>Ga0308156_1001063_pt1 | contig 37491 bp, 37 predicted proteins | sample PhyAR2_FD_201041 | JGI IMG/M metagenome (GOLD analysis project Ga0308156, IMG submission 201041) | Phyllosphere microbial communities from UC Gill Tract Community Farm, Albany, California, United States - DLSL A.R2 | ecosystem: Host-associated > Plants > Phyllosphere > Unclassified | place: USA... | reverse complement strand
GTTTTGTTAAATACGGCAGGCTCACGCCGATTCTTATAATCAACGGTTAACGACTCGGGAACTGTATAGGATTGCAAAGCCGCCCAGGCAGTATTCGATAGGTTGCCATTACGACCGTTTAATAATGCCTTACGTTTAAACCACATATGTTCAATAATTTGGCGAACTTTGGCTCGTTTCCCAAGATCGAGCAGCACCAGCGTTATAACCTGCATCCAGTTCAACGATTCAAGGCGAGAATCCAGCCAGGCATCAAGATCTGCTGGCACAGCATGAGAAGTGTACTCTTTCATTTTTTGCTGCAACGTGAAGGTCTTGCCAGTGCCTGGAGGGCCAAAGAAGATCACGTTAGTTGGTGAATCTGGAATGGTCTTGTTCTCGACGGGCTCACTGCTGGTTACGGATGTAGTGCCAGCTATTTTCTTCTGCTTTTGTTCATTATCGCGTTCACGGAGCAATTCATAGAGATGCCAGATGGCCATATTCACGTAATAAGGATCTGTGTTAGGAGATTGGGCGTGTATGGCTTGTTTCAATTCATAGTTTTTCTGTAACCAATTTCCGGTCAGTACTAAACCGAGATGGAAGTGTTGATTTAGGAATTCTGCCGCTTTATTAAAAGCATTCTCATCCACAGTACTGGTGTATTTCTCTGGTGAAAATGCGGCAAAGACACGGTTTCTTAAGCTTCGATACATGCGCTTAAGCTGTCCGGTTTCTTTGGCCTGCTGCAGCGCATTGCCTACGTATTGGTAGGTAGCTTCATTCGGTTGTTGACGAACACGTTCGGTGAGTTCTCTAAGCAATGGGAGGCTTTGCTGATATTCTGCTAATGATGGAACTCCCTGACGAATACTGGCAATACCATTATCACGTTCATACCAGAGCCTCTTGACTAAATCATCCGTTTCAGGCTCAGCAAAAGTTGAAGTTTGTTGTAGCAAGTTCGTAAATTCACGGTATCGCTGATCCCACTTTGAAGCGGAGTGATTTTTATCTTTTGCCAGGGCATCAATCAATTCAATAATTGTCAGCTTTCCTGCTTCGACACTATCTACAAGAGTCATCGTGGCTTTTCCTTTGCTGTGGTATTGCTTGTCATTTAGGCTAAGTGATGAATTTTAACTAAGTTTTATTTGGTATCAAGTTGTAGCCAAATTTCATAATCAAGCACTCTACTTAGAAAGTGCGCTGCCAATTAATCAAATTCAAAACAAGGAGCTTAGGTACACAGCAAGACTGTGTTGCTCTAAGCCCATATTTGGGGGCATTTCAGGAGTACTACTAGATTTCTGGCGGCACATTACTTTTAGAGATATCTGTCACATACCCTTTTCTTTTTAGTGGTTATTATTGGGATGCAATAAACGTATAATTAACAAGGATATGAAATGGAAAGGTATCAAAATCGTGGTGGTGATTCAGGAGTTGTGGATTTTGAGATAGGTGATGACTCAATTACTGTACAATTTCGTGATCACTCTTTGTATCTATACAACTCTATCCGCCCAGGTCAAGTTATGGTTGACCACATGAAAATGCTTGCAAGGGCTGGTCAGGGACTTAACAGTTACATCAGTCGTACTGTTCGCAAGAATTATTATCAAAAGCTACGATAATGTCTCCCCATAGTATGTCCAGAGTTATGTTGCTCTGGACAGTTCGATTTTTTTCTCTAGCCAGCTTCTTACCTCGCTTTCCTTCCAGCGGAAACTACGTCCTAGCTTAATCGGCTTCGGAAACTTCCCTTCGCTAATCAGTTTGTAAAAACACTTGTCGCTCAGTCCTACACATTTTGTGATGAGTACCATATCCAACAGATTGTCGTTTATCAGGTTGTAGGCACCCGTTTTAGTTCCGCGCACTTTTTGAAATTCCCGCGTTTTCGGCCATCAGCCTTTACTCTTCCGGCGTCAGGTTATTCAGAGATTCATGAGGTCGCTCGCTGTTATATTCCATCAGCCAGCGTTCTGTGACTTCCCACACTTCGTTCAGGGTTCTTAACAGGTAAAAATCCAGTATTTCTGTCCGGTACGTCCGGTTAAACCGTTCGATAAAGGCATTCTACGTCGGCTTATCCGGTTTGATAAAGTCCAGCATCACGTCATGCTCTTTAGCCCACTGCGCCAGGGTTAGTGGGATTAATTCCGGCCCATTGTTCACTCGCATCTTCAGTGGATAACCTCGGTTTGCCACGATCCTGTCCAGTACCCTGACCACCCGCTGTGCCGGGATATTCAGATCGATTTCTGTCTCCAGTGCTTCCCGGTTAAAATCATCCAACACATTGAAGATTCTGAAGCGCCTGCTGCACACCAGCGCATCGTTCATAAAATCGATGGACCAGCTTTGGTTTAACGCCCCCGGAGTGGCCAGTGGTGGCGGGTTGCGCACTGGCAGACGTTGCGTTCCACTGCGACGAAAGTTCAGTTTCAGCAGACAGTAAATCCGGTGCACGCGCTTGTGATTCCCGGCATTATCCTGTCTGCGCAGCACCTGAAACAGCTTCTTAAAACCGTACCGGGGATAACGTTCAGCCGCTTCTGTCAGCGCCAGGATCACGGACTCATCCCGGCGGAGATCGGGCTGGTAAAAATACACCGTCCTGCTCAGCGATAATGTCCTGCATGCCTGGCATAAGCTCATAGAAAATTGCACCGTCAGATAGCTGACAAGCTCACGCTTCATCGCTGGTTTTAAAGCTTTTTTTCGATGACATCTTTTAACGCACGATTTTCCAGACTCAGGTCGGCAAACATCTGCCAGGCCTTGTTAGTAGAAAAACGCCCTTACTTGAATAGCAGGGCGTTTTAGTCAGTTAATGGTTAGCTAAATAACCGGGAAAACCAGCTACGTTTCTTTTTTATTACTGCCTGAGAAACCTGTTGTGGCTGTGCGCTAATCTCGCCAAGTCCGGCGCTGAAGGCATCACCAATCGCATTTAGCGCCTGTCGCGCATCATTGCCACTGGCCATAAAGTGCAGCCGATGGCCCTGTCTGGCACCTAGTGACACGATGCGCATCAGGCTCCTGGCATCGACTATTGGGGAGCGCGTATCAAGGTTTTCTACCAGGATTTTCGATTGCCACTGTCTGACGGCTTTTACCAGCACCGCGCTGGGTCGGGCATGCAGACCGTGAGGGTTGCGTAAGGTAAAGATCGCCTCTTCGTCGAAATGCGGCGGCAGTTCTGGTTGTTCATATTCCACTGACTTGATATCCCCTGCGAGGATGTTCAGAACGGCCTGGGGTGTTTCGGCGTGCGACAGCGCCGCAGGAACCCGATCGTCGCTCAGTGCATGGGTAAGCTGGCGCAGTATATTGAGATGCTCATTGTCCTGAGCGGCAATCCCAATAATCAGATACGCAGTTTGCTCCTCTTCCCAGTCAACGCCCTGTGGGCATGCCAGGACTTTTACACCGGTCTTCAGCACCGCATCCCGACTTTGTGGCGTGCCGTGGGGAATAGCGATGCCGTTACCCAAATAGGTGCTAATTTGCCTCTCTCGCTCACGCATTCCTTCAAGGTAAACCGCCTTCGTATGTCCGCCTTCGATAAGGACTTCAGCGACCCGCTGTAGCGCCTCTTCTTTGGTTTTGACGCGATGGTCGAAATGGATATCAGTAGGGTTAAGTTGCATAGCTTGCTCCTTTATTTAATAGCATTAGCAAGCGCGGTTGGATCTTGCGTGCGTCTTTGCCATAGTCGCCAGCATCCCAGCATTAGTGCACCACAAGCGGAGCCGGCAAGGATACAAAGCACCCATATCATCGGTTTGTTGACCAAGGGTAGAATTAAGAAGCCGCCGTGTGGTGCCGGGACCTGGATGTGTAGGCTATAGCTGAGAACCGCGGAAATTGAGGAGGCGATCATCATCATCGGGATGACCCGTAGCGGGTCCTTAGCGGCAAAGGGAATAGCACCTTCGGTGATGTGCGTAAAGCCGAGGATGTAGTTCACCATACCGGCGGTACGCTCTTCCTCACTAAATCCTTTTGGGAATAATGTGGTCGCCAGCGCAATCACCAGCGGTGGAGTAATACAGGCCGCTGAGACGCCGGCCATAAAGAAATAGTTACCCTGACCTAACAGCAGCGTTCCGGTTACATACGCAGCTTTGTTTACTGGGCCGCCAAAGTCGAATGAGCACATTGCACCAACCACAATCCCCAATAAAATCGGATTGGCTTCCTGCAGCGAACTGAGCCAGCTCATCATGCCATTGTTGATCGCCGCTACCGGTTGTCCAAGCAACACCATTATCACGCCAATGACCAGCACACCAATCAGCGGCATAATAAAGATCGACTTTAGCCCCTCATACTGGCGCGGCAAACCATTGAGCAAATGGCGGAGTAGCAGCATAAAGTACCCTGCCGTAAAACCGGCAATGATTCCGCCGAGAAATCCGGCACCAGTGGCATTAGCCAGCAGCCCACCGACAAAACCGGCCACCATGCCCGGACGTCCGGAAATGGACCAGGCGATGTAGGCGGTGAATACTGGCACCATAATCGAGAACGCCTGCTGTCCAACTTTCATCAGCGTGGCGGCAATAACGTTATACTGTGCAGAATCTGGGTCAGCCGAATAGATCCCCCACAGGAATGAGAGAGCAATCAAAATGCCGCCAGCGACGACGAACGGCAACATATTGGAAACACCGCTCATTAGATGTTTATAAATCTGTCGACCAAATGATTCCTGCTTATATTTTTGTTCGGGATTTGCTACTGAGGAAACTCCCTTACGCCGTTGCACCTGACCACGGACGACTTTATCAATTAATTCTGCTGGGTGATGAATGGCATCTTTTACCGGCACCTCGATAACCGGCAGGCCATTAAATCGCGCTGCGTTAACATCTTTATCGGCAGCAATGATAACGCCATAAATATCTATCATATCTTCCTGCGTAATAACATTTTCTGTGCCGGAAGCACCATTGGTTTCAACTTTAATTTCTATATTTAATTTTTTTGCAGCAGTCTTTAAGGCTTCTTCTGCCATAAATGTATGGGCAATGCCTGTAGGGCAGCCAGTAACAGCAATTATTTTTTTCATAATCGGACCCCTATAATTGGACGACCTGAAGTTGTTGTAATAATTTTTGCGTACGATTCAATTTGCCGAGTCCAGCGGAAGCAGCAACATCGGCGCCGGTGGCACTTGCCAGTGCCAGAGCGTCGGCGACATTGCCCTTGCTGAGCCATTTGCTGAGAAAAGCCCCCAATGCAGCGTCACCAGCACAGGCCGAGCTGACCAGCTCTATTTTTGGTGCCGGGCAATACCAAATCTGCTCACCGTCTGAAAAGTACAGCCCCTGATCACCAAGCGTCAGTAGGACGTTACGGGCACCAAGCAGGTGAAGCATGTGCATGGCTTCACGTACCTGCTGTGGGCTGCTGGCGTCGAGATCAAATATCGTTTTCAGCTCGTCGTCATTGGGCTTTATTAATAGTGGATGCAGCGCCAGTAGTTGACGCAGTATTGGATGGCTAATATCTAAAATGACTTCACAGCCTTTTACCTGACACATTTCTACTATTTCGCTTAAAAAATGACTTTCTATGCCTGGCGGCAGGCTACCGCTGATGACTAAATAATCACCATGTTCAACGCATTGTAGATGAGAAAGAATTTGCTCTTTTCCTTTATCGTCAATATGCGCACCAGGATTAACTATTTTATATTCACTGCGTCCATCGTTTATAAAAATATTAATACGGGTAGGTGTATTAACCCATGATGGCGTCACGTTAATATGCTGTCTGCGCAGTTCTTCAACAATATAGCGACCAGAAAAACCACCAAACAGGCCCATAACGTGGGTTGGCTGTTGATAATGATTTAATACCAGTGAGACGTTAACCCCTTTACCATTTGGACAATATTCTGTTCGACGAGTGCGATTGACTGCCGATGGCTGTAGCGGTTCGCAGAAAATATTCATATCAATAGCGGTATTGAGCGTCAGAGTATGGATCATGACATGACTCCTCCAGTCTGCGGTCTACAGTTGTCCTTCACAGCCGCAAACCTGAATAACCTTACGCACGACTTCCTTCATCGCTGCTTTCGCCGGTTTCATATAGTGGCGTGGATCGTTAGCATCGGGATTGTCGATGAAATAGTTTTTAAGCGCGGCGGAGAAAGCGACTTTTAGCTCAGTGGCGACGTTAACTTTGCAGACCCCCAGGGAAATGGCGCGACGAATATCGCTATCTGGCAGTCCGGAAGCACCATGCAAAACCAATGGAATATCAACGCAATCACGGATAGCAGCCAGGCGGTCAAAATCAAGCTTCGGTTCGGCAGTATAAAGTCCATGAGCAGTGCCGATAGCGACGGCAAGTGAATCAATGCCTGTATGGGTGACGAATTCGCGGGCCTGGTCCGGATTGGTGTATAGCGCGTCTTTTGCATCGACAACAAGATCATCTTCTGTGCCACCCAGTCGGCCGAGTTCGGCTTCAACGCTGGCGTCGTAACGATGGCTTAACTCAACAACGCTTTTAACCAGCGCTACGTTCTCCTCATACGCTGAATGGGAACCGTCGATCATGACAGAGCGAATGCCCGCCTGAACTTTGTGAATAATATCGGACTGATCTTCATGGTGATCGAGATGCAGCGCAAGCGGGAGATCCCATGTCCTTGCCAGATCGTGAGCGATAGCGACAATGTTGCCGGTGCCGGCATAGCTGTAGGTACCTGGTGTTCCGGCAAGGATTAGCGGCGAACGGAGTTCTGCAGCCGTTTCTACTACGACCTGCATGGTTTCGAGGTTATGAATATTGAAAGCAGGTACGGCGTATCCATGACACTGGGCTTTTAACAACATGCTTTTACTGGAAATAATATACATTCTCAACTCTCCATTTTTAACTTTGTAATATTAAATTGGTTTTAAGGCTTCATCCTGAAAGTAATGTAATAAGGTTTACTGCTGAGAGGTGTGATTTTCCGCACGAAATCAGAATTTTTCTTTAAAAATGAAAGTTACTGAGCAGTTAAAATTTTCAATTTTAAAGTGATTAGTGATAAGGTGATCTCCGTTAACTGGCTGAATATAGGCTTATTTTTTGATTTTTCTGGTGGGTATCATTTGACAATGATGAAAGTAAATTTAAAAATGAAAGTTATCCCAAGAGAAATGATAAGGTATTAACCGTGGCAAAACCGTCAACCAGCCTGCTCAAAAGGCGCTTGGACATTGCGGAGATCGTTCGTAAGAAGGGGGAGATCAAAGTAGACGATTTGTCCGAAATGCTGGCAGTTTCGGGGGTGACAATACGTAACGATCTCAACTATCTCGAGCAGCAGGGGTATTTGAAGCGTTCTTTTGGCGGTGCTATCTATACCGCTCACACCGGCGCGTCGGTAACAGCGGTTCACGAAACACCGGTTGTTACGCACAAAGCGCTGGAGACCGAAATGGCTCGTCAGGTGGCAGCACAGATTGATGACAGCAAAACGTTGTTCTTAGATCAGGGCTCTATTCTGAGGAAGGTGATACCATTTCTGGCGAACTCAGACGATCTCTGCCTGCTGCTTAACGATCTTGATCATGTTTCGCTGGCCCGGGAGTTTTTGAATGGTGAAATCGTCCTGCTGGGCGGCGTAGTCGGCGGCAACGGGCGGATTGTGGAAGGTGATTTGGCACTAAGTGCATTAGCCCATTATCACCCACCGTGCGCGCTGATTGCAGTTGATCATATCGACGAAGATGGTGCATTGAGTGTGCGTAATGAAGCGTCAGCCCGTATGTTGACTCAAGCGGTGGCACTCAATGGGCGGTTGATTGCGGTTGTAGCTTCTCGTCCCGTTTACGGAGAGAAACGTTACGCCATCGGCAGGCTACAGCAGATGAGCTGTGTTGTTACCCCGCAGATTGTTGCCGCTGAATATCAAACTCGATTAATTGCTGCGGGCCTGACCAACAGTTATACCAACAATGAATGCCTGACCTGGCTCAACACGGCTTTGCATAAAATAAATCAGGAGCGGTGATGAAGATAACCATTTGCACTATTGGCGAGATGCTTGTGGAATTTCTCGCCAAAGAAGAGAATCAAGGATTTTCCCGGCCTGGTGAATTTTGGGGCCCGTATCCCAGCGGCGCCCCGGCAATTTTTGCCGATCAGGTCGCTAAGCTCGGTTTCGGTTCCGTGCTGTTCAGTTGCGTTGGCAGTGACACATTTGGTGAAATGAATATTGCGCGGCTGAAAGAAGACGGCGTTGACGTGAGCGGCATTGCAATGCTGCAAAAAGCGACCACCGGCAGCGCGTTTGTTAGCTACCGCAGTCAGGCGCAGCGCGATTTTATTTTTAATATGCCTAACAGCGCCTGCGGTTTGTTAACCGCTGACCATATTGATGATGCCCTGCTCAGCCAATGCCAGCATTTTCACATCATGGGGTCATCGCTGTTCTCGTTCCGCGTTATTGATGCGATGCGAAAGGCAATTGAAAATATTAAAGCGCGCAACGGTACGGTCTCATTCGATCCTAATATTCGCAAAGAGATGCTTAACATTCCTGAAATGCCACAGGCGTTTGAATATATCCTTGATTACACGGATATATTCCTGCCAAGCGACGGCGAACTGGACTATTTTGGTTTAAACCCCGGGCGAGACGAACAAGAGCTGGTTGACAAGTTGCTGGAACGCGGCGTTAAACATGTTGTGATCAAACGTGGCCCGCGCGGTGCAAGCTATTTTAGTGCGGGTGAATCGCACCACGTTGCTGGCTTTAATGTACCGGTGGTCGATCCGACGGGTGCAGGCGACTGTTTCGGCGCGACTTTTGTCTGCCTTTTTCTCAGCGGCGCGGCGCCGCAGGAGGCATTGAAATGGGCAAACGCCAGCGGTTCACTGGCAATTAGCCAGCGCGGCCCAATGGAAGGTACGTCGACGCAGGCGCAGATAAAACGATTTTTAAGTGAGGTAAGCTAACAGTTAAAAATTACGGCTAAAAATTAATGCATCGGGGATATTCGTGAATTCGCTAAGGTATTAGCGCAGGTTTAGTGAAGGCCGCTCGGCCCATACTGCTTTATTCAGATATAAAATGATCGGTGGTGCTATCGGCAGGTATTACCATGGGTCAGACAGAAAGGCCGTAATCAACATCCGTTTGACTGCTTCAACTTTAAACTCTTCGGGATAACGCCTAACACTCACGGAGGTCTCTCTTTACGCTATCTAAAATAATTCTGAGGTGTCTGTTAAACCCGGGGCGATTCAATGTTCAAAATGAAAAATATCTATTTATCGATATAGGCTATTGCTATAGCTTTGCAAAAAGGTGAACATTTTACAGCATTGACGACTGTAGGCTAACCAGTATTCGAGATATTGAACAACTAAGATTGCGCCACCAGGCAATGCTTACTGATCTGCTGCAAATGATAAGTCAAAGTTTTTTTATTCATCTTATAAATTTCTGAAACAGATTTATGCAACACTTTAAACCCTAACAATCTAATGAGGTTCATTATGGATGATGGTGGAATTAGCATTGTGATGTCGCCTGTGCAGCTGGCCGCAGTGCTTTCAGACAAAACGGTTACGGAAGCTGAAACACTTAGCAACAGGTTGCTCGGCGGGCTCGGTGTTCTACTTGGTGGTGTGGAAATGGCCGGAGCTGCAACATTATGCATTGCTCCTGAACCCACCGGCCTTACTAAAGCTGGATGTGTGGTCGTTGGTGCCCACAGTCTTGATACTGTACATAGCGCTGCTCAGCAGATGATATCGGGCAGAGATACCCGTTCCGCCACATACCAACTTGCAGTCAATGCTGCCAGGCAGTTAGGCGCAGATGAAGATACTGCACTCAAGATAGGTATGACAGTAGATATCGCCGTACCTGTCGGTTTTGCAGCAGCTATAGGTGCGGTCAGGGTTGCTGCCATCAGAGCGGGGCGCGTCAGGTTAATTGAGCATGAGTCAGTGAATGGATTGAAACCCGGCGGGCATACTCTGGCAAATCATGTAGGTAAAACAGATAGCGAACTTTTGGCACGTTTTGAACAAAATAAGCGGCTCATGATGTCTTCAACATTTAAGAGCCTGGATGTTGCTGAAACAGTCATTTCTCGAGCACTCTACATCAACCGGGATACTATCAAATCGGTGCTTGCAGGTGCTAAGCAAGGCGCGCGTCTTACTATCAATTATTCTGCGGGCCGTGAGGTAGGTTATGGATATGCCCGTGCAAGTTCCCAGCGAATGACGATGCATGCAGTGCGTATTGTCATTGATATTCAGGAGTATAATGGTAAGCCCTGTTATATCCTTACTGCTTTTCCAACCCCATAGGTACAATATGCAACGGTTTTACCAGCTCGATCAGCTAATTCAGGGTTATTTCAATCAGGACTTTGACAATATTAATGATGGTGAGGATACGATTGAAGGTATTACCAGATTATTTATCAATTCCGCATCGAAATCGACGTTAGAAGAACTGGTAGGGGAAATTGACGACTTTGTTGATAAGTACAAAGCGAGTTTAGATGAGGAATTCAAAAGTCGCTATGGTTATGATTTCTCACCCGAGCTTTGGGAGACAACCGCTTATGATTTCCTTATGACATTGCGTAGGTTGTCACTCAGCGCTGTTTAGGTTCCTGCCAGGATGTGCAAGTGACGAATGTACTCTTCATAACTTGCATTACAGGCGAGTTGAGAGTCACGCGTACAGGGACGATCAATGCCTAAGGGAAGGCGTGAAGTATGCCATCGAAAACGGTTATTAAGTGGCTGCATCGGGTGCTGACAGTAGTATTACTCGTCGCGGTTGTTGCATTTTTTGCCCTAAATTCCGGTGACAATGATCACTCCAAAGATAAACTCATCTCGTCCCAACAGCTTGACGGGCATACATGGCTTTATGTCACGGGGGAAACGCGTGGTGGGGCAACCGTAGCAGACAGCTATCGGTATTACTTAGCCGGTAAAATCCAGAGTGATATCAGTGCTAATCTGGCGAAACAGCTTCCGTTTCTGGTCGCGACAGGCAGTTCGGCTGCTGTAAGCGTAGAGGGTGATACCATCAGTATAAAATACAGTGGCCGCGTGTATTCATTCGGTAATTCAATAGTATATGAATACCAGGGGCAAACGTTCAGGCCGTATCTCGATTTTCAAGCAACAGACTGATCATATCTTTTTACGGTGTCACTGGTGTTCACTGCAACAGTTGACCAGGAGATGTATGCCTTGTATAAACATTGGGTTCTTAGATTGAAATGAAAACATTCGTTATTGTCATCATCCTGTTTGCCAGTACAGCCTCCGTCCTTTCAGCATTACTGTACGCGATAAACAGAAAAAAATATTACAAGCTTATTAGCCTTTTTCAGGAAAAACATACGCTTCCTGCTCCGTATCTTTACAACAGTATGATTGGTTTCTTTGGTGCAGCCACGATGTCATATTTTTTTATCAGAATTAAGAAAAATAAAAGTGTTTTTTTCTTAGATAAAGGCAGCGAGGCATGCCATTTTATCAATGAAAATAATTCCGAATTGATGCGATGGATGGTTCCTTTCTTTTGTTTATTTTTATTAGGTTTTGGGTGCTTTATATTCCTTATTTCCCTTACCGGTGTGCTGACCTTAATCGATAAGCTCACAGCTTGACTTCAGGGGGGGCTAATATTTTTTGGCTGTATGCAGGGTTGGACAGGGATGATTAACTAATGAGAATGTGCGTTATTTCCTTCTTCTTTCTTGTCGCCCATTCAGGCTTGATTGACAGCATCAAGTAAAATTGCTTTCGGAAATATAAGGTTCTGAATGCTTCGTGCGAGCTTTTGTTTAAAGCAGCAAACTCAGAAGCCAAAGCTCTAACGCCACCATCAGTGAACCAGTAAAGAATGTCTTCATAATCGAGAGTGGTATTACGGATAAGCTCGATGCCTCTTTCATTAGCCGCAAAATGGTATGTATTCCCGTGTATCTCCACATAGGGGGTCCCAAAAGCATCGGGTTGGTCAGGGATAGTGAAGTAATAATTTAACCTGATGCCACCACCAAGTTGCTCACCGATCTTAAGAAGGCTTGACCTCAGTTCCTCGATAGTTTTCATCGTGTGATGTTACTTTTAAACGCTTGCCATGCATTCCAGACATCTTCTGGCTCGATGTCAGGATATCCCCGACTTTCCGCCATACTGAATGCGATATCTTCAGGTAAAGCGATTACAGTGGCATTATCACGAATGGCTTCAACTTCATGTCTGGTCAATGCCAGCCCCTTTTCTTCCTCTCTCGATACGAGCAAGGTCACTAATGCAGGAATGAATACGAAAGTCATTTTATCTTCATCTTCTTATCGCTGACTTAGTACTTTATACGTTGAATCTCTGACATGTGAAATAGAATTAATACAAAATCCCCTGTGACATTAAGCCGCGCGTACAATGCCCACTCTTGCATTGCCAGAAAATGCCGTTCTGCCTTAGCAGGTAGGCAGGCAGAGTAGCTCCAGGCATTCTTTAAGTGCTGCTTCGATCCAGTGATGTTCGCTAAACATCCTTGAAGAATCAGATGGGACAGAATGTAATCGCGCCAGAATGGGCAGGAATGCATCTTTTACTTCTTTCTTCTTGACCGGAGAATCAGTTCTAAAACAGCTGCAATTATGATTGTCAACACGCTGCATAAAAACCAATAATCAGGGACAGCAAAGTAGTAAAAGAAGAAGAGAAACAGAACAGCTAAACATATTCCTAAATAGGTAGCTGTATCTTTAAATAATGTTGCAATGGCCTTTTTCATTTCTTTATCTTGTTGCGTTTTGTTATTGTTAGGAATAAATAGATTAGCGATGAAATTATAAGGGATATAATTAGCAGAAGTATGAATAATGAATCAAAAGACTGTTGGAATCCTAAAAATGAAAGATTTCCTAAAAGTGATATAAATGAGTCGGCATCTCCGAACCTGAAGGTTATCTCAAAAGTTACTGAGGCGATTAAAAGAAATAAAACAATAAATAAAAGTGTTTTGATGATGTTTTTCTTCAAAACTTATCACCTCATGATATTATGGATGGCTTGTTTTATTTGGGTTCAGGATACTCGTTAGTTTGCATATCATCAATAATAAAATTCTGAACTATGTCTGAAAAAGATGCAGTAACAGCAGTTGATAAAGCTGTAAACAGGGTTAGTAAGAACGTATTCTGTGTAAATCCATAGGCTACGTATCTCAGTTTGATCAGAAAGTCGTTACGGGAAAAGGACGATAATCATGAAGGGTAAAATTTTATTGGCTGCAGTATTTCTTTTAACCGGATGCCCTGGGCCGGGTGACAGGATGACTGAGCGGGAATCAGCGACTACGATGATCAAAGATAACCAGGTTTGTGTCGTGTCGCCGCTGAAATCAGGAGAACGGATTACCGCTATTCAAATCAACGGCGATAAAAACGATACGCTTCATAAAATCTTTGATGATAAACCTGTTTATGTTGCTAAAGGAGAATGTCTGCCTCTGTTCGGATTTACCTTTACACCAGGTGAACGATATTCAGTTGCTTATGACGTCATCGATACGAAATCAAAATCGCACCTGGTAACAGCTGAATTTTCCACTCAAACTGAAAAAGGCGTCATTAAAATCCTATAACACAATGGTTTAATTATGAAAAACATTAATGTACATGTTCTGGACAGCCTGATTGCAGTCTATTTTGGGCAAGATTATGATTTGTTTGGAAGTGGTGAGAGCGTTGATGCGCAAATAGACGCATGGATTGCAGATACACCGCACGCTACACGACATGGCTTGATAGGGGATATTGATCAGTTTATCCAGCAATGTGAAAACCTCGAAAAGGATTTTGAAAGCCGCTATGGCAATGAATTTTCGGCCCAATTATGGGATACCACGCCAGCCAATTTCCTGAGCTTATTAAGAGAAAAAGTATATGATTCACTGTCTTGACGGGAACGCCAGGTAATGCTTATCCGGTGCCCATACGATTCTCATTGTTACGTGAGCAAACTTTATTAGTTTTCAGATGAATTTTTCCTGGAATAACAAAAAATTATCGTTTAAGTAAAAGGGAAAGAGATTAACTATTCCAGTTAACAGCACTATCACGGCAGGGGGCAGGCTATGTTTTTCAAAAGCTTAATCTTAATGTTTGTGGAGGAAACTATTTTCATAACCTTATATTCATCTTTGATTTTAAACTCCCCCCAGTTACTGAGAGAAAACCTTCCTGTACCAATCTAAATAATGCCTGATTTCCGGCTGTATTTACTCTTTAAAAATTAGTGCCGTTGAAATGCCCCCAGTATTCGATACAACCATCAGTTCGTCATATCAATTTTGTTACTGCCAGATTTCCCGTTTTAACACTGTGTTGGATACTCTGATTGCATCTGATAATTCAGCGTTGAATGTGGGTGATACTTACAATACCAGGCAGGGAATACAAACCAACCTGGTGATAAGTGAGGAATGTGAGGAAGACTGGCTATGCTGTGTGACGATGAGCGAGTCAATCGCTCGGACCGACTAATACGACGTTACTGACCTGTAGAACTCAATGGACGTCCAATCGCCACGCCGCCTATAGTGGCAGCAGATTGCACGCAGCAACATCAGGGCATTCTGGCGGCGGTTGAACGATCAACTCATAACCCTCAATTAATCATTTAGAACGCCTGACTTTCGTCTGAGAGGATATGACGGAAAAATTATGAGTGCCTTTACTGATGATCTTATAAACATCATCGTCCTGACCATACCGGCTCCCTTTTTTCCAAAAAAGCATTCACACCTTCAACAAGGTCCTTGCTCTCTAGTCGCAATTTTTCTGCAGGATATTGCGCTTGAAAAGCATCTTGTATGTTTTTATCTGCGCTGTCACAGGCAATATTTTTGATTGCTCGTGTAGCAGCAGGTGAACAACGCAATATATCTTCAACTAATTCATTGACGACTTGAGATAAATTTTTCTTGCAAACAACGCGATTGACAATACCGAAGTCAGCTGCTTGTTGAGCATCAATTTTTCTTCCGGTGAGAAGCATCTCCATAGCTAACTTATAAGGCATTTGTCTGGTAAGGCGAAAAATGCCTCCGGCCCCTTGGATTAAACCGAGTTTAGCTTCAGGCAATGCAAAAATCGATTCTTCACTGGCGACAATTAAATCACAGGCAAGTGCCAGTTCAAATCCTCCACCAAAAGCATAACCATCTACCATGGCAATTATAGGTTTATAAATGTCTGTCCGTTCAGTCAATCGCGGCCAGCCCGCCCGTCCTTTGCTACCCAAACTAGAAAATGGCTCGTCAGTGTCATAACGTGCCTTCAGTTCTTTAAGGTCCTGGCCAACAGAGAAGGACTTGCCGCCAGCCCCTGACAGCACAGCAAGCCATAAATCATCGTCATGGTTAAAATCATCCCATACTTGCCGCAACTGTTGGTGCATTTCAAGATTCATCGCGTTGAGAACTTCAGGGCGGTTGAGTGTGATGTAAGCGACATGCCCTCTTTTTTCATATAAAACTACTGGGTCAACTCTGCTTTTCCCTGTCATTTTTACCTCGTGATGTTGTTATTAACAGCACCAACCGGGCAGCCATGGCCATCCGATTGGTGCTCATAACTTTAACTAATTATGGCACTGGGTGTCTTATGGGAAAATTTTCCGGTTTTTTCTTTCACATCCAGGGCATACATTCTAATGACCTGTTCTCTACAAAATGCTTGCATATAGGTGCGAAATTCACTTAACGGTTCTTTAGCTAACACCAACATGCGTTTATTGGCTGGTACCGCCGGAGCCGTCATCAGCGAGATTGCTTCATCCAGGACCTGATCAAGCTCCTTCGAAGGAACCACCCGATCAAAAATAAATCCAGCATCCGCATCGTTGGACATAACTTTACGTCCATGCAAGATCACCTGTTTGGCGAAACGTTCACTTGTGGCGGTGGTAAGTCGAAGGTTAGATACACCAGGAATAATACCCTCTTTAGCCGCCGGCAGTGAGACATAGCATCCTTGCTCACCAATCACGTAATCGCAGGCCAGCACCATTTGCATACCTCCTCCGATAGCAAAGGTATCCACGACAGCAATCCATGGTTTAGTAATTCTGGCATTTGACTCATTAGGTGAATTCGTCACACCATGGACCAATTTATTAATACAGCCCATTTCCCTTCCAATTAAAAAATCCGGGTAAGAAATGCCAGAATTATGAAGTTTTTTCAAATTGATACCGGAGCAGAAAACTCTGCGACCAGCATATTTAGGATGATTGACAACCCCGCCACGTAGTACGCCAGTTTTAATTTGTCTGGAGAGGTACACGATGTCTATCGCCGTTTCCAAATCACGGACAAGATCACCGTCTTCTGCATGCAGCGTATCTCCGTCGATGAAATCTATAACCGCAGCTTCACCTTTCTTTCGTATCTCCAATGCAGTCAGGCGGAGATATCCAATCCGATTAAAATCATCGACCAGGGGCAAAGAAGAAGCTTTTGGTTGCAACATGGTATTTAATAAATACATGCCAGCCTGACTGTCTTGTAACAACTGTGCTAAGAAAAGCGAGAAACAGTAGTCCACAGCAACTTGTTCCGGCGTGCCTGCCGTTAGCGTTCCTACCAGTAACGATGCGGTCAAGTGATAAAGCACCTCAACCCGTTTAGGACGACAGTACTCTTCTGTCCAAAACTGGTACAGCTCAAGAGTATGATGTTTAAAGAAATACGAAACTTCGTCGTTAGCCGCACATTGGGCAATAATTACATCGTCTCTGAGGTCCGCATTGCTAATGCTTTGTAGTATATTTCTTAACGCCACCACCCGCGGCTGTAACGTATTGGGTAATCCATTCATAGTCTGTCCTTAATCGAATCCACATTAAATGCCACGCTGCAGATAAGTTATCCTCGACGCAATGTACGATCGCTGGCCGAAAGAGACAGCCCAATAGTGTCTTCATGTGAGGTATGGCTAGCCTCCAACATCAGTTTGCGGCGTACCCGTATGTCATTAAAAGCATGTGGATTCATACCAGCGACGAAATCTTCGGCAAGCGCTTTTGGCTGTGTACTCGTTCGGTCAAGGAGTCCGCATGCCAATGCCTCTTCGGCGCAAAGCGTATTCCCTAACACAAGCAGTGAACGCACCCAATTAGCAGTCATTTGGTTGGTGAGGCGATGAATCAGCATGCCGGGTAAGGTGATGTCTTTTCCGTTCAAAGCGAAAGTACTGGTGGGTGTCCCTAAACGGAGATCGGCGATAGCAATAAGAGATAGCGCCGCAAGCCCACTCTGGCCATTACAAATGGCGATAATTAGGGCGTTCAGATTTTCAACGCGGCGTAACACTTTTTCCCATTTGTGTAATACATCCACATTTTCCACGCTGGAGCAGAGTCCTTTCGTCGAATCGGCATCAAAGTTGAATAACACCATATTAATTGTAGTATTGCTCTCAACCTCAGCGCACAGCTGGTTAATCTCTTCAATGAGCACACCAGAAATAGCCGAAGACCCAGAAATATTAACAGTTAAATTTTCCATAAATCACCTCAATAATGTTAGATTAGCTTTACCACTGAACCAAGGCCGTCTCAATCGCCGCCCCAGGTCCCATAGTCATAAATACACCGATATCACCGGCAGATGTTATTTTTTCATTTTGGAGTCTTTCCAGGGAGAACAGGAAAGAACCACTGGACAAGTTTCCGAAATCATTTAATACACTACGCGTGTGACGCAGATCGTTTTTAGTCAGGCCTAGATTAATGCAGATCGAATCCAGAACCTTTTTTCCGCCGGAGTGAACTATCCAGTGATCTATTTCGCTGATAGCGAGTTGCCTGTCTGACAGCAATTTATTCACTACTTTTTCAACTTTAGAACCAACGACATAAGGCACATCTTTCGATAGATAGAAACTATTCCGATGTTGTTCATCATTCCAGTCAAATTTCATCATTCCTATAGCAGACGGCTCAGTCAGGCTGCATTTTGCAAGTATTTTTATTGATCCAGAGGGCATAGATGTTTCAGCATTTTCACTGATAACCGCTACTGCGCTAGCACCATCGCCGAATAAACTATTAACCACTGCTGTGGATGTTGTACCATCCTCAATATAGGCTGCAGAACAGATTTCTGTACAAACTACCACCGCCAATTTTCCAGGATTAGCAATTGACCAATTTTTAGCTGCATCTAAGCCATTTAGGCCTGCAGAACATCCCATGCCGACGATATCTATACGATTGCAAAAATCTGAAAGTTCTAATGATTCGCAAAAACGTGCACTTAACGTTGGTACCAGAAATCCGGTCGAGGTAACACAACAAATACATTCAATATCTTCAATGCGCCTGTCAATTTTTTCTAAACACTTGTGGATTGCATTAGCACCAAGTTTTAGTGAATACTCCTCATGACGAGCCAATAGTTCAGCATGAGTTTCCGATTTGGCTGAATTTTCCGGAAAGTGGCCTATAGAGAGGTGTCTTTTACTGATGCCATTATTAAGAAATATAGAGCGAATGCGTCTATCCATAATATTAAGGTTGTCACAAACCTCGCTCTGGGAGTAAAAAAACTCCGGGACATCATGTGCACAGGATAGAATATAGGAATCTACACTATTATTATTAACTATGTCTTTCATTGAAATATCACCATCGTCATACTTTGAATTCTCCATTAAACCCTGTAATGCAAGTTAAAAAACGTGTGCCCATATCAATGGAACACTTAAAATTTAATGTGCAAACTTTTTTAATTTAACAATCTATCTTTCAAAAATTGGCAGATTCTTTTAGTGCCTTCTGCGACCGCTGAGGGAGAGTAATAGCTGAAAGCAAGGCGCATGCCATATATCCTTTGCTTGTTTCCACGTACGTAATAGTTCACAGGCAAAAATGTTACTTGATAAATTTCAGCACATGTAATTAGTGCCGTGATATCGATATGCTGTGGCAAGCGAATATAAACGAAGAAGCCACCGGCCGGGGTTATCCAGGATACCGACGTTGTGTTTAACTCTTGTTCCAAAACATGCAACATCGCATCACGGCGTTTGCGATATTCATCGCGGATTGGGCGAACCCACTTTTCCAGAGAGTATTGATGCTCTATTAAGAAACCTGCCACTACATGTTGACTCAAAGCACTGCTGCTCAAGCTGGTGTGATCTTTAATATGAAGTAGATTATCAAAAGTGGTACGGCTATGTGAGCTTATAACAAGGTAACCCAGGCGAAGTGATGGACATAATGTTTTTGAAAATGAACCGATGTAATAAACTAATCCTTTATCATCTAGTGTCTTAATAGACTTAGGTTTGATTTCATTGTAATAAAAGCAGGAGTATGTACTATCCTCAATTATTTTAATGCCCCAATGATGACAAACGGAAAGCAGAGATGCTTTCTCATCATTTGACAGATGATAAGTCATTGGATTATTAAAGTCTGGGTTTATATAAATAATCTTTATCTTCTTACCCTGTTCTTGAAATTCCTTTATTAATCCATGTAGTAATTCAAAATTAAATTCGCCATCAGAATCCCTGACATCATCAACGGAAACTTTTATGCAGGGCTTATCAAGGACAGCTACGCAGTCGGTAAAACCAAAGTAGCTAGGTTCAATGATAAGAACATGTTCTTCGTGCTGACGTAACTCATGCAACAAAACTAAATTGTATGCTTCCTGACAGCCATTAGTGATAATAATGTCTTTCTCAGTAGCACTGATGCTTTCGTCATTTTTCAGCCATTTGGCTACGTGTGTATTAATCACTCCCTGACTTGGTCCGTAGGTGTAAATATGTTCTAAAATCTTCTCATCATCATATTTTAGTTCATTACGTAAAAAATTTTTGTAAACTGACAAATAATGCTCAAGGTCAAGTCTGGCATAAATTTCAGGGTTGGGTCTCCCCAGTGAAAAAGAGTAAGCCTCAGGATATTTCCGGCTAAGTGCACTCACTACAGACAAAATACTCTCTTGGGTTTGCATCAAAAATACATCCATTAGTAAAAAAATGATTGGAATAAACTTTCCACATCATTAAAAATTTTGACACTACAGATAATAAAAACTCTATTGTCTCTCAATTATTTGATAGATTATATCCTGCCGCTGCCAATTCAAAATCTGGTTAAAATCCTTTACCACTTGTTCTTTTTCTTTATGCAATAAATAAACAAACCCTGGCAACCCCTTTGTATCCATCGTCTTTTTAACGTAATTTTTAAAATCCGGTAATCCAAAGAAATTTGAAAAAGAGCTAAGTTTCTCAATCTCATCCTTTCCTGGCATTCCCACTAAGACACCATTTTTTTTGAATAATAGAGAAATTTCAGATACGTATGAATCCATTTTGTACAACTTCCCTACGTATTCATTTATAAATTTTTGAGGTGCAAGATACATATCCGCACACAAGCTGGCCTGAGTGTAGCCAAGGCATGCATTAAATGTCGGTTCATTAATTGAAGCCCCCATTAAACGAGCATTACACTCGATAAGCACAGGCCCATTAGAGGTTAAAATAACTTCATTGTGCGCAGCCCCATAGGCGACACCCAGAGCAGATAAGGTCTCAAAAGTATAATCAATCAGTGAATGTGCATGCTCTTCCTGTGCATCAATCAGGTGCATTCCTTCAAAATTATAAGCACCTTCACGCACACGGCTACGAACTTGCTCCCAAATATCCGTCACATAATGTTGTCCGTTCCAACTTAATGTGTTAACAAAGTATTGGGTTCCCTCAATAAGCTCTTGAATTAATAGCTCTTCATTAACATACCCAAGTAGATTTTCTTTGCCCAGAAGTTTTTCTGCTGCACGTTTCACTTCCTTCTTATCTTCGCATAAGATAACGCCATCGCTGGCCCCGCTGTTTAAGGGTTTAACGATCACAGGGTAACCCTGCTGTTCGGCCCAGTCGATTAGCTCAGATATTGAAGAAGATTTACCCTGCTTGATTGAACGAATATTTTTCTCAGCTAGTTTTTGATGAGTGATATACTTATTTCTACGCCAGTTCGTCGTTTCGGAACTATTTGCTGATTTGATTTTCATGTATGATGCCAGCATATCGGCTAAGGCAATGCCACTATCTGATCCCGCTATAACGTAATCAATATTATAAGGCCGCAGTCGCTCAATAACAGACTCTAATGAACCTGAGTAATTTATTGTTTTGATAAACCCTTCAGTCCGGGTTTTTCGCGAGAAGTCTTGCCAGATATGTATTACATCACAATCACGAGCCATAAATGCATCAGCTAATTCATTACCTGTTGATAAGGCATCAACAATAACAATAGTACTCTTCATCACTCTTTCCTGTCCGAAGTGTTATAATTTCAAGTTAAATCTTCAAGAGATATAACATTATAAAAGTCACATGCCATTTATAAGCCAGGTGATTGCATCATTAGCATTAGCAATAGCAATAGCAATAGCAATAGCAATAGCAGCGCTTCATTACTTTTTTTATCTCTCAGTTTAATAATGCTAAGCTTCTTTGACTTTAAGTAGTAATAATAATGCCAGACACGAAAGTGCCATGGCAGAATAATAGACCTCTTGATGTCCCCAATGCTGGCTAATTAACCCTTGCAGCAATCCAGCAATAACAGCGCCGGTTGCAATACTATTCGTATAAAGTGTGCTGGCGGTACCTGGATTATTGGGCATTAAATCTTGTAAGTAAAGCATGCCCAACGCACCAACAATTCCGATAAATATGGCATTAAGTATTTGAATTGCTATTAATGCCACCTGTGAACTTACACTGGCCATTCCTAAGTAAAACAACGCAGCACACATTGCTGCTAATATCATCATTGGTCTTTTTCCAAATTTTCTAATCACAGGAGAGCAGAACAACATGATCAGAATCTCCAGCCCTGCGGCTCCACCTAATAGCCACCCCGCAAATTCGCTGCTCATGCCGGGTATTTCACTAATATAGACAGGCATGTCAATTAGATACATCGTATCTCCGGCCCACAACATAGCTATGGCAATGAATAATAGCCATGCTTCGATTGAATAAGTGGCTACGGGTTTAGATGAAGAATTATCTTTGCCGGGTGCTTTATGCTGATTTTTATCAATTGGTAATGATGAAAAAACAACGGCTATACCAAGAGAAAAAAGAAATGCGACGAGTAGGTATAAGCTAATAAAACCTGAATGATTGATAATAAAGAAGGCTAAAGGAGGAGCTATAACCCAAGAGATGGAAATCTGAGCACGCATTCTTGTTGTGAATTTGATAACGTCAAAGTTCGCCCCTTCGGAATACTGACGTGCTAATGCGAACAATTGTGGCATGGCCGTTGTAGCCAATGCTGACATCACCACGCCTAATGAGATCAGAATGATATAATCCCGGTTAAATGCAAAAAGCAGTGCATTAACAACAGCGATGGAGCAACAAATTAGTATCAAACTACGGCGGTTTCCCCTGGTGTCTGACTTACGGGCAAGAGTCTGGCTGATTCCTATCCCAGCAAGAGCGTTAATTGTATAAAATAATCCCACCATAAATGGAGTTGCGCCTGTTTCACGCGTAAGGAAAAGGCTCACTACAGGCATTTGTAATGCACCAGCCATGCCCAAAACCAAAGCCACTACCATGAATGAAAATCTAACATACTGATTAACAATCCCTTTTTCCTCACCCAACTCCATTAAATTATCCCTGCGTCTAAAATGGTAAGTAGTACTTAACATTAGCAATAACATACGAAACATTTGCGTATCAATAATAACATTAGGTTATCTTATCTGTTTGGTTAATAATTAATCTTTTTGATTGATTTTAATCTGTTTTGCGCGGATTTAATGGTCAGCTCTTCTGTAATAAGCACATGACAGTATTAGCAGTATCCTTATCGCCAACATTTGATCAGCATAGGGAGAAGCATTTTCTGGCGAGCATTCATAATGAATTTTTCATGTTAGAAGCAAGGGGCTTTAAATCTGTGCTCTGAACCTTCCGCTACTTTGATGGTGGCCTGAATTAATTGACGACTACGCTAATGAGTAAAAATTAATGTAATAAAAAATGCTTTTAAGGTTTTATATCTCAAGGGAATCGGTGTTGTTCGCAACAACATGAAAGAAGTGCGGAGGGAAAGAATGCGTCGTAAAATGGCACTTCCAGGGATGTATTACTGGTTTTATTAAAAGGTCCGTAACAAAGGTCCATGGGATTACAAACAAGCCGATCCTTATTGGGCAGAGTTTGGTAATTTTAATTTTGGTGCTACTGGTTATGCTGCGGGTATTCCTGAAGAAATCCTTCTCATGGGAGCTGGTTGGGCACAAAGCCGGGCAGGAACGTCAAGAGCTGAATGGGGTAAATGGTACAAAGACACGCCTTACGGAGAGGATCCCAACGATCAATTTTGGATAAGCGAGGGCGTAAAATATGCCATTGAAAAAGGTTGTTGCATTCTTCGCCTTAAATTCCGCTGAGAATGATCACTCCAAAGATAAACTCATCTCTTCCCAACAGCTTAACGAGAATACATGGCTTTATGTCACGGGTGAAACGGGTGGTGGAGCAACCGTTGCAGACAGCTATCGGTATTATTTAGCCGGTAAAATCCAGAGTGATATCAGTGCGAATCTGGCGAAACAGGTTCCGTTTCTGGTCGCGACAGGCAGTTCGGCTGCTGTAAGCGTAGAGGGCGATACCATCAGTATCCAATACAGCGGTCGCGTGTATTCATTCAGTAATTCTGTTGTGTATGAATATCAGGGGAAAACGTTCAGGCCGCATCTCGATTTTCAGGCCACTTACTGACCCGTTCTGTTTCCCTTGAGGCTGTCTTCAGGTGTGCCAGAAAAAGTCTGGCACGTTACAGGGCACAAGTTATTCGCCAGACATGCACAAGCCGTTATTGACGGGCGCGCTCAATTATCTGGTTACCCCAAATCCACTCGCCCCCACCTCCGCAGGGGCAAGCCCATCAATTCTTACCAGTCAGTCAACCCAATCGCCTTCATCACCCGTTTTCTCATATGCACAGGCAGTGACGCCAGTTCCTCGATCGATCTCACCCGCGTCCCGTTGATCACGTCCCTGGGCTTAAAGCTGATAATGATCCGCCCCCAGGTCACTTTCACATCCAGTTGCACCCCAATGGGAAAACCCGCTGTTTTCAACCAACAGCCTTTAAGCGTAATCGCCGGAATGCGGCGGTAATCTGGAGTGCGGGTCACATAACCCACGGTCGCATAGCGCTGGGTGTAGTTTGTCTCTTTAGCTTCGTGGTGGCCTGAAATACAATCGATGGCAGTCATGATTACTATTCCTTCTTCAATAGTGATTGTGATCAGCGATGCGGATGTGTTGCCCCACATTCGTATCGCGCTAAATTACCTGATGATTTAATCAGGGAGGCGGAAACGCATCGAGCGTGAAAAGAGAAAACTGCGAAAGGGCCCGCAGAAAGATCTCGCTGATTTCAGAGAAGTTCATCGATTTTCGACCTGTATCCAGCTTCCCTCTTTGCCATCTCACAGACATATGAAAATCCAGGTAGATCAAGGCAGTTTCATGCGTGGTTGAGGCAGGGCAGGCTGTTAAAACACGTGATTTGAGCCGGTGTCAGGGAAGGGGGCGTTTTCTGTCGCGTAACCAGAACCTACACATTTCCCTGTCATAAAGACGCGTCATTGAAGGATGTGTGCTGCGTTTACAGAAATAGCTGTCTGTGAAGCTGGCACATATAAGCCAGGTTGTAGGGTGGCTGGCTGAACACGATGTCGTTCACTGTTATCGCAGTGATCTCTCTTTCTGCCTTTTCAAGCACATCGGTCTCTTCGATATTGAGCTTGTTTTTTAATACAGCGCTACCCGGATAGCAGTAATGATCATTAGCGGCACCATACTTATCCATAAGCATTACCTCCTGTATTTTTTCAGGACACTTTCCAGCGATGGTTTTTCATTTGAAATATCAATGTCGATACCTTCCAGCTTTGAGCTACCTTTGAATTTTTTTAATTTTGTTTGCTCGTAATGCGCGTAAGGATCAAAAACGCTTGAACAAAAAACAAAAATGAATGAATCAACTTTTTGCTTCAGTTCAGTCCAGCTTTTGGCTTTGACATTGATTGTCAGAATGTCCGACACTTCTTGTTTTGATTGCTTAAAGTCTTCTTTATTACAGGCAGACTCTAATGCCTCTTTGTTTGAAGAGACAATGTTCTTAAGCTTTTTAATTTTAATGAAGAAGGAATCCCAGCCATTAACCTCGAGCTTATTATTCAGTTCTTGTTCAAAACTGTTCTTAAGCTCGAAGTAGGAGCCAAATTTTCTGAGATCATCTGTTGTCGATGCTTTCAATACTTCGCTTACTTTCATATCGATTAACACCTTCATCACCAATAGGCGGTCTATTATACAATTAGAGCGAGAAGGATGCGCAGAGATTTTGTGAGGCATGGCCCGATACCTGCGCAGCAGAGCATCCACAGGGCCAGCCAACCTAAAGTTTGGCCCATGTCCCTCAGCATAAGCCAGTTAACCAGCCTGTCCTGTGTTCAGACATGGCTGCCAGCCACAGGTTTACTGAACCGGTTTGATAATAAACGCCGTGCCTCAACGTAACCCTTGCAGCCTGTCCACCCTGAGCGGTTCACCCAGGTCCGCGCAGAACCCAGCCCCTGAGACAGGGAGGGGTTTTGCTCGTTAACACAGTCCTGAGCGTTAACGCCTCATCTCCTTCACGCGACCAGCGCTTTTCTCGGGCTTTTCGTTCTGTGCGACATGCCCAGTGCGCCCCTCACTCACCCAAAACCCACTCCATCTCCACCCACATCAAAAAAATTTTAAAAAAAATTATTTTTTACGATCCATTCAGCCTGTTTTTTTCTCAGAAATATCCCGCGAAGATAAAAATAAAATCGGTGTCAGAAAGGGAAATAAAGTCAGCCTTCGGAATAAGGCAGTATCTTATATAAGAAAGATCTGATGGTCTTAATAACACAATAACTCTTTTTAATTAACATGCGGCGTTTTAAGTGTATTGCCTAATTAAAAAACCGCCACTAGAATGCGCCGTGTCCGATAATGACGTTCTGTAACATGTTTATGTAAGACGATCATTACGGTATGCCAGGGAGGCAATTCCCTCGATCACCCTGGCATGGCATAGCATGAAATATGCCATCTGATATCATGCTCATATTACTTAATCGTAATAATAAAATAAGGAAATCACAGATGAAAAAAATCAATATGTCTGAAGCAAGCGCAGTTGTCGGTGGAACAACAACGTGTGTAAACAGCTTTGAGCTGAACCTGGTGGGCGACGCCACGGTATGTAACGCAGTAAAAACCTGTACCGATAAAAATGGTGTGGTGACGAAAACTTTCACCCCAGCCGCTATCATCAACTGCGGAAACGCAGGCTAAGATATCGCTCTTTATCACTAAATAAGAGTAAATTTCAGTAATATTTATTCTTAAAGGCGTTGTGTATTATATACAACGCCTTCCTGATAAATACTGAATGTGCCTTATTGTTGTATTCAGGATCGAAGCCCGCCATGAAAAAAAGAATTTCTTACGTGCTGGCCTATACCGTCTTTGTTGCGGTTATTTCAGCAGTGATTACCACCGCCTGGTTCCATATCTTCGTGTTAAATCAAACCAGCAGTGCAGAGCAGCAGGTGCTGACCTCGCTTTCTACCGAGAAACTGGATAAAAGCCCGATTGCCGACGGCGACGATATTATCGAGATCTTCTCTTACGGCTGCCATTATTGTGAGATCAACGAAAAGAACGTAGACGACCTGGAAAAACGGATGCCGCCAGGCAAAAAGCTGGTGCGTTTACACCTCAGCCTGGACAGTCAGGCCGGGCTGGCGCGCTATGCCCCGGTGTTCGCCACGCTGGAAGTCATGGGGATTGAAGAAGCCCATCGCCAGAGCGCCTATGATGCGGTGATGAAAGACAAGATTGATTTAAGCGATGCGACTCAGCGTGACGCGTGGCTGGAAAAAAATAAGATTAACGTCGCGGAATATCACAAAGTCAGTCAGTCCGCCGACGTGAAAGCGCGTCTGGATTATATGACGCGCGTTTCGCAGTATTACGATATCAACGCCACGCCGACCTTTATTGTCGCGAAAAAATGGATGGCGATTCAGGATCGTGATTTCCCGGCCTTCTCTGACAAACTGCTCTCTATTTTAGAAACAGGTAAGGCACCGGAGTAATAATGAAATTTTATGCCCTGTGGTGCGCGCTGTTCTGGCGGAACCTCACCGCCAGATGTCAGTGGCTGGCGTATAAGCTCCAGCTGGCTGGCTACAGGGCGCATTGTTTATTATTTCGGTGTTTTCATTACCGTATTATTTTTGCGTTTGCCCATGTCAGGCGTTTTTTAAAATTAATTCCGCGTGATGTGAAATGGCGCGCAGCGGTGGCGGAAGCTAACCGTCAGTGTCTGCTGCAGGATAATAAAAAATTTGATTATATCTGGCTGACCCAGCGGCGAAAGTTGCTGATTGAGGCAGTGACCTACGGGCAGAATCGCCGGTTGTTGCGCGAGCTGGCGGCCTGTTCGGCACAGCTTAACGACGTGGTGGAGCCGCTCCAGCGCGCAGGGCAGCCGGTGCTTCTGGCGCCGCTGCACATGGTCTCGGACGTTCTGACCACGATGGTGGGCGCGGCGGCCTATCCGGGGAAAGCCACGGTGATCACCTCCCGCAGTGCGGATGCGCATTCCGAAGCCGAGCGGCGGCTGGGTGGGTTAGATCTCACCTATTGTTCGATTCATGAAGATAATAAAAATATTGCCGGAAACTTAATGACCTCGGTGATGGCGGCGGCGGAGAATAAACGCAATATTATTTTATTCCCCGACATTACGCCGGACTTCACCCAGTTTGCCAGTAAAGACAAAGCCGAGAAATTACCTTGCCGGTTATTTGATCGTCCGGCCAGTTTACACAGCGGAATTATCCGGTTGGCCAGAATGATGTCCGCGCAGGTGGTGTTTTATCATCTTTATTTTGATAACGGATTAAAAATAAAGGTGCACGATCCGTTAGCAGCCAGAAAACTCAAGGATGATATGCCGCGCATTATCGAGCAAAGCATTCGGGATTATTCGACTGACTGGATGCTGTGGCATTCCCACTCACTGTTTTTTATTAATGACTAAACAGCCATCACAAGAGAAAAGAACAGGGCGTTTTAGGGGTTAAATTATGGAAAATAGTATTCCAAAAATCGTTTATCAGGCTGAAACCAATGAATGTGCGTTGGCCTGTGTTGCTATGCTGGCGGAAACCCAGGGAATGGATGTGCCGCTGGACGTGCTGCGCGAACAGTATCCGGCGTCGGCCCACGGCACCGCACTGTCGACCCTGTGCGCCATCCTGTCCGACCTGGGGATTCCGGCGTATCCGGTGGCTTTCGACCTGGATGAACTGGCAGAACTGCCGTTACCGGCCATTTTGCACTACGGTGCCAGCCATTATGTCCTGCTGGCCTACCGTCAGGGCAGCTATGTGTGCGTGATGAACCCGGCGATTGGCGAGCAGCTGTTACCCATCGCCGCGCTGCGATCCGAAATCAGCGGCTATGCGCTGGTGCTGGATAAAGACGCCATCGGCGAAAAGCCCGCCGTGGCAGCCCACAAGCGTACGCGGCGCTTCCGCGCGCTGGACTGCATGAGCCTGAAACAGACAGCAGGGATTCCGGGCATTTACCGCCTGATGCTGCTGGCGTTTCTGGTGTCGCTCACCCTGTTCATCATGCCGGTGATGGTCAGTTCGGCCATCAACAATGTCTTCTCCTCCGGCGGTGAACGCGATTTCCCGTACTTCTACTACCTGCTGGCGTTTGTGGTATCAACCCTGCTGGCCTTTGTCGTGCGCAGCGTCACCGAACGTTTTATCAAACGGTTTGTGGTGATGCAAAGCGTCAGGGGGTTCGCCAGCCTGCTGAGCAATACGCTCGCGTACTTTGAAAAACGCAGTCCGGGTGAGATCTACAGTCGCTTCGCCAACTGGCAGATGGCGGCGGCCCAGAAAATCGAGCTGGATAACAGTCTGCGCACAGACTGGATCGTGGGCGTGATTGCGCTGGCAGTGATGTGTTACATCAGCCCGCTGCTTGCCACAATCTCCGCCGTGGGCGTGACCTTAATGGGCCTGGTCAGCGTCTGGGCGATTTTTCGCGATCGCTATTACACCCAGCAGGTGCAGGTGAAAAGCGCGGAGCAAAGTGACTTCCTGCTGGAATCGATCCAGGGTTTCGCCACGCTGAAATCGGCGGGCCTGAGCGCCCAGCGCCAGACGGCGTTTGCCGGTTTTGCCGCGGCCCTGTTTGACGTCAGGCAGAAGCAGAAGGTGTACGAACAGGTCAAGAGCAGCCTGTACCAGCTGATTGGCAGCCTGGAGATGGTGTTTTTCATGCTGCTGGCCTTACCGCTGCTGAAAGACAACCACATCTCGCTGGGGGAGTTCTTCGCCTACAGCTTTGTGCGCCAGATTTTTACCGCCTATATCACCCAGATTTTCTTCTCGGTGTTGCAGAAGAACCAGCTGCACGTCATTGATACGCGCGCTGCCGATCTGTTTCCGCAGGCAGAAAAAGACGAGGACGCCGGGGCGCTCACACCGCCCGTCCACTTCACCCAGCGGCTCGATTACCGTGCGTTGCAGTTTGCCTACGAGCCGGGCAAGCCGGTGCTCAGCAACGTGTCTCTGGCGTTATGCCGGGGGGAAACCCTGGCGATTGTCGGCGAGTCCGGGGCCGGTAAAAGTACGCTGCTGAAAGTGATCACCGGGCTTATCGCGCCCCAGTCCGGCGAAATCCTGGTGGATGGCGAGCCGGTAAGCGCCCGTCAGGCGCAGAAGCTGTTCTTCCTGCAAAGCCAGGGTGACATCCTGTTTAACACCAGCGTCCTGCAAAATATCACGCTGTTCGATCGTCATCACGATGCGCAAAAGCAGCTGCGCATTGATGCGTCCCTGCGCGGCCTGAAGCTCACCGGGGTGATTGACAGCCTGCCGGGGAAACAAAACGCGCTGATCCGCGAAAGCCATCCCGCCCTGTCGCTGGGGCAACGTCAGCGGCTGATGCTGGCGCGTGCCATGTACAGCGACTGTCCGGTGATGGTGCTGGACGAACCCACCGCCAACCTTGACGAACAGACCGCGCTGCAGGTGATGCAAACCCTGATCGACCACTGCCGTGAATACGGCAAAACGCTGATCGCCGTGACGCACAGTGAAACGGCACTGCCGCTGTTTGATCGCATCTGCGTGCTGAGAAATGAACAGATGCAAGAAGTTCAGGACGCGGCGGAGACAGGCAGGCTGCCTCAGGGGGAACCGGCGTGAGTGCCGTCATAAAAAAACGTCCCCTGCTGAGCGCAACGTTCTCTAAACCCGCTTATCTGCTGGTCGCGCTGCTGCTTATTCTGCTGGCGGGCGGCGCCTGGGTGCTGCACAGCATGTTGTCTGACCGCGTTGTGCCGCAGGTCTCGCAGGTTATCGATCGCGGTGATATTGAAAAAACCGTGCTGGCCACCGGCATTCTTAAACCCTCTGTGCAGGTGAACGTGGGCGCACAGGTCAACGGCCAGTTAAAAAAGCTCTATGTACGTGCCGGCGATCGGGTCACCAAAGGGCAGTTGCTGGCGGAAATAGATCCAACACTGCAACAGAGCGAACTGCGTAAATCCGAGGCCGAGCTGGACAGTGCGATGGCGCAGAAACAGGCGTCGTTATTTACCTTAACCCAGTACCAGCAGGAGCTGAAACGCCAGCGGCAGATGGATCGTGAAGGATCAGGCACCAAAAGCAACCTGGAGCAGGCGCAGGCCAGAGTGGATACCCAGAAGGCACAGATCAAAGTGAATGAAGCGCAGATCGTGCAGGCGCAGATGGCGCTGGAAACGGCGAAAGCCAATCTGGGCTATACGCGCATTCTGGCACCGATGGACGGTCAGGTGCTGGGGATCGTCACCAAAGAGGGCCAGACCGTTGTCTCCTCGCAAACCGCGCCGACGATCCTGGTGCTGGCGAACGTGGACACCATGACGGTGCAAACCCGTATTTCAGAAACCGACATCCTGAAAGTCCATCCCGGCCAGCCGCTGTCGTTCTACGTGGTCGCGGACCCGCATCATCGTTATCACAGCGTGATGGGCGCGTTGCAGGACGCGCCTGACGAGGCCCTACAGGATAGCAGCCTGCGCGGTCAGCCTCAGCAGTCTTCCGCCGTGTATTACAACGGCGTGTTTAGCGTGCCGAATCCCGACCACCGGCTGCGCACTTCCATGACGGCACAGGTCTTTATCGTCACCGAACAAGCCAAAAACGCGTTACGCCTGCCGGTGATGGCGCTGGGTCAGCCGCAGGGTGATGGCCGCTACGCTGTGCAGGTCGTGAAAGGGGAGACAACCGAACAGCGGCTGGTGCGCGTGGGGATCAACGACCGGCAGTTTATTGAAGTGAAAGAGGGCCTGCGTGAAGGCGAACGTGTGGTCACGCAAAACACCGCAGGGGCCGCCAATGGCTAGCGCGCCGGTGATTGAACTCTCTCATATCTCCCGTCGTTTTGGGACGGGCAACGCAGCCGTGACGGTGCTGAAGGACATTTCCCTGCGTGTGCACGCCGGCGAAATGCTGGCGATTGTCGGCGCATCCGGCTCCGGTAAGTCCACGTTGATGAATATTCTGGGGTGCCTGGATAAACCCTCAGAAGGCGAGATGCGCATTATGAATGTGTCCACTCAGGTCGCCACGAGTGACGAGCTGGCACAACTGCGCAGTCAGTATCTGGGGTTTATTTTTCAGCGCTATCACCTGATGCCTTATCTGACCGCCATCGAGAACGTCACGATCCCGGCGCTGTATACCGACATGCCCGTTTCGGCGCGTCAGTCGCGTGCCGAATATCTGCTGGAGCGCCTGGGGCTGGGGCAGCGCATGCACTACCGGCCAGCGCAGCTTTCCGGTGGTCAGCAGCAGCGCGTCAGTATCGCGCGCGCCCTGATGAACGGCGCGCCGGTGATTCTGGCGGATGAACCCACCGGCGCACTCGACAGCACCAGCGGTCAGGCGCTGATGGGCATTCTGCATGGTCTGCACCAGGCCGGTCATACGCTCATTATCGTGACGCACGACCGCAGCATCGCCGCGCAGTGTCAGCGCATTGTGGAAATCCACGACGGCCAGATCGTCGCCGACCATGCCAACCCGGCGAGCCAACAGGGCCAGCCACAGGGATTACCCACGGTTGCCGCGACCGGACGCACCACCGTCTGGCAAAGCATCAAAGAAGCGCTGCGCATGGCATGGCGCTCGCTGCTGGGGCATCGCATCCGCGCATTTCTTTCCATGCTCGGCATCATTATCGGCATCGCCTCTGTGGTGTCCTCGATGGCGGTGGGCGAGGGCGCGCGGCAAAACATTCTGAGCCAGATAAGCCAGTTGGGCACCAGCACCATCGAAATCCAGCCCGGTCTGGGCTGGGATCAGCCGCGCCCGGATTTTGAGCGGTCGCTGACGCTGGAAGACGTGGCGCTGCTGGGCAAACAGCCGTTTACCGACAGCCTGTCGCCGGTGGTGAGCAAAACCGTGCGGGCGATCCGTGGGGGGAAACAGGTGCTGGTATCGCTGCTGGGCGTGAGTAACGGTTTCTTCCGCGTGCAGGGCCTGCATTTTGTTGCCGGCAACCGTTTTACGCCACGCGACCTCGACGATCGTGAGCCGGTGATCATCATCGATCCCAACGTGCGCAGCACGCTGTTTGCCGACGGGCAGGAACCGCTGGGCGAGATTATCCAGCTTGGCGGGGTGCCGTTCCGGGTCATTGGCGTGGCGGATAAGCACGGGCCGAAGTCTGTCGGCGAGCAGCCAGGTGCCTGGATACCTTATACCTCGCTGCTTGAACGCATGTCGGGTGATACACCGCTGCAGTCCATTACCCTGCGCATTGCTGACGGTTATCCGATTGAAACGGCGCAGCAGCAGATTGAGCAACGGCTGGACTCGGCCCATGGCAAACGCGATTTCTTCACCCTGACCAACGATCAACTGACGAAGACAATCCGCAAAACCTCAGAATCCATGACGCTGCTGATCACGGCGATTGCCGGAATCTCGCTGCTGGTGGGCGGCGTGGGCGTGATGAACATCATGCTGGTATCCGTGACGGAGCGCACCCATGAAATCGGCATTCGTCTCTCTGTCGGGGCGCGTCCGGTGGACATCATGCGCCAGTTCCTGATTGAAGCGATGGTGATTTGTACGCTTGGCGGCCTGACAGGCATTGTCGGATCGGGCATCGCGGGGCTGATTTTTTCTCAGGTTACCCAGGAGTTCCGCATGATTTTCACCTGGCCGCCCATCCTTCTGGCCTGCGGGTTTTCCGCGCTGATCGGGCTGGGGTTTGGCTTTTTCCCGGCGCGCAACGCCGCCCGGCTGCACCCGACCGAGGCGCTGGCACGCGAATGAACAGGCTGACGCAATTCTCCACGGTGCTGATGGCGCTGATGCTGACCGGCTGCGGCCAGGCACTGAAAAGCGACTATCAGCGGCCTTTGCTCTCGGTGCCTGACGCCTGGCGCGTACAGGATACCGGCGAAGGCGTGGCGACATTCACCCCGCACTGGTGGGACAACTTTGGCGATCCACAGCTGTCGCGGCTTATCGTCGCCGCGCTGCAAAGTAATCACGATTTAGCCCTGGCGGGCATCAAGCTTAAGCAGGCACGGCTGGCGGCGGGCCTGTCCGATCTCACGCTGACGCCTGATTTTTCGGTCAACGCCAGCGCCAGTAACAGTAAGAATTTACGGCGTGATACGGCGTCCGTGGAAAATTACAGCAACACGCTGGCCGCGGCGTATGAACTGGATCTGTGGGGAAAACTGGCGCGCACGCGTGAGCAGTCGGACTGGCAGGCCAAAGCCTCAGAACAGGATTTGCGTGCCACCGCCCTGACGTTAATCGGCACGGTGTCCCAGCTCTACTGGCAGATAGCCAGTCTGAATCAGCAAATCGCGAACCTGCAGCGCAGTCTGGACATTGCCCGGGATACGCTGCTGCGGGTGACGTCGCGCTGGAAAGCCGGGGATCTCGGCCAGCTTGATTATCTGCAGGCGCAACAAACGGTGCTGAACCGGGAAAACAGCCTGCACGATCTCAGTCAGCAGCGCGAGGAAAGCCGTAACGCCCTTGCGATTTTACTGAGCCGTCCGCCGGGGCAATATCCGGCGGAGCGTCGTTCGCTGGACAGCGAACAGTCTGTGCCGGTGGCGCAGCGCCTGCCGCTGGAGACGATAGCCAAACGGCCGGATGTGCGGGCCGCCGAGCTGAACCTGCGCGCGGCGCTGGCCGGTTCGGACGTGGCACGGCTGAATTTTTATCCCACGCTGACGCTCAATGCCTCCCTGAATGCCGGGGCGTCGGTGTTCCGGCAGTGGTTCAGCAATCCCGCCCGAACGCTTGGATCGGCGCTCGATCTGCCCTTTATCCAGTGGAATAAGGTGCGACTGACGATTGCACAGTCCGATCTGGAGGTGCAAAGCGCGGCCATCCAGTTCCAGAAAACCGCCTACAGCGCGTTACAGGACATCGACAACGCGATGTCACAGCGCCTGACCTGGCAGCAGGAAAAACAGCGGCAGCGGGATAACCTCGCGCTGAGCCAGCAAAGGCTGACGCTGGTGGAAAGCCAGTATCGCCACGGTGCCGTGGCCTATCAAACGCTGCTGGATGCGCAGAATACGCTGCTGGACAGCGAAAACGCGCTGCTGAACACGCAATACAACTACCTCTATTCCACGATGAAGCTCTGGCTGGCGCTGGGCGGCGGGAAAGACGACACAGTGAATCACTAAGGATGAATCATGCAAATGGACAGTTTACAGGCGGCGAACGCGCCACGTCGGGTGGTGGTCACCGGTTATGGTGCGGTCACGCCATTGGGGATGAATGCCGCTGAAAGCTGGGCGGCCATCATGGACTACAAACCCGGCTATCGCTATTGCGACAAGTCTGCCGCAGGGATCAAATCCCGTTTTTACGGGCTGATCGATGAAGAACCCTCACTCAACGGCGTTCCTGCCGCGATCCGCCGCCGCCTGCCGCGTTTCGCGCGGCTTACCCTGGCCGCCGCGCGGGAAGCCATGCAGATGGCTTTTGGTGATGAAAAGCCCGGACAGCACTACGATCTGCGCGATTGCGGCGTCATCATGGGCACCGGCTGGGCGGGGCAGGACGAAACCCAGCTGCATTATGAGGACTTCCTGCGCACCGGCGTAGGATCGCCGTTTGGCTGTTTCTTCTCCATGCCCAACGCCGCCACGGCGGCCGTCAGTCTGTTGTGGGCGCTTCGGGGATACCAGAACACGCCGGTGGCTGCCTGTGCGACCGGCACCATCGCCGTGGGCGATGCCTTTGAGCTGATCCGCCAGGGGCGCGCCAACATGATGCTGGCAGGCGCAGGCGAGTCGCTGCGCTCGGATTCGGCGGTATGGAATATTGATGTGCTGGGCGCGCTGGCCAGTGAGCAAACGGCGTTAACCCGTGCCTGCTGTCCGTTTAGCCAGCATCGCAACGGCTTTGTCCTGAGCGAAGGGGCGGCGGTGCTGTGCCTGGAAGCGCGGGAATCCGCCATAGCGCGCGGTGCGACAATACTGGGCGAAATTCTCGGCTACGGCAATTACTCGGACGCCTTCGATTTTACCGCACCGGCTGACGACAAAATTGCCCGGGTTCAGACCATTCGCGGCGCGCTGAACCAGGCCGGTATTGACGCCAGTGCACTGGATTACATTAATGCGCACGGCACCTCCACGCCGCTTAACGATCTCAACGAAACCGAGGCGCTCAAAATGGCGCTGGGTGAGGCGGCGGCTTATGCCACGCCCTGTTCCAGTACCAAATCCTATAGCGGTCATCTGATCGCGGCCGCAGGCAGCTTTGAATCCATTATCTGCCTGCAGGCCTTGCAGCATCAGATTATCCCCGCCACCTGCCATCTCGATGCGCCCGATCCGCAGTGCGATCTGGACTATGTGCCCAATAAGCACCGTCCGGCGGCGTTGAACACAACGCTCAACCTGAGTTTTGGCTTCGGCGGCGCGAACGCGGCGCTGGTTATCGGTCGGGGGGAATAAAGCATGTCGGTGCGTTATACGCTGCGTGACGCGGAGCGCTGGGCCGCGTTTTCCGGAGACCGCAATCCGATTCATTTTGATGCCGCCGAGGCGAGACGTCTCGGCCTGGACGGATTATGCGTCCACGGTATGCGCGCGCTGCTGGATGTGAAGGCCGGACTCAGCCAGGCGCTGGAAAAACACACATTGTGGTCGGACGGTCTGCTGTTCACCAGCCGGCTGCGCGATCCCGTGCTGTGCAGCGTTCCCTATCAGCTGTCGTTAAACGAAACGCACACCGGTGACCGGGTACAGATCAGCGGCAACCTGGTTAACAGCTACACCCTGCAGAGCAGCATCAGCAGCAAGCTGACCGAGGCGAAACCGCTGGCGTTATCGCCGGTCAGCCAGGCGAAGACCCTGCGTGGGGCGGCGCTGGCGGCACTGGCGGCACTGTATCGCCAGTTTCAGGCGGTGGAAAATCTCCCTATTCCGTTATGGAGCTTTTTTGATGCCGTGCTGTTTCGTCAACTGGTGAACGCCCCGGAAACGCTCGACACCGTACACCGTCTTCTGCCCGATCATCACGCGACCTGCCTGGGGGACATATTCAGCCGGGTACAGGTGGTGCAGACCCATCATCAGACCCATTTTTCGCCGTGGCTGCTCCAGACGGCGGGAAACGCGCTGCAATGTGAACCCTTGCATTATGCCATCCAGCCGACGCTGGTCATGGGCGAAAAAGCGGCCGGTCTGGTGTTAGTGACGGGCATTCAGGCATGGCGCATCAATGAGCCGCTGATGACCGTCACGGTAACGTTGAAAACCGGGCCGCTGGCTGAATAACAACACTTCTGAACACGAACTAAAAATTCGATCTGAACATAAGTAAATCATTGAACTAAAGGAATAAAAAATGGCTCAATTTGATGAAGTTTACACCAAGGTATGCGAGATGCTGTGTGATGCAAAAGATCTGGAGATGACCAGTCTCCGGCCGGACATGCCGCTGTATCTGCTGAAACTCGACAGTCTGGATTATGTGGAACTGATGGTGCTGGCGAAGCGAGAGTTTGGCGTCACGATTGAGGCCGAGATGTTCGCCAGTAACGTCAACATGACGCTGAGCGAGTTGTGCGAGTACCTCAGCGAAAAAAGCCAGTAAGCCATGCGTAATCAATGGATCTTAGTCACCGGTGGAAGCCGTGGGATTGGCCGTGCGACGGTATTGCGGCTGGCAAAACAGTGGAATGTGGTGTTCACCTGGTGCAAGGATGAAAGCGCAGCGCGCGAGGTGGAGCTTGCCTG
>Ga0308156_1001056_pt1 | contig 37675 bp, 37 predicted proteins | sample PhyAR2_FD_201041 | JGI IMG/M metagenome (GOLD analysis project Ga0308156, IMG submission 201041) | Phyllosphere microbial communities from UC Gill Tract Community Farm, Albany, California, United States - DLSL A.R2 | ecosystem: Host-associated > Plants > Phyllosphere > Unclassified | place: USA... | reverse complement strand
AGAAACGCTTAAGCATGACTCACTCCACCTCTTGGGTATGCTTCGAAAATATAAACCAGGTAAATAATTCAGTGGAGGAAGTCTACGGGATGCGTGCGCTACCCGGCTTGAGATAGCGCAATTTTTCTTACATCTGCGGAAAAGAGTTAACCCTGCAGCAGGCGGATCAACAGCGAGCCGTTATACATGGCATCTTTGACCAGCGCCGCGCCGGCCATGGTTCCCTGGTTGGAAAACTGGGTGCTTTCTACCGCAATATTTTTGCTGTAGGCGGGAAGCGACTGCTGATGGATGCAGGCCGAAATCGCCGGGAAGAGGATCTCCGCCGCCTGGCTCAGCGGTGAGCCAATAAGGATTTTTTGCGGATTGAAGAGGTTCACCATAATGGCCAGAATGCGGCCAACGTTATTCCCCACGCCGGTAATAATGTCCTTCGCCAGCAGATCGCCCTGGCGCGCGGCGGCGCAGAGTGAATCCACCGTCAGGGGTTGTCCGTGCAGCGAAGAGCTCATGGACTGGCTGAGCCTGACCTGCGCCAGCTCCAGCACGCTTTCCACGCTGGCAATGGTCTCCAGACAGCCGTGGTTTCCGCAGTAGCAGCGTTTGCCGTACGGGTCGACCTGGGTATGACCGATTTCCACCAGGCTACTGCTCCCGGCGTGGAGAAGACGTCCGTCGGTAATCACGCCCGCCCCAACGTTATGGTCGATGACCACCTGAATCACATCCCGCGCACCGCGCGACGCGCCAAACAGCGCTTCCGCCATTGTCCAGGCGCTGATGTCATGCTGGATATAGACCGGTACGCCGGTATGGTTTTTCAGCACCTCGCCAAGCGGCATCTCTTTGACATCGTCGTAAAACGGCATGCGGTGAACAATCCCGTTTTCGGTATCAATAATGCCCGGCATGGTGATGGCAATCGCGGTTAAGCGTTCCAGCCGCTGCTGATGGCGGATAAAGAAGTGATCGATATGCGAGACAATCGCGTCGAGGAGCGGTTCCTCCGCGTTGAGCGGCAGTTCAAGCCGGTCTTCCACCACCAGCTTGCTGCTCAGGTCGCGCAGCGCAAGGAAGATCTCCCCCCGGCTGATGCGCAGTGACAGGTAGTGCCACGCTTCCGTTTCAACCACCAGCCCGACTGCCGGACGACCGCGGCTGCCCGGCTCCTGAATTTCCGTCTCCTGAACCAGGTGCGCTTCCAGCATCTCGCGGACAATCTTGGTGATACTGGCAGGTGCCAGTTGTGCCAGGCGCGAAAGATCGATACGCGAAACCGGACCAAGCTGATCAATCAGGCGATACACCGCGCCAGCGTTGGTCTGCTTAATCTGATCGATATGCCCTGGCTGACTATCAGCAACCACCTCGTACTCCCTTATTTTCGAGCTTCGAAATAAACTGTTTGCTATGGTGAAGCACTTGCATGGCCGTCGTCAAATATTTACTTAGCCATGTGATTTACCGCACATTTTTACCCTCTTTTGCGTGAAAATGCCGCCCGGCAGAGGCGCTGATTAGCTGCTGTTTGAAGCGCTGTGCGGCGTGGCTCTGTTCACGGTGTTTTGACCACACCAGCCACATTTCGGAAACGGCATCCTCTTCGGCGATGGTCACCCAGCGCATTTCGCGCAGCTGCACCCGCTTAAAGGAGGCCGGAAGAATAGACACGCCCAGACCGGCCGCGACCAGGCCGATAATGGTCATCGCTTCCCCTACTTCCTGGGTGATGACCGGGGCAAGATCGTAGCGGCGCATCAACCCCAGGATATCGTCATACAGGCCCGTCCCGACCTGCGGGTCAAAAAAGACAAACGGCTCTTTTGCCAGCTCTGCCAGCGAAACCGACGGACGCGACGCCAGCGGGTGATCGTGCGGGATCATAGCCATCAGCGGTTCGCGCAGGATCACCTCCCACGCCAGCGTGTCCGGCAGCTGGGTGTTACGCATCAGCCCCAGATCCAGCGAACCCTCATTCAGCGGCGCAATCTGCTCGCGAGTGTTGATTTCGCGCGTCTGAATGTGAACATCCGGAAAGTGGCGACGAAATGACGAAAGGGTCTCCGAGACGGCGCTGATAAACGGCGCGGACGAGGTAAACCCGATCCGAAGCTCTCCGGCTTCCCCGAGATAGAGCCGTTCTGCACGGGCGGCGGCGTCATCGACCATGCTCAGAATTTGTCGGCTGTCGATCAGGAACTGTTTACCCGCCGCCGTCAGGCTCACGCTGCGGTTGGTGCGGGCCAGAAGGCGCGCACCAACCTGCTGCTCCAGGATCTGAATCTGCTGGCTTAACGGTGGCTGAGAGATATTCAGCCGTGCCGCCGCGCGGCCAAAATGCAGCTCCTCGGCGACGGCGACAAAGTAGCGAAGATGACGCAGCTCGATATTCATATTTTTAAAGTATCATTTGAGATTATTAATATATTAGACAGAATATTTACATTTTCCTACCCTGAACAGGTGGTCATACCCGTCACCAGAAATCACGGGGATGTTTAAGCAAGGAAATTGTGTGAGCCGTACAACGACTATTGATATCGATCCGGCAAGAGATATCAATGATTTACCCGCAGCACCGCAGCCGGTCCAGTTCATTAAACGTGGTACCCCCCAATTTATGCGCGTCACGCTGGCGCTCTTTTCCGCCGGTCTGGCGACCTTCGCCCTGCTCTATTGCGTTCAGCCGATCCTGCCCGTTCTCTCTCATGAGTTTGGCGTATCGCCTGCCAGCAGCAGCGTTTCGCTCTCTGTTTCTACCGGCATGCTGGCGATTGGCCTGCTCTTTACCGGACCGCTGTCCGACGCCATTGGCCGTAAACCGGTGATGGTAACCGCGCTGATGCTGGCGTCGGTCTGTACGTTACTCTCGACCATGATGACCAGCTGGCACGGTATTCTGGTGATGCGCGCGCTGATTGGGCTCTCGCTCAGCGGCGTGGCGGCGGTCGGGATGACCTACCTCAGCGAGGAGATCCACCCGAGCTTTGTTGCTTTCTCTATGGGGCTTTACATCAGCGGGAACTCGATTGGCGGAATGAGCGGCCGCCTGCTGAGCGGGGTGTTTACGGACTTCTTTAACTGGCGTATTGCGCTGGCGGTAATCGGATGTTTTGCGCTGGCATCAGCGCTGATGTTCTGGAAAATTCTGCCGGAATCGCGTCATTTCCGCCCGACATCGCTGCGCCCGAAAACGCTGTTTATCAACTTCCGCCTGCACTGGCGCGACAAAGGGCTCCCGCGCTTGTTTCTGATCGGCTTCCTGCTGATGGGCGCCTTCGTCACGCTGTTTAACTATATTGGCTACCGCCTGATGCTATCGCCGTGGCATCTGAATCAGGCCGTTGTCGGTTTGCTTTCTGTGGCCTATCTCACCGGCACGTGGAGCTCGCCGAAAGCCGGGGCGATGACCGCACGCTATGGACGCGGGCCGGTACTGCTGGTCTTCACGGGCGTGATGTTACTCGGCCTGCTGCTGACGCTATTATCCTCGCTGTGGTTCATCTTTGCCGGGATGCTGCTCTTCTCCGCCGGGTTCTTCGCCGCCCACTCGGTCGCCAGCAGCTGGATTGGCCCGCGCGCGCGTCGCGCCAAAGGCCAGGCATCATCGCTGTATCTGTTCAGCTATTACCTGGGCTCCAGCATCGCCGGGACCCTCGGCGGCGTGTTCTGGCATAACTACGGCTGGAACGGCGTGGGCGGGTTTATCGCACTGATGCTGTGCGCGGCGCTGCTGGTGGGGAGAAGCCTGCATCAGCGTTTGAAATAAACAAACGCTATCCCCCGCATATCTGCTAATGTACGGGGGAGCGTTTCTCATGTTAGCAAAATTTAATTCAGTATTAAGTAAAACGAATTCATTATAACCATTTTGTGCATTCAGCTCTCTTCCCTCTCTCTGTAAGCTCATCGACTTCATCGTATGAAAAGAGGGATTTTAAAATGGCCATTCCAGGCAATATGTGGTTGTTCGATGACGGTGGTGCGCTTATCAAAGGCGGTTGTGATGTGCAGCACAGGGAATACAGCATTGAGTTCAAAGGATTTCACCACAATCTTTCGACTCCGACCGATAACCTGACGGGTAAACCTACGGGTAAACGCATCCACTCCCCAATGATGATCGTAAAGGAATTCGATTACTCATCACCCTATCTCTATAAAGCGGTCGCTACTGGTCAGGCCCTGCAAAAAGCCGAACTCAAGTTCTACAAGATTAATGACGCAGGTCTTGAAGCGGAGTATTTCAATATTCTTCTGGAAGGCGTGCGGATTGTTTCAGTATCACCTGCAATGGCCTCGCCGGGCGACACCAATAACAACCACCTCGAAACGGTTGAATTGCGCTATGAGAAAATTACGTGGAAACATAACGACGGCAATATCATTTTCTCTGACGCATGGAATGAACGGGCGACAGCGTAACTGGGGTACTGGTATGGATACTACGGAAGAAATTAACGGAACCTACTTCTACAGAGGTCATTCAAACGTCACTCCGGGCGAGTTACTTGAGATCATTTTTCTTGAGGAGTTTTGTATGGAGTTGGGGATAGATGCCGTTTCAGGCGCGGCTATTTTGGGCGGACAACCGTGGCTAAGGACTCGGGCAAAACCTGAAGGCGCTACCCTGGGAACAAGCGTTGTTTCAAAGTACGCGCGAATAATTTTACGGGACGCACGTCTCCCCTTCGGGATTAAAATTCCCACTCCCGTAGGCGTCAGGATGCAGCCAACTAACAAACTCGCAGCGGTAATTGGTCGTTATATCCCCTGGCTGGGGTGGGCCTCACTTGCACTGACTCTTCATCGAGTTTCAACGCGTACGCAAGAAAAATACAATTTGATTGCACGACCAAAAGACCGCATAGCGTGGACATCTTTCTGATGAGCATCGTAGACGACGTGTTATGTATGTTTCGGGATGAAATTCCTGGCTATCTGGATATCCAGTGGAAAGAAGTCCCTCTGGAACTGGATTCTGATTTATTCGATTCACCGGGCGATGACCTTCATGATGCATTAACCCGTTACGAGAAAGAGTTTAACGTCGATTTATCGGGTGTGGACTGGTCTCATTATTTTCCCTGGCAGAACACCCCATTGTTAGATCGCTGGTTTAAGCTGAAGCGGGAAGAAGTTGAAGCAACCCGCATACCGTTGACCGTAAGAATGTTTGCAGAGTCGGCAAAAGCAGGAAAGTGGCTCTACGACTGACTAATAAGGGGCTTCGCGCCCCTTGCATCAAAAGTGCACTAATCCTCCATAATTCACGATACACTCCCTCAATACTCCCAAAACGATAAGGAAGAACAAGAATGGAAAAAACATCAGCTTATCAACAACTCATGACATGCCATGCTGAATGGATGAAACGTATGCAGAATGAGGAATCAAAGTGATGAGTCATGATGCAGAGCTTATTGCCAAGGCTATATCAGCACTTCAACCAAAACCCGATTATCTTAAGGACTATGTTCTTCCTTTTGTGATTGCTCTTTTTGGTGCACTACTGGGTGGTCTTTCCGCTGTTCGCATAAGCAAACGTCAAGAGTTAAAAAACATTGCCAGAGACAATTTTGTAGCAGCAAACCAAGTTTTTGTATTAGCACATGGATGTCTGGCAAAGCTGGTAGCAATCAAGTCAAATTACGAGCACATCTCATCAGACGTCCCGCTGGTAAGGGCGGGAGAATTCCCCACAATAGTCACCAAGCTCGAAGATGTTAAATTCAATGCTCATGAGCTTTTTTTCATTAGGACTAGACCCACAGCAAATAAGAGTCTTTGGCAAAAGATAAAATGGACATTCCTTCATCGCATTTTAAGAAGAAAAATTAAGCAACCTTCAATAGATGAGTTGCGTAAATCCTGGAGAAATGTTGTCAAGATTGGCGCGATGTTTGAAAACTACAATCAAGTTATGGAGCTTCTGCGTAAAAGAAACCATATCAATGAAAGGGTTAAAGAGGTTATGTCTCAGGTTGGTATCTTGGAATACAGGGACGTGAATTTAGTACGAAAAATGCTTGGTGATGAACTCTGCGGTGGATTTGTAGATATAACAGAATCAGCAATTTCTTTAACTGATTATGTCCTTGATGAATTACATCAATTTCTCTTGGAGTTTCCGAAGATTGCTGAGAGCAACATTGAACTGAGTAAAATCAAAGAGTGGGGACACCTTCCTACCTATCACAATAAGCAACAAGCATTTTTAAACTGTTTGAAACCAATAGTGAAGCCTAACTATATAACGATGTCTGAATACACAGGCATGACAGAGGCAACTGTTTTGAAAAAATATAATTACGAGAGATAACTAAAGCACAGCGGGGGGAGTTTCGCCCCCCCTCCTTCCTTACTGGACTTGTCTAGACATCACTGTGGCCTTATTTAACGCCAGAAGCATCTGTTTCAACGGCTGTCTGGTCTTATACACACGATCTGACGTGGTGGTGTGCGCATGACTGAGTATGTGATATCGAACTGAATCCGGTACCCACTGCATCTGTTTAGAGTGTCTTTTCCTCCATACATACCCATCTCTTTCAGTGAAGGAAATGTGCAGGGATTGTGTTGAATGTTTGTTACTATTCACGAATGCTCCTTAGAACACTCCCACTTAGAAGGACGATGTAGAATGGAAAAAACCCCGCAATACCAACAACTTGTAAAAGTATTCCAGCGTCTCTCCCGCTTCTCGCACCTCTCCTCCATCGCCAGCTGGGACATGTTCACCATGATGCCGCCGGGCGGCAGCGCCGCGCGCGGTGAAGCACTCGCGGAGATGAGCGTCCTGCAACATCAGATCCTGACCGATAAAAAAGTCGGCGACCTGTTAGCGGCGGCGGCAGGTGAAGATTTGAATGATGTCGAACAGGCCAATCTGCGCGAAATGACGCGCCACTACCAGCAGGCCACTCTGCTGCCGGAATCGCTGGTGGAAGCGAAATCCCTGGCAGGCAGCAAGTGTGAACACGCCTGGCGCACGCAGCGCCCCGCCAACGACTGGCAGGGTTTTTCAGCCAACCTGAAAGAGGTGGTCAAACTCAGCCGCGAAGAGGCTCGCCTGCGGTCTGAAGCCAAAGGCTGTACGCCGTACGACGCGCTGCTGGACATTTTTGAACCCGACATGACCAGCGCGCGTCTGGACGTTCTGTTCGGCGATATGAAGTCCTGGCTCCCGGACCTGCTGGCAAACGTGGTGGAAAAACAGGCTCAACGGTCGTTTATTCCGCCGCAAGGCCCCTTCCCGACGGCCACACAGCGTGAGCTGGGCCTGGAAGCCATGAAGATGCTCGGCTTCGATTTTAACGGCGGTCGCCTGGACGTGAGCGCGCACCCGTTCTGCGGCGGCGTCCCGGAGGACGTGCGCATCACCACGCGCTATGACGAAGATGAGCTGCTCAGCGCGCTGTTTGGCGTGATCCACGAAACCGGACACGCCCGCTACGAACAAAACCTGCCGCGCGCGTGGGCAGGACAGCCGATTGCGCTGGCGCGCTCAACCGCGATCCATGAGTCACAGAGCCTGTTCTTTGAAATGCAGCTGGGACGCAGTGAAGCCTTCCTCAGGCATCTTCTCCCTGCGGTACACGCCCGCTTTGGCAGCCAGGCGGCGTTTAGCGAAGAGAACTTCATTGCCTGGAACCAGCGCGTGAAACCTGGCTATATCCGCGTCGATGCGGACGAAGTGAGCTACCCGGCACACGTGGTGCTGCGCTATGAGATTGAGCGCGCGCTGATCAACGGCGAGATAGAGGTGGACGATATTCCCGCCCTGTGGGATGAGAAAATGCAGGCCTGGCTCGGATTATCCACCAAAGACAACTACCGCAACGGCTGTATGCAGGATATCCACTGGACCGACGGCGGTTTTGGTTACTTCCCGTCATACACGCTTGGCGCTATGTACGCCGCGCAGCTGTTCCATGCCGCCAGAACCGCACTGCCGGGTCTGCAATCCTCCATCGCCGAAGGTGATTTTTCCGCACTCTTTGAGTGGCTGCGTCAGAACATCTGGCAGCACGGCAGCCGCTTCAGCACGTCGCAATTAATCACCCAGGCGACGGGCGAAGATCTGAATATCCGTTACTTCCGCGAACATCTGACCTCCCGTTATCTTTAATTCCTCTGCCGGAGCCTGCTCCGGCACTCTTCTCACCCTATTCAATAAGAATATGATTTAGCACATGTTGTCATGATTGCGTCGGGTGTATGAATGCGTGTCCTTCCGACACAATTAGACTGCCATCAGGTCAGGATTAAAAAAATAAAGGGATGAATGATGAAAGGCATAATGAAAACGATGTTAGCCATTCTGTGTGCGACCAGTTTAAGTACTTTCGCAGCCACGGATAATACCCCGCAAGACGCGTTCAACGATATTACCCGCTCTCTTGCAGACCTCCAGCCCATCACGTTTCAGGCTCCTGCTGAAAAATATAAGCTGCTGGTGTTTATTGATAACCAGTGCATTTACTGCAGCAACGTAGTGAAAAACGTTAAGCAATATACGGATGCCGGTTTGACGATGTCGTTTCTGACCGTTGCGCCCAACGCCATTCGCGACTCGGTAATTGAAGATATGGGGCGCGTCTGGTGTTCAACCGATAAGGTCAAAAGCCTGCAACAAGCCATGGCGGGATTTTTACCGGATAACGACACCACCACAGCCTGCTCCGATCTGATCGCGCAGCAATCTGCCCTGGCAGAACGTTTGGGCATTAGCATCACCCCGGTAATGGTGGTGATCGAGCCTGAATCACGGACGATTATAGGCAGTCAGTCTCCGGCGGCTATTCTGGCCACACTGAACAAATAACAGAGGCCCGTACGAGCAGCGGCGTTTGGCCTGTTCGTACACTTTCCTCCCCTCTGTACATTCCGTTACACGCTGATACCAATCACTCACGGAAACCTCGAATTTACAGGGATATAGTTATTTCAACGGCCCCGCAGTGGGGTTAAATGAAAAACCAAATTCGAGGGTATGAGAATGAATAAAGTATTAGCTCTGGTTGTTGCCGCTGCTATGGGTCTGTCTTCTGCTGCATTTGCTGCTGACACTACCGCAACTGCCGCACCGGCTGCCGCGCCTGCTGCAACCACCACCGCTGCGCCAGCAAAAGCGGTTCACCATAAGAAACATCACAAAGCTGCAGCGAAAAAAGAAGCCGCTGCACCAGCAACCGCAGCACCAACCGAGCAGAAAGCTCAGGCTGCTAAAAAGCACCACAAAAAAGCCGCTAAACCGGCTGTAGAGCAGAAAGCTCAGGCTGCTAAAAAGCACCACAAAAAAGCGACCAAACCGGCTGTAGAGCAGAAAGCTCAGGCTGCTAAAAAGCACCACAAAAAAGCGACCAAACCGGCTGTAGAACAGAAAGCTCAGGCTGCTAAAAAGCATCACAAAAAAGCAGTAAAACACGAAGCTGCTAAACCAGCTGCGTAAGAGTACAAGCTTAACCGTGCCCTTCGGGGCACGTTGGTAAACCGGCGCTGAACCGGAACAGGTTCCGCGCCGTTTTTTTATTTCCGGAGGGCGTATGCTGCGACGCTATCGGTTTGAGCTGATTCTTATCCTGCTTATTTTATGCGCGCTCATCGCCAGCCATTTTTATCTTTCCTGATTGTAGCACGCTGATTTTACTCCCACTTTAGCGCTGTCCCGTCTATAGTATTTTCATAGGGTTCACTTTTAATAATCATAATTACCCCCACCAGAGTGTGATATGCGTAAATCTGTTGTGTTGTTACTGGGAACGTTTGGTGTTTTTTCTGGATTCTCACATGCGGATGATGGCGGTGATGACACCATTAGCGCGAAAGAGCTAAAGACGCTTTTTTTCGGTCATGACGATCGTACGCGCGTCGCCGATCCCACCCAGGCCCCCTGGGATGCTATAGGTCAACTGGAAACCGCCAGCGGTAACTTATGCACCGCGACGCTGATCACCCCGCAGCTTGCCCTGACGGCAGGCCACTGCCTGTTAACGCCGCCAAACGGCAAGCCGGATAAAGCGGTTGCCTTGCGGTTTGTGTCGCAAAAAGGGACCTGGCGCTATGAAATCCACGGCATTGAAGGCCGGGTCGATCCGTCTCTCGGCAAACGCCTGAAGCCGGATGGCGACGGCTGGATAGTGCCACCGGCGGCCGCCTCATGGGACTTTGGCCTGATCGTTTTACGCTACCCGCCTTCGGGCATTACGCCGCTGCCGTTATTTGACGGCGACAAGGCCGCCCTCACCGCCGCGCTGAAAGCCGCCGACCGAAAGGTGACGCAGTCAGGCTATCCTGTCGATCATCTGGATACGCTTTATACGCACAGCGACTGTATTGTGACGGGCTGGGCGCAAACCAGCGTGCTTTCGCATCAGTGCGATACGTTGCCGGGTGACAGTGGTTCACCGCTGATGCTGAAAACCGACAATGGCTGGCAGTTGATTGGTGTCCAGAGCTCTGCGCCGGCGGCAAAAGACCGGTGGCGCGCCGATAACCGCGCCTTGTCCGTTACCGGTTTCCGTGACCAGCTGGAAGCGCTGGCGCAGCAGTAAATCAGCAGCGTCTGACCTTACGTAACGCTTTGATTGACTCAATTGGCATCGGCTGGCTGAACCAAAATCCCTGGAGTTGATCGCAGCCAGCCAGCCGCAGCAGTTTCATTTGCTTCTCGGTTTCCACCCCTTCTGCCACCACCGCCATGCCCAGCGCATTGGCGATCCGCACCGTACCGCTCACCAGCGCGGCCGCCTGTTCATCGTTATCCACCAGCCCGGCCAGGGATTTATCGATTTTGATGGTGTCGAAGTTAAAACGCCGCAAATAGCCAATGCTGGAATAGCCGGTGCCAAAGTCATCCAGCGCCACCGCCGTACCCAGCGCTTTAAGATTCGCTATCGCCATGCGGGCTCGCTCCGGATTTTCCAGTACATACGACTCCGTAACCTCAAGCTGCAGCCGGTTGGCCGGGAAACGGGTGCTCTCCAGCACGCTGGCCACTTTTTCTTCGAAGGCAGGATCGCGAAATTGCGCGGGGGAGATATTCACGGAGAGCTTTAATTCACCGTACGGCTGCAGATCCTCACAGGCCCGCTGCAACACAAATTGACCCAGCTTGTAAATCAGACCGCTAGTCTCCGCAATGGCGATAAAGGTATCCGGACCCAGCGGCTCCTCCGGGCGACGTGGCCAGCGGACCAGCGCTTCGACGCTGCTCATTGTCTGACTGCGGGCGTCAACGATCGGCTGATACCAGACCTCAAACTCATCGCGCTCCAGACCGCTGCGGATCTGATTTTCAATCGCCAGCTTGCGTTCCCGGACGCTGTTCAGCTCCGCGTCGTAGTGGGTAATACGCCCTTTCCCGCTCATTTTGGCGTGATACATGGCAATATCGGCACGGCGAAACAGTTCGGAACTGTTGCATTCGGTCAGAGTTCCGCTGGCGATGCCGATGCTGGCACCGATATGGATGGTGCGTTCCCCCAGCTGAACCGGGGTGGTGAGAAAATCCAGCACGGAAACGGCAAAGGCGGTAGCCTGCGCCTCTGCATCATCTCCACCGATGGTCATGGCAAACTCATCCCCGCCCATGCGCGCCAGCATCCCGCCCGGCGGCACGCGTTCATTCAGCGTTTTCGCTATCGCCACGATGAGGTCGTCCCCCACGCTGTGGCCGTAGATGTCATTCACATCTTAAACCGTCCAGATCGATAAACACCACGCTTTTGACGTCGGTATCGCCGCGTAAACGCACCCGATCAAGCGTCTCGATAAGCGCGCGCCGGTTCGGCAGATGGCTTAGCCAGTCCGTTCTTGCAACCAGACGCGCCTGGCTTTCGCCGCGCGCGAGTTTGTACAGCCCCACGCTGCTCACCAGAATGAAGAGCAGAATCAGCCCCGACACCAGCACCACAATCTGCCTGATATCAGACGATGCCGCCCGGGCGGCCTGTGCGCCCGGGAGCCGCGCCTGCCAGTTCAGATATCCGACCAACTCCCCTGCCGCACTGTGCAGCGGCATACTGCGATCGTTGATTTTGCCTGGGGTAAAATGGAGGTTATCGATCTGAAAGGTGCCGCCCAGGTCGGATAATATTCTGGCGTTCAGATGGCGGGTAATCACCAGATAGCGGCGCGTTCCGTCGTGGACCTGTAAGCTGCCGACCATCGGGCGAATCAGCCCAATGCCGACAAAGGCCACGCCGTTGCGCGTCTGGCTGATCCCCGCATAGATATTTTTTTCGCCCGCAAGCTCGCGCCCGTGCTGGTCGATAAGCGCTTTGAGGCCTTTACCAAAGAAGTCGAGGTTTTTTTCGTTAAAGGGCCGGCTTTGAAACGATCCCCAGAGGACGTTGAAATGCTCATCCAGCACGAAGGTGCCGTCATAGAGGTTATTGATTTTAAAGCCAGTACCCCAGGTGTTGTACAGCCAGTCGGTATCGAGCGTGGGACGGTAGGCCTCCCGCACCGCATCGTCCCAGACGGCGTTATCAAGCACCAGAGAGGAGACGCGGTTAACCGATGTCTGAATAGACCCCTGCACGGAAAGCGCCGTGCGGTGTTCATCAATTTCATTGGTTTTGGTGCTGATAAGATGCAGGGATAGATAGAGCAGTGCGACGATGGAGATGATTAAGCCGATGCCCGCCATGAAGACCAGGGCAAACAACGTTCTCGCATTGGGAATATTGCGCCAGCTTAATGTGCGATACATCAGCCATCCTCTTCATGTTTTGCTTTTCTAAGCGTAATACAGGCAGCGAATTTCGCTGCCTGTAAATCATGGCGAGAGGTCTGTCAGGCGAGTTTTATCATGATCATGCCGGCAAGCAGCAAGATGAGCCCCATCCAGCCCTTGTTGTTTAAGCGCTGGCCGAAGAGTACCCAGCCTGCGGCCAGGGTTGCGGCGATACCAAAACCGCCCCACAGCGCATAGGCCACCGAAAGATCGATCCCTTTTACCGCCTGAGACAGCGCGCTGAACGCCCCCAGAACCGCGGCAATCGACATCAGGCCGTAGAGTTTACGGCGAAAACCATCCGAGAATTTCAGCAGAACGTTCGCCAGGATTTCCAGCACGATGGCGAGCCCCAGCCAGGCCGCATGAACCCACTCAAACTGTTGCATGGTTCTGCTCCTTCTGCTGTTTGCCAGGCTTACGGGTACCCGATTTAATCAGCACAATACCCGCGACCAGCGTCGTTAATCCGGCGACCTTCATTGTTGTTAATGTTTCGTCAAATATCAGCACGCTGAACAGCGTAATCAACAAAATACCGATCCCTTCCCACAGTGCATACGCGACGCCCAGCGCAATTTTTTTCACCGCAAACGAGAGGAAAATATAAGAAAGCGAAATCATCACCAGCATCAAAATAAAACCGGTATTGCCATCGCTGACGCTTGCCCATTTCATAGACAGCGTGCCGGTAATTTCAGCGATGATAGCCAGCGCTAATAGGATCCAGTAAAACATGTTTTTCTCCTGCTTGAGAATATAATCCATCGTGGCTCGCTGCGTGCAGCAAACCAAAAAAATACGAATTGAAATCAGATAGCTAAGCGCTTAGCGCCAGCTCAGGCAGAAGACGTGACTATAGTGCGGTGCGCCAGTGTTGCTCACCAGAAAGCAGGCAGAAAGAAGTGGAGTAGACAGCGGTATTGTTTGAAGAGTACGTCCTGAACATATTGTCCATAAAATTACAATTATCCGCGTTGTTGCTTCTCGTCTTTGCGGATGAAAATTGTCCTCGGTAGTTAAACACACCAGATTTGTACCATAAGCCAGGATTTTACTCAAAGTCTTTGCAATTCTTTACCCATACCGTTTGATTTTGGTTAGTTTATTGCAACGCCTTTCACCTTTATTATAAATATAAAGAAAAATTCGGAGTCACCATGGCTAAACCCATTATTACCCTGAACGGGTTAAAAATTGTCATCATGCTGGGCATGCTGGTGATCATACTGACGGGCGTTCGTTTTGCCGCCGACATTATTGTGCCTTTTATTCTGGCCCTGTTTGTTGCGGTGATCCTTAACCCGCTGGTGCAGCGCATGACGCGGCTACGCATCCCGCGCGTGCTGGCGATTACGCTACTTATCAGCATCATCATTGTGGCGATGGTCTTGCTGGTGGCGTATCTGGGGACCTCGCTCAATGAACTGGCGCGAACGCTGCCGAAGTACCGCTCTTCGCTGGCGATACCGCTGCTGCAGCTGGAACCCTGGCTGCAGCGCGCGGGTATCGAAGTCTCGGTTGAGGAACTCCTGAAATATATCGACCCCAACGCGGCCATGACGATCGTCACCAGCCTGCTGGCGCAGCTTTCCAATGCCATGACCTCCATTTTCCTGCTGTTTTTAACGGTGGTGTTTATGCTGCTGGAGGTGCCGCAGCTGCCGGCAAAGCTGCAGCAGATGATGGTCCGTCCGGTTGAAGGAATGGGAGCGATTCAACGCGCGCTGGACAGCGTCTCCCGCTATCTGGTGCTGAAAACGGCGATTAGCCTGGTCACGGGCGGTGTTGTCTGGGGAATGCTTCTTGCGCTGGACGTTCGCTTTGCGTTTGTCTGGGGGTTACTGGCGTTTGCGCTTAACTATATTCCCAACATCGGCTCCGTGCTGGCGGCGATCCCCCCTATCCTCCAGGTGCTGGTTTTCAGCGGGCTTTATGACGCGCTGATCCTGCTGGCCGGCTATCTGGTCATCAACCTGGTCTTCGGTAATATTCTTGAGCCACGCATGATGGGACGAGGGCTGGGACTCTCCACGCTGGTGGTCTTTTTGTCCCTGATTTTCTGGGGCTGGCTTCTCGGGCCCGTTGGGATGCTGCTCTCCGTCCCGCTGACCATTATCGTCAAGATTGGTCTGGAACAGACGGCGGGCGGGCAAACTATCGCCGTGCTGCTGAGCGATATGAGCCATAAATAGCGCTGACAGGAGGGACGTATTGCCCCTCCTGTCTTCGCGATAAGCGCCCGGATAGTTACAGATTGAGAATCACGCCACGCGCTATCCCTGCGTGCCAACTACTCGCGCCAGCCCATTGCCGGTGCGACGTGTTTGAGAATAGACTCAATCACGTGCGCATTGTAATCCACACCGAGCTGGTTCGGCACGGTCAGTAATAACGTATCGGCTTCGGCAATCGCGTCGTCCTTTTTCAGCTGTTCAATCAGCTTGTCCGGCTCCGCCGCATAGCTGCGCCCGAAGATGGCGCGCGTTTTCTCATCAAGGTAGCCCACGCTATCGCTGTCGTTGCGGCTGGCACCGAAATACATCCGGTCGCGGTCGTCCATTAGCGCAAAAATGCTGCGGCTGACCGACACCCGCGGCTGGCGCGTATGCCCTGCCTCTTTCCAGGCCTGACGGTACGCGCGGATCTGTTTTGCCTGCTGAATATGGAACGGCTCGCCGGTTTCATCGTCCTTCAGGGTTGAACTTTGCAGGTTCATTCCCAGCTTTGCGGCCCATACGGCCGTCGCATTCGAACCGGCGCCCCACCAGATACGCTCGCGCAGCCCTTCAGAATACGGCTCCAGGCGCAGCAGCCCCGGCGGATTCGGGAACATAGGCTGCGGATTGGGTTTGGCAAACCCTTCACCGCGCAGCACCTCAAGCAGCACCTCGGTATGACGGCGCGCCATATCCGATTCGTCTTCCCCTTCCTGCGGGACATAGCCGAAATGGCGCCAGCCATCAATGACCTGCTCCGGCGAGCCGCGGCTGATGCCAAGCTGCAAACGACCGCCGGAAATTAGATCCGCCGCGCCCGCGTCTTCGGCCATGTACATCGGGTTTTCATAGCGCATGTCAATTACGCCGGTACCGATTTCGATGGTTTTCGTTTTTGCGCCAATGGCCGCCAGCAGAGGGAATGGCGAGCTAAGCTGTCGGGCAAAGTGGTGCACGCGGAAATAGGCGCCGTCTGCCCCCAGCTCTTCAGCCGCCACGGCTAAATCAATGGACTGCAGCAGCGTGTCTGCCGCCGAGCGCGTGCCGGACTGCGGTGAAGGCGTCCAGTGACCAAAGGATAAAAACCCGATCTTTTTCATAACCATGTGTCCTGAGAATGCTTTGCGTTCTATACACTTTACGCATTACCCGGTAAGAATAAATGCCGTTTATTTAACGGAAAGCATCAAATAAATTGACTGAATAGCGGGGTTCGTCATTCCACTCCATAATGCGATATAATCTTCCCCTCTCTTTTCATGGCAGGTAAAACCGGCAATGGCTCTGATCCCCAAAAACTACGCGCGGCTGGAAAGCGGCTATCGCGAGAAAGCATTAAAAATCTATCCCTGGGTCTGCGGACGCTGCTCGCGGGAGTTCGTTTATTCCAATCTGCGTGAATTGACGGTTCACCATATCGATCACGACCATACCAACAACCCGGAAGATGGCAGCAACTGGGAGCTGTTGTGCCTGTTTTGCCACGATCACGAGCATTCGAAATACACCGAAGCGGATCAGTACGGCACCACCGTGGTCGCAGGGGAAGACGCGCAAAAAGACGTGGGCGTCGCCACGTTTAACCCGTTTGCCGATTTAAAAGCGATGATGGATAAGAAGAAATAATCTTTCACCGCCCATACCTGCCGTATGGGCGGCTCAGGAAAGGATAAAGGCCATGGACACCCTCCGCTGCTACTGGGATATGTTTTATACCGCCTACGGTTTACTTTTCACGAGAATACTTTGCCTCATACTTCTGGTCTGGCTGTGCCATGATTTTCTGCGCCGCCCAGGGAAAAACGCTGCTGATGCCGCTGGCCCGATCGCAGAAGCCGATGCCCGGGAGCGATATCAATGGCGTTTTCAGCTGTGGTCATTGCGAACGGTACAACTCCTCTGCGTGCTCTCACTTTTCTGGATGCTTATTAAGGGACTCTTTGCCTGACCCTTTCCCTCGTTAAAATGTCCAGGTGATAGCGGCGGTTGCAGCCCCCTCATTGCGCCGCATCACGATCGGGCTGTTATTCGCACGATCGCCCAGCCAGGTATAGTCCGCGCTCAGAACCGTTCCCCAGTGGGCATCGAACTGATGGCTCCAGGTCAGGCTGGTGTCGACGCCATAGAATCCTCCCGGCGCAGCATAGCGGCGATAGCCGGTGCGGCGGCTCTGCTGCTCGCTGACCCCATACCAGGTATTCAGATAACGGCTGTCGCCAAACAGGGCCGCAGACTGAAAGGCGACCGTGTCCTGATTATTTTGTACCGGGATTAGCGTAACGGAAGCCTGATAGCTTCCCCCCTGGCTGTCCGTTAACGGCAGCGTCGCTTTGCCTTCCATACTCAGCCATGGCGCGGCCTGCCAGCCGACGGCAAGGCCGGTATTCAGGGTGGCATCAATGTCCCCCATCCCTTTCAGATTGTTTGCGCCCTCACGCCAGCCAGAATTTTTATCAGCCCTTCCGAAGTCGTAGCCCAGCGAGTGTTCGAAATACCAGCCGCTGTCGTTTTGCAGGTCATATCCCACCCCTTTTTGCGCATCAATAAAGAAAGCGCCTTTACGACCCTGCAGCACCGGAACCACCTGCCACACCTGCTTGTCTGAGCCTGAGTAACGTGGGGCATACTGTCCCCCCAGCCCGACGGTTAAGGAATCGGACGCGGAGCCATCATCCGCCTGCGCGCCGGAAGCCACGGCCATCAGAAGCGGGACGGACATATACAGGACTTTTTTTATCGCTATCATACTGCTCTCCATACGGACGCTGGCGCCTCCTGATACGGGGGCGGCCACACAATGTGGGCGCAGTATGATTTGGCTGAATCAATGAATCGTCGGGATAGTGTTAAGAAATGGTCAAGGTGAACGGATGTTGTCCAGAAGAGTGCTGATTATTGAAGATGACGCCGATGCGGCCGGCGTGCTCGAAGCCTATTTACGGCGGGAAAATTACGACGTGACCATTACCGGAGACGGTCATTCCGGGCTGGATATGGCGCAGCGGTGGAAGCCCGACCTCATCCTGCTGGACGTGATGCTGCCGGGGCTTAACGGCACCGAGGTGCTGGCTGGCCTGCGTCGTAAAAGCGATGTGCCGGTGATCATGGTCACGGCCATGGGGGATACCCCGGACCGCATTGGTGCCCTGCGGTACGGTGCCGATGATTACGTTGTGAAGCCTTATCATCCGGGGGAAGTGGTGGCTCGGGTGCAGGCGGTGCTGCGGCGCAGCAGTAAAAAAGAGACGGATGAAGCGATCCTTCGTTGGCAAACGCTCGAGGTGGACGTTGCCGCCATTGTGGCGAGCGTGGATAACGGCGGCGACGCGCCCGTGATGCTCGATCTTACGCCAACGGAATTCTCGCTTCTGGCAACGCTGCTGCGTTCTCCGGCGCACCCGTTCTCCCGCCAGTATTTACTGGAGCATTGTCTGCCGGAAAGCGAGGCGCTGGAGCGCGTGGTGGACACCCATATTTATAACCTGCGTAAAAAACTGGAAGCGGCGGGGATCTCCGGCGTGCTGATCAACGTTCGCGGCGTGGGTTACAGGTTCAGACAGCCATGATTAAAAATCAGCACTCCTCTCTGTGGCGCTGGATTTGCGCGCGCATCTTAGCGCTGGCTATCGGCAGCGTGATCGTCATTGCCACCTGCATGTGGCTGCGCTATGCGGTACAGAACTACTGGATAATGGGCAAAATGCCAGCGGCGGTCCGGCAGGAGTTTCTGACGCTCAGCCAGAACCCGCAGGCTAATCCGGCCCGCTTCCACTCGATTGTGGACACCTGGTGGGGCCTGAGCTATTCCACGCCGTCTATCGCCTCAGCCGACTGGGCCACGGTGGCCCTGCTGGTGCTGGTGATGATCCCGTTTATCGTGGTGATGGGGCTCAAACACGCCCGGCCGCTGGCGCTGCAGTTCAGCCGCCTTCGCGATGCGGCAAAGGATGTCGCCGACGGGCAGTTTGGCCGCCAGGCGGAACTTATCAAGGATGCGCCGGCTGAAATGGTCAGCTTTGCGACCGACTTTAACTCCATGACGGGGCAACTCGCCCGCTATGAAAAAGAGCTCCGCGCCTCGCACGTTGCGATGGCGCACGAGCTGCGCTCGCCCCTGACGGCAGCCATCGGGCGTCTGCAGGGCATGTTAGACGGCGTGTTTGACGCCAGCCCGGCGCAGCTCGGCATGGTGATGAAACAGCTCCAGCACCTCAACCGCCTCACCGATGAGCTTCACCTTCTCTCGCTCGCCGACGCGGGTAACCTCGTGCTGGAGGACCAGCCGTTTTGTCTGGATGAGCTGATTCAGGAGCGGGCTGCCTGGATCATGCCCCAGGCTGACGCGCATCATTTCCGGATAACGCTTCGCAACCCGCGCACCAGCCCCTTCAGAGGCGATGCGTTCCGTCTTGGACAGGTCGTTACGATCCTCATGGAAAATGCGCTACGTTACGGGCGCGATGGCGGCCACCTTGAGGTGGCGCTGCACTACGCCAGCGGGCATTACATCCTCGAATTTACCGATGACGGGCCGGGCGTGTCGCCCAAGTTCTTACCGGAAATGTTTAAACGCTTTAGCCGCGAGGAGCAGTCCCGCGCGCGGCATTCCGGCGGCAGCGGCCTCGGTTTGTCCATCGCCCGGGCGATTTGCGAGGCGCATGGGGGTGAGATTAGCGCGTCATTACCGGAAACCGGCGGCCTCGCCGTGCGCATTTTGTTGCCCTGGCATCCGTCCGGTAATGAAAATTTCCACTCTTGATAAAGCCTTGACAGAACGTCGAATCTTTCTCGACGTAGCACGCATTTAATAACGCCATTCCCTTTATGGAGCGGCGTTATGTCAGACGAATTTTTTCTCTCCCTCCGCCACTGCCTGCATCATTTGTACGGCGTGGCGCGCACCCTTTCCTGGCTGCATTTTCTTCCCCTGGCCCTGCTTGCGCTGGCGATTTTTCCGCTGACCGGCTGCGGTGATAAACACGAAAATAAGCCCGACCCTGCGCGAGCGGTACGCTACGTCGTCGTTGGCACCGCCCAAACCCTTCCCGCGCTGGAAAGAACCGGTGAGATCCATGCACACGATGAAACGATCCTGAGCTTTCGGACCGGGGGCCGGATACTGACGCGCAGCGTTGATATTGGCGACCGGGTCACTGCCGGACAGCTGCTGGCCACGCTTGACAACACGACCGGGCAAAACCAGCTCGACGGCGCGGCGGCCGACTATGAAGGTGCTAAAGCCTCGGCGCAGGTCGCCGCGCTTAACGTCAGTCGAATGCAAAAGCTCATGCCAACGGGCGCGATAGCCCGCACGCAGCTCGACAGCGCCCGTGCGGACTGGCTTGTCGCCCGCGCGCGCTTAAAAAGCAGCGAGGCCGCGTGGCGAAATGCCCGCGAAAGCCTCGGCTGGACGCGCCTGATCGCGCCGCAGGCGGGCGTCATCACCGCCGTGAACGCTTCTGCGGGACAGGTTGTCAGCGACGGTCAGTCCGTGCTGACGCTGGCAACGGGTGAAGCCCGCGACGTGGCGTTTGATATTGCCACTCCGGATGCGATCCCGCCTCTGGATAAGGCGGTTTTGCAGGTTTCACTCCTCAGCGCCCCGTCGGTACAGGCGTCTGCCGCGCTGCGGGATATCACCCCGCAGGCCGATCCTCAGACCCGCACCTGGCGCGTCAGGGCCACCCTGCAAAACCCGCCGGCGGCCATGGCGCTGGGCGCCAGCGTTACCGTCACGTTGCCATCGTCAGCCCCGCGCGGATACACCCTTCCCGCCTTGGCGCTGACCCGCGTCGGCGACAAACCGGCCGTTTTTGTGATTACCCCGCAGTCGCGGGCGCAGCTGCGCGCGGTGGTGCCCGCGAGCTATACGGCCACCTCCGTCATGATTGCCTCCGGCCTTGAGCCGGGCGACAGGGTGATTACGGCGGGCGTGAGCACATTGCGGTCCGGCGAGCCGGTGGTTGCCGGAGAGGTTCAGCCATGAACACAGGACCGGAAGCCAAATTTAACCTCTCCGCCTGGGCGCTGAAGAACCAGCAGATGGTCAGCTTTTTCATGCTGCTGGTGATTGCGATGGGCGTGTTTTGCTATGAGAAGCTGCCGCGTAATGAAGATCCGGCTTTTACCATTAAAACGGCCGTCGTCTCCGCGCAGTGGCCGGGAGCCTCCGTGGCGGATACCACCCGCCTGCTGACCGATACGCTTGAAAAAAAGCTGCAGGAAACGCCCTGGCTGGACTATCTCGAAAGTGAAACCCGGGCCGGACGCACCGTTATCCACGTCAACCTCCGTGACGATACGCCCCCGCAACGCGTGCAGGATATCTGGTATCAGGTTCGCAAAAAAATGCAGGACATCGCGCCGTCCCTGCCCGAAGGGGTGCAGGGCCCTGCCGTGGACGACGAGTTTGACGACACGTTCGGCACTATTTACGCCTTTATTCCCGAAGGTTTTACCCTGCGGGAGGTGCGGGATCGCGCAGAAACAATTCGTCGAGAGCTGATGTCCCTGCCGGATATAGGCAAAACCACCCTGCTGGGCGAACAGCAGGAGCAGTGGGTTCTCGCCTTTTCTCCAGCGCGCCTGGCCGGGATGGGGCTCGATATTCAGGAGGTTGCCGACGCCCTCCGGGCGCAAAATGCCGTTGTCCCGGCAGGAACGATGCGTACCGAAAAAGAGAACATGGCGATCAAGGTCAGCGGAGCGCTCACGACCGAAGAGAGCTTACGCGCCGTCACGCTGCACGTGAACAATCGCTATATTCCGCTGACCGACATTGCCACCGTTACCCGGGAAATCGCCGAGCCACCGGCCCCGGCCTACCGGGTGAACGGCAAACCGGCTATCGGGCTGGCGGTGTCGATGGCGCCAACGGGCAACATGCTGCGTTTCGGCGCTGCGCTGAATGCCAGAATGGCGGCCCTCAGCGCCGGGCTGCCGCACGGTATCGAGATGGTGAAAGTCGCCGATCAGTCAGCGGTGGTCAGTGACGCGGTAAGCGGGTTTATCCGGGTGCTTATCGAAGCCGTTGTTATCGTGCTGGCGGTTTCATTTGTCTCGCTGGGGTTACGGGCCGGACTGGTGGTGGCGACGGCCATTCCGCTGGTGCTCGCCATGACGTTTGCCGGCATGATGCTCGCCGGTATTGGCCTTCAGCGTATCTCGCTCGGGGCGCTGATCATTGCCCTGGGCCTGCTGGTGGATGACGCCATGATCGCCGTCGAAACGATGGTCTCCCGGCTGGAAGCGGGGGATTCCCGTCGGCACGCGGCCACCCATGCATTCAAAACGACGGCCTTCCCGATACTCACCGGTACTCTGGTGATGATTGCCGGCTTTATTCCCGTTGGTTTTGCGGCCTCCAGCGCCGGTGAATACTGTTTTTCCCTGTTTGCGGTGGTGCTCATTGCCCTGCTCTGCTCCTGGGCTGTCGCGATCCTGTTTTCGCCGCTGACGGGCACGTGGCTGCTGCCGGAAAAAGTCAGACATCACGCGGCAGGCCCCGGCAGGATCGCGCGCGGGTACGGACGGCTTTTACGCCTGGCAGTGCGCCACCGGCTCGCTACCGTGCTGATTGCGCTTGCCGCGCTGGGGCTGTCAGCGTACGGCACAACGTTTATGCAGGGCGAGTTTTTCCCCGCTTCGGACCGGCCAGAGCTGCTGGTCAGCCTGACGCTTCCGGCCAACGCGTCGCAGCCGGAAACGCTAAGAGAGGTGGAAAAGCTGGAAAAAGCGCTGGCCGGCAACGGCAACATCGATCGCTATTCGACGTACGTCGGGTCGGGAGCCATCCGTTTTTACCTGCCGATGGACGTGCTGCTGGAAAATGAAAATATCGCCCAGATGGTCGTGGTGGCTAAAGATCTTGAGGCGCGGGATCGTCTGCATGCTCAGCTCAACAGGATCCTGGCGACGCAGTTTAGCGACATCATCACGCGCGTGTCGCCCCTTGAGCTGGGGCCGCCCGTCGGCTGGCCCATCAAATACCGGGTGAGCGGGCCAGATTATCTGCAGGTTCGGGCGTTTTCGAACCGTCTCACGGACGCGATTGGCCGGTCTCCGTTCTCACGCGACGTTAACCAGACGGCCGGAGAGCCGGAGAGGGTCATCACCCTTAAGGTGAATCAGACGGCGGCCAGAGCGGCGGGAATATCGTCAGAAAGCCTCGCCCGCACGCTGAACACCGTCTGGTCCGGCAGCGTTGTCACCTCCATCAGGGATAATGACCGCCTTGTCGACGTGGTGCTGCGGGCCACGGACGATGCGCGTCACAGCACCGCCACCCTCTCCTCGCTCACGATTCAGGGGAATGACGGTAAAAAAATTCCGCTCAGCGCCGTTGCGACGCCGGTCTGGGGCGTGGACGATCCGGTCGTCTGGCGTCGGCAGCGCGTGCCCTTCATCACGGTGCAAACGGACCTTGCCCCGGGGCTAAAGGCTGAAGCGGTATCCGCGGCGCTGCGTCCGGCGGTCGACAAGCTGCGCGCGAGCCTGCCCGCAGGTTACAGCATTGAAGAAGGCGGCGCGGTTGCCGAATCGGACAAGGGGAACAGCTCCGTCTTTACCGTTCTTCCGGTAACGCTGGTCATCATGCTGTTGCTGCTGATGCTTCAGCTGCGGCGATATTCCCGGATGCTGCTGGCCCTCCTGATGGCCCCGTTTGGCTTGCCGGGGATCGTGCTGGCTATGCTGCCCGGCGGCACGCCGATGGGGTTTGTCGCGCTGCTGGGCGTCATCGCTCTGGCGGGAATGATCGTGCGCAACGCGGTGATACTGATTAGCGAGGTTGACAGCAATCTTGCTCAGGGGATGGCAAACGATGCCGCAATTATGGCGGCCGCGGAGCACCGGGCCAGACCCATCTGCCTGACCGCCTGCGCCGCCATTCTGGGCATGATCCCGATCTCTCATCAGGTCTTCTGGGGGCCAATGGCCTATGCGATTATCGGCGGGCTGCTGGTCGCGACGCTGGTGACGCTGACCGTATTACCCGCGTCGTTTAGCCTGCTGTTACAGTGGGGAACTCAGCGTAAAGCCGCAGAAGACGGACTGCGCTGAGGCCCCCCTCGTTCCCCGATAGATTACGCGGCGGTCAGCGCAAAACGGTCCTTCAGGACATGGCGGATTTCATCCTCCGCCAGCTGCCGCGTTTCAGTGCCGTTCGCCGTGATGGTTTTCAGCATATCGCCCAGTAAAATCTGGCGTCCCTCCGGGCTGTGCTGCACCACTACCCGCTTCTGCACAAAGATGGCATCCGGGTGCGTGGAGTTAAGGTAGTTGGCCGGAACGAAGTCAATCCATTCCTGAGGGGTGAGATCAAAGCCGTACTGCCGGGCCCACTCTCCCTCAACCTTCGCCTCAAGCAGATACTCACCCTCCGCGCTGCGGCTTAGCCGAAACGTGTCGAAATCCTGCGTGATATCCACATCAAGCGTGTCCAGCGCCATCGGCGCACGAATGCCGTAGCTGCCGAACCCGAGATCGCAAAGCCACTGTCGGCTATCTACCTCAGCGACGATCGCCATGTGGGTTTTCGGCCGCCGCGCGGGGTAGAACATCGGGCGCGCCGCCACGAAGCGGTAAGGAATTCCCAACGCCTCCAGCGCCATGGCAAAAAGCCCGTTTACCTCATAGCAGTAGCCGCCGCGCCCCTGCGTTAACACCTTATCGGCAATATCGTCTGGCGCCAGCGAGACAACTTTGCCCGCCTGTACGTCCAGATTCTCAAAGGGAACGGAAAAGAGCTGATGGCGCATCAGCGCATGCAGGGTGGCCGTATCGGCACCCGCCGGTCCGGTATAGTTTATGCGTTTGAAATAGGTGGAAATGTTGAAGTTATCGCTTTGCATAATGCCTCCTTGTCCTGAACATGCCGGACACTATAGATGGCGCGCATCATTGGCTGTATAGTCAGTTTTATCGAAAATTAGCCTGAACAGTTACCCATGTCTGCCCCGTCCCAGTCCTCTCCTCACTATCGCCGTATTGCGGATATGCTGCGTCTTACCATTACGTCCGGCGCGCTGCGCGCCGGTGACAGGATGATCTCCGCGCGCAAACTGGCCGAACGCGAGCGCGTTAGCCTTCCGACGGCGCTGGAGGCCCTTCGCTGCCTTGAGGCTGAAGGGCTGATCGTTGCGCGCCCGCGTTCAGGCTATTACATCCGTCAGACCAGCCAGCCTCCGCGCACGGAGCCCGCGCGTTCCTCGCCGGGCCCGGTCCCCGTCACCCTGTCCGCCGTGGCCCGGTCGCTGTTCAGCAGTGCAGAAGCCCGGCTGATCCCGCTGGGCGCCGCCCTGCCCGATCCCGCGTGGCTGCCGGGAGATGCCCTGCAGCGGGCGTTGCACTCTGCGGGCCGTCGCCTGGACGCGCATGGACAGAGCTACAGCCTGCCTCCGGGAAGGCGGGATTTGCGAAGCAGGATTGCCGCGCGTTCTGCCCAGTGGGGAGCCCGGTTCGGCGCGGACGATCTCATTATTACCGCAGGCGCGACGCAGGCGCTGCGCCTGGCCCTTCGGGCCGTGTGCCAGCCGGGCGATGTCGTGGCGATTGAGCAGCCCGCCTACTTTGGCACGCTCCTGCTGCTGGAAGATTTAGGCCTGAAGGCTTTAGCGATCCCCACCGACCCTGTGGAAGGCCTGCTGCTGGAACCGCTGGCGGACGCCATTCGCTGCCACCGCCCTGCGGCCGTTCTGGCCTCGCCCACCGTGCAAAACCCTTTGGGTGCCAGCATGCCCGTCGCGCGCAAGCAGGAACTGGTTGCCCTGCTTGAAGAGGCTGAAATTCCTTTGATTGAGGACGATGTTTACGGTGACCTGGTCGGCGAGGGGCAACGCCCTCCGGCCTGCAAGGCGTTCGACCAGAGCGGGAATGTGATCTACTGCAGCTCCCTGTCCAAAACGCTTGCGCCGGGATGGCGAATCGGCTGGATCGCCGCCGGACGCTACTCCCCGCAGGTCTTACAGGCCCGCATGGCCGGAGAATGGGCTGGCGCCCCGCTGCTGGAAGCGGCAACGAGCGAGGTTCTGGCGAGCGGCGACTACGATCGCCATCTGCGGCGGCTGAAGCGCCGGATCGCAGAGGGCGTTCGCGCCGTCGTGGCGCAGGTCAAGGCGAGCTTTCCGCCCGGTACGCGCGTTAACGTGCCCGCTGCCGGTTTCCTGCTGTGGGTTGAACTGCCTCAGCGGGTCAACGCGCTGGAGGTGCACCGTCGCGCGCTGGCGCTGGGTATTGGCGTCAGCCCTGGCCCCCTGTTTTCCCCTGCCGCAGAGTTAACGCACTTTCTGCGGCTGAACTGCGCAAACGAACCCACGCCCCGCCTGCTGAACGCCGTAGAACAGATTGGCGCGCTGTGTCACGAGCTGGCCGCTTTCACACCAGACTCTCCAGCCACTCGGTAAAGACCCGCACCTTGCGGGAGAGGTGGCGGTGTGGATAGAGCAGTGACAGCTTGCGGTCCGGCGAGCGATAGTCCGGCAGGACTTCAACCAGAAGACCGCGGTCAATGTAAGGCTGGAGAAAGAGATTCATCCCCTGCAATAACCCCAGCCCGGCCAGACCTGCCGCGATGTAAGCTTCGGAGTTATCCACGACAAGCTTACCGGGAAGGGTAATTTCCGCGATGCCTTCTGGCGTGGTAAACGTCCACGGATGAATTTGTCTGCTGCGGTTATTAATCCAGTTGATGGCCTGATGTTTGCGTAAATCATCCGGCGTTTCTGGCGTACCGTGCTTTGCCAGCCAGGCCGGGCTGGCGCAGGTCGTGATTTTGATGTTCCCGATTTTACGCGCGATATACTCGCCGTCGTCCAGCTCTCCCACGCGCAGCACGCAGTCCAGGCCATCCCGCAGCATATCCCGACGGCGGTCAGAGCTGCTCAGAATGATGTCGATCTCAGGATGCTGACGATAAAAATCAGGCAGATTAGGTATCACCCGCAGCGTGGCAAAAGAGACCGGCATATCCACACGCAGCTGGCCGTGTATTGCCCGGTCCGTACCAAACGACTCCAGTAATTCGTCCGCCTGCGCCAGCAGGGGTTTGCTCCGGCGATAAAACGCTTCCCCATCCGGGGTCAGGCTAATCCGACGCGTTGTGCGCTGCAGTAGCCGCGTGCCGCTGTGCTGCTCCAGAAGCTGTAACGCTTTGGTGACCGCCGGACGATGGACCTGCAGATTCTCCGCCGCCTGGGTAAGACTGCCTGACTCGACAATTTCAATAAAAATTCGAAGAGCTTCAAAGAGGTTTATTTGCATAAGGGACGCTTTTGTCGCGAGCAGGATAATATTATTGTTATTAATTTTATAACAGTGATGAATGTTTTTAGCTATTTTTCCTAACAATCCTCCGCCCTACACTCTTCCTCATTCAAACGTGAGGGAGAGTCTGCTATGAAAAATAACCGTATTTGTCAGATCCTGGGCATCGAAAAACCTGTTATTCAGGGGCCGTTATCCTGGCTCACGGATGCCCGTTTAGTTGCTGCGGTCAGCAATGCCGGAGGGCTCGGCGTGCTGGGGCCCAATGCCGGTTTAACCGCCGACACCGCGGTCTCCACGCCGGAAGAAACCGCCGAAAAAATGCGCGAAGAAATTCGTAAAACCAAACGGCTGACCGAGAAACCCTTTGGCGTGAACCTGATCCCCACGGCCGTTAATGACGTCTGGACTGGGCCTATTCTTCAGGTGGTGAAAGACGAAGGCGTCAGGGCCGTGGTGTATACGGGCTACGGGGAAGGCAGCATTATTCCCGCCCTGTTCCGCGAGTTAAAAGAGGCGGGTATCGCCATTATCTACCGCGATATCAACCCAACGCCTGAGAACACCCGCCTCGCAGAAGAAATGGGGGCTGACATTATCGTCGCCACCGGTTTTGATGAGGGCGGGACGTTACCCGCAACGGTGCTTGGCACCTTTTCCATCGTGCCGCTGATTGCCGATGCCGTGAAGCACATCCCGGTGATGGCCGCGGGCGGCATTACCGACAGTCGCACCGCCAGAGCGGCGCATGCATTGGGCGCGGAAGGCGTGTTTGCCGGTTCAGTGTTTATCAGCACGGAAGAAAGCCGCGTGCCGCAGGGGGTCAAAGAGAAAATCGTTGCCGCCAACGGTCTCGATTTACTGCTTTTCCGCACCGTGCCCCATTACTACCGCGCTCTTCCCGGCAGGCTGGCGGAAAAACTGGCGGCGATGGATAAAGCTGGCGCAAGCAACGACGCGCTGGGCAAGGCGATGGGAGGATTACGGGGCCTGCGCCTGGGCATGCTGGAAGATAATACCGATGAAGGCTATATCGCGCTCGGCACGGGGATTGGGAACATCCGCAGCGTGAAAAGCGTGGCCGAAGTTGTGAATGCGTTAACGGTTGAGTAAGCACCCGGCGTCCTGGGCTGCCCCAGGACGCCCAGGCTCATCAGGGAATAATCCGCGCGGCTCTCATCTGCGCGAACAGGCTGAAAAACATCTCATCGGTCGCCTGCATTTGCGTAAAGCCCGCCCTGCGCAGTTTGCTCCCGTCACCAAACATGTCGTAATTCCAGCCAAAGACAAAATCGGCAAAATGCCCGTCGCTCAGCTGCAAAATTTCCGCTTCCACCAGCCGCTCTTCGGCAAGCTCGCGCCATACGCCGCGATAGTCGTTAAACAGCTGATGAAATGACAGCCTCACCGGCGGCGCAGAGTCCAGTTCAAACCAGCGTGCGATGCGCGGCCACAGCTCGCTCCAGCGCCAGATATCGCCATTGTTCACGTTGAACGCCTGATTCTGTGCCGCAGGTGACGCGGCGGCCCACACCGTGGCCTCGGCCAGCAGCCCGGCGTCGGTATGGTCAACGATGCTGTGCCAGGCCTGTTCCGAACCGGGAAAACGCAGCGGTAAACCCTGCGCCCTGCACAGGGAGGCGTACAGGGCGATGCTCAGCGCAAGGTTCATGGCATTGCCCGGTACCGGGCTCCCCACCACGCCCGGCCTGATGGCATTCCAGTGCCAGTCTTTCCCCCGCTGAAACTGGCTGAGCCACGCGAGCTGCGCGGCGTTAAATTCGGCACCCGGCACGCCGGGATCGCTTTCCCGCGCCGGGGTTTTAAACGGCCCCAGATGCGCACCATAGACTTTGTACCCCTGCATCAGGCTGACCGTCTGCAAAGGTGCCGTTTTTTCGAGGGTGCTGACCAGATTGCGCAGCATGGTGACGTTCGGCTCAACCATGTCCGTCCAGTTCGCCGCGTTCGCCCAGGCGCTGTAAAAGATGTGGGTAACACCGTTCAGGGCGTGCAGCGCCCTTGCGGTGTCCTGCGCATCCAGTAAATCAACGTTCACCATGGGAATGCCGTCCGGATGGGTTACCTCGCGGCGACTGAGGCCGAGCACTTCCCACTGATGGTGCAGGAGCGTGTTGACCAGCTGTCTGCCGACAATGCCGCTGGCACCCGCGACCAGGGCGACGTTATGTTGCTGCATCTTATTCATGGTGTTTCTCCGCAACGGGTGACAGACGCAGTGTGATCTATTATTTTTTCTGGAGATATCCCCTGAAACCGATGGCACTTATAAGCAGAATCATTAAATGAATAATAAGCTCACCGCCATTTCTACCTTTCTACGCGTCGCTGAAGCGGGCTCGTTTTCAGCGGCCGCCCGTCAGACCGGCATTAAGCAGTCCGCCGTCAGTCAACAGATCGCGGCGCTTGAGGATGAGCTTGGCGTGGTGCTGCTGCACCGTACGACGCGTACGATGAAGCTGACCGAACAGGGTGAACGTTACCGGCGTGATATGCAGCTTGTGCTGGACGCCATGGGGGAAGCGGAGAGGCGTTTACATCCTGCCGACCATCGCGTTCAGGGACGCGTCCATGTCCAGTTGCCGAGCGGCCTGGGGCAGATTTTTTTGCCGCATCTGCTGGCGCTGCAGCACCTGCATCCCGAACTGCAGCTGATGCTTTCCCTGGATGACCGCCTTGCCGATCTGGTAACGGAGGGCGTGGATGTCGCGATACGGCTGAGCAGTGAGCCTCCGCAGGCGCACGCGGCTCGCGTGCTGGCGCGTATTGAAGCCGCGCTGTTTGCCGCTCCCGGTTTTCAGGCGGTACACGCCGTCAGCGAGCTGACCACGCTGCCACACGTACGGTTCAGCGGTATTCCGCTGGATGCCCCTCTGTGCCTGATTTCCGACGAGGAAACGGTCGAAGTCAACGTGAATACCGTTTTCCGTGCCAACACCAGCGACGCGCTGCTGCAGGCGCTGGAGTCCGGCATGGGTATCGGCGGCATGCAGCGACCGCTCGTGGCCAGGGCGCTGCAGGCGGGCACGCTGGTACCGGTGCTGCCCGACTGGCGGTTACCCGATCGCTTCCTCTATGCCGTCTACCCTGACGCCCGCTTTATTCCGCTGCGCGTCAGAAAGGTCGTCAGCGTGATCGAGCAGTTACTGCCTGAAATACTCAAGAAAAACTGATTGTTCCCCCATAAATCACGTGCATTTTTTAACCGCCAGGAATAGAGTGTTTTTACCGTATCCTCCTCTTTCTGGAGCACTTATGCCGGATTACTGTTTTTTCCAAAAAGGCCCGAACCTCATTGCGATCGAGAGCGCAAACACCGATGCGGCCGCTCAGCTCATCGCTCAGGGGTTTGAAAAACAGTTTGAGGAGATTGGCGCCGCGGATGAAAAAGAGGCGCTTACTCGGCTTGCCGATATCCGTAAAAATAACGAGATCGATCGCCATAACTTTCTGGCCGGTGCGGGCCAAATGCCGTGGATTGGCGTGCTGACGGCTGCGGCAACCTGGTTGACGCAAAAGAAATAACGTAACTATCCTCTACCTCGCCACCGGCAAATCGGCGTACCGCGTCGTATAGGCCGGTGACAGCATCTCACGCTTCATCGCCCAGGATTTCTCAATACCCTGCCCGGCAAACCATATCTTCCCTTTGCCGGAATGATTCAGGCTGTCGATCGTTTCCATCAGCGCCGCGCTGTTGGCGCGCAGGCGATTATCGTCAAACAAGTTAAGCTGGGCGACGCCGCTGCTGAAAAAGTCCGCCAGCATGACCCCGGCTTTCATATAGCGATATCCGTCAAGCCATATACGCCCCAGCGCCTCCGTGGCGGCGCGGATGATATCCCGAGAGTCATTGGTAGGCGTCATCAGGGTGACGGAAGCCTGATTGCCGTAATAAATTTCGTTATCCGCGTGCGGGCTGGTGCGCACAAACACGCTGATAAAACAACAGTATTGATGCTCGCCGCGCAGTTTTTCCGCAGCGCGTTCCGCGTAGGCGCAAATGGCCTGGTGCATCTCTTCATATTGGGTAATACGGTGTCCAAACGAACGGCTACAGATAATTTGCTGCTTCGTGGGGGTGAACTCTTCCAGATCAAGACAGGGCTCACCGCGCAGCTCGCGGGCCGTACGTTCCAGTACCACGTTGAAATGTTTGCGGATGACCCAGGATGACGCTTCCGCCAGCTCCAGCGCCGTGGTGATCCCCATAGCGTTGAGCTTTTTCGTGATGCGCCGCCCTACTCCCCACACCTCCTCTACCGGAACCTTTGCCAGCAGCTTACGCTGCCGCTCGCGGCCTGAGAGATCGACCACGCCGCCTGTGCTGGCCCAGCGTTTCGCCGCATAGTTGGCCAGCTTCGCCAGCGTTTTTGTCGGAGCAATACCGACGCCAACGGTTAAGCCCGTATTTTTAAAGACCTGCGTGCGCATCTGGTGACCGAACGCTTCCAGCGACAGGCAGTAGCTGACCCCTGAAACGTTCACGAAAGCCTCATCGATGGAGTAAATCTCTATTGCCGGGGCGAGATCGGTCAGCGTCTGCATGACCCGACTGCTGAGATCGGCATACAGCGCATAGTTCGAGCTAAAGACGTAAACTTTTGACGGATATAGCTTTTCTTTGAATTTAAAATACGGCTCACCCATTTTTATGCCGAACTGCTTTGCCTCGCGCGACAGCGAAATAATGCAGCCATCGTTATTGGACACCACCACGATGGGTTTCCCCTGCAGATCGGGGCGGAAGACCCGCTCGCAGGAGGCGTAAAAGCTATTTACATCAACCAGCGCGAACATGTTTATGCGTTTTGAGCGTGTGGGTGACGACGCCGAAGATCTGCAGCTCCTCTTCGGACTGAAAGGTAATCGGCTGATAGCGGGCATTATGCGGCAGAAGTCTCAGAACCGGACGGGTCTGTAGCTCTTTCACCGTAAACTCACCGGCGACCGACGCCACGACGATATCCCCATGTTCGGCATTTAACGAACGATCGACCACCAGCAGATCGCCGTCGCCGATCCCCGCCCCAATCATGGAGTCTCCACTCACCTTGATAAAATAGGTCGCACTGGGGTGTCTGACTGCCAGACGGTTAAGATCGAGACGATCCTCCACATAATCCTGCGCCGGGCTGGGGAAACCACAGGCAACGCGTTCTAAAAACAAAGGTAATTCAATGTCTTGTTTTGGGTGATAAGAAAAGAGAGTGTCCATAATGCCTTTCTCGCCAGGTGCTGTATATAAATACAGTATTACGGATTATGGACAAGGATCAAGGTCATTTCCAAAGGCGAACCCAAACGCGTTGAAGTTTGAGCGGTTTTAATTTAGCAACGTTGCCCGCCGTTAACAGGCCTGACAGCACAAGTCATATAAAAGTCATCTGGTTTATGACTTATAAAAAATAGCATCACTATGCAATAACTACATGTTGACTTTAAAGTCAGATAAAAGCATATTTTACCGAACGAATTAACAAGACTTACTGGAGAATATTTTCAATGCCAGCCCGTGACTATCCAGACAAGCGTGTTGCACGCGGTCTGGCAAAGGAGGCCGATCTCAGGATGCTGAGCGCCCGCATCGATCCCGATCTGATGGAGTACATCAGAACCACCGCCTTTGAGACGCGTAAGAGCAAGCAGGAGATTGTGGCGGAAGCGTTAGCGCTGCACAGGCAGAAAAGTCAGACAGGACTCTAAGCGCGCAAAGCCGGAAGCATCCTTCAGGCTTTGCGCGTGTCACCTTTAATCCCTCAGCGAATTCAGCGTTTCCAGTGCTTCAGGCGGCAAACGCAGCTCCCCCGCCGCGAGGTTTTGCCGCAGATGCGCCACGGAAGAGGTGCCTGGGATCAGCAGAATATTCGGGGAACGCTGCAGCAGCCATGCCAGCGCAACCTGCATTGGCGTTGCGCCCAGTGAATCCGCGACGGCCTTCAGCCCGGAAGATTGCAGTGGCGTAAAACCTCCCAATGGGAAGAACGGTACATACGCGATCCTCTGCTGCGCCAGCAGATCCACCAGCGCGTCGTCACCCCGGTTCACAATGTTGTACATGTTCTGCACGCACACCACCGGAACCATTTTCTGGGCTTCCGCAACCTGGGTGGCCGTGACGTTGCTCAGGCCAATATGACGCACCAGACCCTGCTGCTGTAATTCGGCCAGGGTGGAGAGCGGTTCAGCAATTGACCCTTCCGCCGGCCCGTGCGCGCTAAACATGATTCTGAGATTCACCACGTCCAGCACGTCCAGCTGCAGATTACGCAGGTTGTCATGCACCGCCTGGGTCAGTTCCTGCGCGGAAAAGGCCGGCAGCCAGGCACCTTTGTCGTTGCGACGGGCGCCAATCTTGGTGACGAGCGTTAGATCGTCCCGATAAGGGTGAAGCGCCTCGCGGATCAGCTGGTTAGTGACATGAGGACCATAAAAATCACTGGTATCAATGTGGTTCACCCCCGCCGCCACCGCTTCGCGCAGCACGTCCAGCGCGGCCTGCTTATCCTTCGGTGGACCAAAGACGCCCGGCCCGGCGAGCTGCATCGCACCGTAGCCCAGTCGTTTTACCGTCCGCGTCCCGAGCGCGTACGTCCCGCTTTTATCAATGCTGCTCATGTTAACCTTCCTCATAAAAATGATCCGGATTTACAACAGGTTCCTCACCGGAGCCCTTAGTTAAGCGCGAGTTAAATTAAAGTTTAAATTCTATACGACGATAGTATTGGTGTACCTCTGCATCCTTTCTAACGGACGACCGCTATGCTGAAAAATTTGCACGTGATTACCGGTATTATCTTTGCCCTCACCATATTCTGTCTGCTGCAAGTTGTCACGGGAGGGTTGTTCTACTCTGCCGTCAGCAACGATCGCCATAACTTCCAGAATTCCGGCGTGCTCAATGCCCAGCAGGAAAGCCTGAGCGACAGCGTGAACACGCTGGTGAAAACACGCGTCACCGTCACCCGCGTGGCGATCCGCTACCTGAAAAACCAGCGCGATCCGGCTTCCCTTGCGGCGATCAATAAACTGCTTGGCACCGCAGCCGACTCGCTGGCAAAAGCCGAAGCCTATAACAAAGAGTGGCAGAAGCTGCCGCAGGTTAACGGCCAGGAGGCAGCATTAACCGACGAGATGCAGAAGTCCTGGAACCAGATGCACGAAGTGATGCGCCTATCGATTGAGTATCTGCGTGCCGACAACTACCAGGCCTATGGCGATCTGGACGCCCAGCAGGCGCAGGACGAGATGGAGGCGGTCTATAACCGCTGGCGCGCCGAAAACAACACCCTGCTGAAGGCCGCAACCGAAGAGAACCAGAGCAGCTTCACGCAGATGCAGTGGACGCTGGCGGCTATTCTGCTGGCCGTTATCGCGGTTCTGGTGGTCATCTGGCAGGGTTTACAACACCTGCTGTTAAAACCCCTCCACTCCATTATGAACCATATTCGCGCCATTGCAGGGGGTGACCTGACGCAGGAGATCGCTATCTCCGGTCGCAATGAGATGGGTCAGCTGGCCGCGGGCCTGCATGAGATGCAGCAGTCGCTGGTGACCACCGTCAGCGCCGTACGGGGAAGTACGGATTCCATCTACACCGGCGCAGGCGAAATTGCCGCAGGAAGCAACGATCTTTCCGCCCGCACCGAGCAGCAGGCCGCCTCGCTCGAAGAGACCGCCGCCAGCATGGAAGAGCTGACCGCGACGGTTAAGCAGAACTCCGATAACGCCCGTCAGGCCACGCTGCTGGCGAAAAACGCCTCTGAAACGGCCGCGCGCGGCGGTCACGTCGTGGATAACGTGGTTCGCACCATGAACGAAATCGCCGACAGTTCGCAGCAAATTGCGCATATTACCGGCGTGATCGACAGCATCGCGTTCCAGACCAACATTCTGGCGCTTAACGCCGCGGTGGAAGCGGCACGCGCCGGGGAACAGGGCCGTGGTTTTGCGGTTGTTGCAGGTGAAGTCCGTACGCTGGCGAGCCGCAGCGCGCAGGCGGCGAAAGAGATCAAAGGGCTTATCGAGAACTCCGTCAGCCGGGTGAATACCGGTTCTGAGCAGGTTAGCGAGGCTGGCACCACCATGAAGGAAATTGTCGCCGCCGTCACCCGCGTGACCGATATCATGGGTGAGATTTCATCTGCCTCTGACGAGCAGAGCCGCGGTATTGAGCAGGTGAGCCTGGCCGTTTCGCAGATGGACAGCGTGACGCAGCAAAACGCCGCGCTGGTGCAGGAGTCCGCCACGGCGGCTGCGGCACTGGAAGATCAGTCCGAGCAGCTGCGCCAGGCTGTAGCCGCGTTTCGTCTGAACGGCAAAGAAAAAGCGGTCGCCCCGCGCCCCGCCAGTCTGAAAACGCCACAGCTGCTGCGCCCGGCAACGACAACCGCCTCCACCGACAGCAACTGGGAAACGTTCTGAGTCACCGGCGGGCGAGGAGATCGCCCGCTAGCGGCTGCGCTTGGCGTGCCGCTCCCAGTTTTCCTGTTTTGCCTCATCCGATTTTCGCAGTGAAACATAACATGCCCCGCTGCCGCCGTGATGCGGCAGCGCCACGCAGAAGGCCTGCACTTCCTCGAACTCGGTTAACCAGCGCGCCAGATAGCTGCGCACCACATTGGGATGCGAGTTCTGCTCGCGCCCTTTCCCGTGAATGATGATCAGATTGCGTAACCCGTCGCGTCCGGCCTGGCGAATAAAAGAATAGAGCATCTGACGGCAGCGTTCGGCGGGCTGGCGCAGGAGGTTTAAGCTGGCCTGGCGGGCGTATTTCCCCGAGCGCAGCTTATCGATAACGCCCTGCTGTACCCCTTCGCGCTGGAACGCCAGCGGTTCTTCAAGGGGAAGCATGTCAAGAAAATCCAGCGTCAGGAAGTTATCCAGCTGTTCGCTATCCACCTCCTCGCGCGTCCGCGTATTGCGGCTGGGCTGCCAGTGAATATCCGCGCAGCGCTTCAGGGGCTGGACATCTTCCATGGCGTCAAGAAAAAATGATTTGTCGTCAGGGTTCATGGACATCCTCCGGCTACATCTGAGGACTGTACTATACCTGCGCCACAGACCGGCCTCAATCACCGTTACGGGGCAATGCGCGGCAATAATATTAACCTGATGAATATATATAGTAATTATTAAATAGATTTAAATCAGACTTAACTAAAACTTCAGCAAAGGTAAAATACGTGATTTATGTTAAAATTTCGTGAAATCAATCACTCGCCCGCCTTTCATTTTTCAGAAAAGGTGTTATACCTAAATATACCTGCCTCATGGAAATAATACCCAGGATTGGCGAAAGGACGCACTGCTGTGTGTACTATAGGGTCTGTCTGATGTCGGGCAGATCCTGTTTTTTTAATCTGCATTTCACGCGACGATTATTTTTCTCGCTTCCCTTCTGAACTGCGTAATTAATGACTCAGCAAGGGGCGTCTGACGTGAATCACGGCGCTGAATTAAATAATAGGTTGCTTTAGGAAGCGATTCGACAACCGGCAGCATGACCAGACGGTGCGCCAGCAGCGGGTCACAGCCCAACTCCTGCGGCAATATGCTTAAAAAATCACTTTGCGCGACCAGGCTAATACAGGAAGAAAATGTTTCGCAAACCACACCAATTCGCGGTATTTGCGAACGATTGCTAAATACCTCCTCTAATTGCTTATAATAACTTCCCCGCGGCGTCGGCATTGTCCAGTTATAATGCAGAAGTTCATTAATTGACGTTGCCCCCATTGCCGGGTGACCTTCCCGACAAAATACCGCAAACGGTTTTTCGAAGAGCTTTTCAAACGTAAATTCCTGGTCGTAAGGTCCCTGATAATAGGTGTTGATGGTGAAGTCCAGCTCGCCCTGGCGTAATTCATTGATCATCGACACCAGCTGCCCTTCCATAATCCGCACCTTGACCTGCGGATGCTGCGCATGAAAGCGGGTGATAACAGCGGGCATCAGCGTGCGTGAAACGCTGGCCCCCATCCCGATGTTGATCTGCCCGGCCAGCTCACCCTGCCGCTGACGGATGTCATCCTGCGCCGCGCGCAGCTCTTCCAGAATCAACCTGGCGCGCTGGTAAAAACCCTCACCGCATTCGGTCAACGCGACGCCCTTACTCCTGCGCACGAAAAGCTGCGCCGCCATGCCCTCCTCCAGCTCTTTGATGGATTTGGTCAGCGCCGGCTGGGAAAGATTCAGCGTCCTGCTGGCACCACGAATGCTGCCCTGACGCGCAACCTCAACAAACGCCCGGATTTGATGAAATTTAATCTGGAATGTCATAGCCCGACCGATAACCGTTGTTTATCAGAGTAAAGAAACTGTCATCTACTTTAATGGAAAGGGATGTGCGAGGGTAATTCCTGAACGGTTAAAACTGTGAAAAATCGGTTAGTGATAAGTAAAAACTATCACAGCGTGAAGCAGTTCACAT
>Ga0308156_1001053_pt1 | contig 37751 bp, 28 predicted proteins | sample PhyAR2_FD_201041 | JGI IMG/M metagenome (GOLD analysis project Ga0308156, IMG submission 201041) | Phyllosphere microbial communities from UC Gill Tract Community Farm, Albany, California, United States - DLSL A.R2 | ecosystem: Host-associated > Plants > Phyllosphere > Unclassified | place: USA... | reverse complement strand
CCGTCAGCCGGGGTGATGAAACCGAAACCTTTAGCTTCGTTGAACCACTTTACTTGACCTTTGATCTTAGCCATCTTGAGTATTTCCTTTGGATTGTTTAAACCGCCCTAGGGCGTTAGATAGACAAACTAGAGTCGTTACTGCTTGAGGCACTAAGATAAGAATCGGCAGAGAAGTGGTAGTCAACGCTATGGTCTTTACTCAGAACTTCTTTACTGAAAATGCCACACATATACAGAACTGTACCTCGTTTTACCCAGATGCGTTATCACACACTACGTATTCAATGGCAAGCCATTTTTATCCAGTGAACGACACGTCGCACAGAAATAAAACGGTCGGCGGAAAACTAAGCTAATTTGTGCCAAAAAGAGTTGCCACTCGCAGAATTTTCTGCTGCATGAAAACGCTTATTTGTGCACCGATTTATGCCGTTCTCCATCTCCTCCGTCACTACCTTTTTACGCTATTCTGACAGAGGAGTCACCTGTTCTAACGATGAAAATAACTAATAATAAGTACTTAAATGGAATATGTTTCGCATAATGTGAAGATGGACAACTTGCCACCTCCGCAAAATCAGAATTTGCTAAAAAATTGTTACATTTTTGCCTGTATCACACGATTGATATAATCTTTTATCTCTCAATTCAGCCTATTTGACTTCTTACTTCACGTCTTCGAAGCGATAAGAAGAATTAGTTAACTTGCTAACATCCTGTAGTCAAAGTTTTTTCTTCACAACGCAGCAGATAATACCATTAAGCTACCAAAAGTCCCTTCTGTTGTGAGAGTCTCATTCCTCTCTTATCGCTATTAGGGAAATTCTGTAATTTAATATCGTTTATCGTTCATTCAATAAAATGTGTAATCTTGTGATATAATTTTTAAACAATTATAAAATCACGCTATAGCGTAAACTTCTTATCGGGCCTCTCTGTACAGATTTATCCAAGTCAATAACTGATGTCGCTGAGAATAATAATGAATCTAGTAAAATCAGGCCGTTCTTATATCGGTTGTCTATCTCTATTGGCATCCTTTGCCGTTTTGGCTCAGGAACCATCGACAACAAATAAAACACAGGCCTCCCCCGCACCATCATCGCAAAGCAAAGGTTTTTGGGGGACATTCACCGACCAAGTAAAGCAAACTTGGGATGCAGACAACTACGAGCTTTACGTGCCTCTTAATACTTGGCATAACCGCGCCATGTATGACAAAGAGAAAACAGATAAATACAACGAACGTCCATGGGGCGCGGGCTTTGGCGTCTATCGTTACGATGAAAATGACAACTGGCATTCTCTTTATGCCATGGCATTTAAAGATTCTCATAACAAAATAGAGCCCATTGTAGGTTACGGCTTTGAGTGGATGTGGATACCAGGCGATCGTGATGGTTGGCGTTTCGGTGCGGGCTACACCGCAAGTATTACCGCCCGTGATGATTATTCCTATATTCCGATACCAATTGTCTTGCCTTTGGTTTCCATTGAATACAACCGTTTCTCTGTGCAAACGACATATATCCCTGGAACCTACAATAACGGAAATGTTTTATTCACATGGATGCGTTGGCAATTCTAATTAAGAATTTTCTTTAAATAAGACTCCATTAAAAAAGGAGCCTTTGGCTCCTTCTCTCATCAGAAAACACTTACTTTATCGGCAGCTTGATATCTTTGAACATCGCTTCAATCTCTTCATTAGAGCGCAGCGCCACTGCTGTATCTACAACATCTCGAGTGAGATGTGGCGCAAAGCGCTGAATGAAGTCATACATATAGCTGCGTAAGAAAGTACTACGGCGGAATCCAATCTTCGTCGTGCTATAGGTAAAGATATCGCTGGTATCAACGGTCACTAAATCGGGATCCTGCACAGGATCGACAGCCATATTCGCAATGACCCCAACACCTAAACCTAAGCGCACGTAGGTTTTAATCACATCCGCATCGGTCGCAGTGAAAACAATTTTAGGCGTCAACCCCGCACGATTAAATGCGGTATCCAATTCAGAACGACCTGTAAAACCAAATGTATAAGTAACTATCGGGTATTCTGCCAGCTCTTCGATAGTAATCGAGGTTTTCCCTGCTAACGGATGATCGGGCTTCACAACGACCGCACGATTCCAGTGATAGCAAGGCAGCATGATCAAATCATCATAAAGATGCAGCGCTTCTGTCGCGATAGCGAAATCGGCATTACCCTTGGAAACCGCTTCAGCAATCTGCGTTGGCGAGCCTTGATGCATATGCAGAGAAACGCGCGGATAACGCTCTATGAATCCTTTAATCACCGGCGGTAATGCATAGCGTGCCTGTGTGTGCGTCGTCGCCACATACAGTGAACCTTTATCAGGGTAGGTATGTTCACCCGCTACAGCTTTAATTGCATCCACTTTGGACAGTACTTCACGAGCAATACGGATAATCTCCTGCCCCGCAGGAGTAACCTGAGTCAGATGCTTTCCGCTACGAGAAAAAATCTGGATGCCCAGTTCATCTTCCAACATACGGACTTGCTTACTGATGCCTGGCTGGGAGGTGTATAGCCCTTCTGCTGTCGAAGACACATTCAGATTGTGGTTCACAACTTCCACAATGTAACGAAGCTGCTGCAATTTCATGGTTAATTACCATCCTAGGTTAAAACTTGACGCGATGGCAGTCTGGATAGGGGCACCCTTGGCAAATAGGCCAACACTTCAGCCAAGGGCTTTCTGTGCCGATTTAAACCCGTTTTACCCTACATTGACCGCAAGGTTAATAACTCAACAATCATTTAAATTGCTTTTATATAACCACTATATCATTTTGCGTCGATCTGTATAGGTCTGGTAACAAGATCATAACGAATTATTTATGGAATCTATTAAAATCGACTTACATTCAGCTCCCTCCCCATTCGCAGGATAGAGCAACAGGCATGCGATCAAAAAGTGAATACTTATTCATTTATTAGCGATCTGTTTTGCGCCATTTTGAGTATTTTCGCATAAAAAAACCGGTCAGCATTCTGACCGGTTTTGATGTGATTTCAATGAAAAAAATCGACAGCTTATTTCTTAGTTTCGACCCATTTTCCGTCAACAAAAAATGCAGTCCAGCCCGTCGCCTTTCCATCTTTCTCTGAAGAGACATATTGCTGTTTTGTCTTACGACTGAAACGCACCATTGTCTTATTACCTTCAGGATCTTTTTGCGGTGCATCTGCAAGATAGCTTAACTTTTCAGGCAAGCGATCTTTAAAACGGGCCAATTCTTCCACCAATGGCGCACGAGTTTCACGCGATTTAGGGAAAGTATTCGCCGCTAAGAACACGCCAGCAGCCCCATCTCGCAAAACAAAGTAAGCGTCAGACTTTTCACACGGAAGTTCAGGTAAAGGAACCGGATCTTCCTTCGGTGGTGCAACGTCGCCGTTACGCAAGATTTTGCGGGTGTTCTTGCACTCGTCATTGGTACAAGCCATGTACTTACCAAAACGCCCCATCTTCAGGTGCATCTCAGAACCACATTTTTCACACTCCACGATCGGACCGTCATAGCCCTTGATGCGGAACTCACCCTCTTCAATCTCGTAGCCGTCGCAGGCCGGATTGTTACCACAGACATGCAGCTTACGCTGGTTGTCAATGAGGTAGCTATCCATCGCCGTACCGCACTTCGCACAGCGACGCTTAGCACGTAGTGCGTTGGTCTCGGCATCATCGCCTTCCAACACGTTCAGTACTTCAGCCTCAGGAACGAGATTAATGGTGGTCTTGCAACGCTCTTTCGGCGGCAGCGCATAGCCGGAACAGCCGAGGAACACACCGGTACTTGCCGTGCGAATCCCCATCTGGCGTCCACAGGTCGGACAAGCAATACTGGTCAGAACCATTTGATTCGGGCGCATACCGCCGTCTTCGGGATCTTTTTCAGCCACGGAAAGCTGCTTGCTAAAATCTTGGAAGAAACCGTCTAGCACGTTTTTCCAATCTTCTTTCGCATTCGCGACCTGATCCAGTCCATCTTCCATATGAGCGGTGAAATCGTAGTTCATCAACTCGCGGAAGTTCTCTTCCAAACGATCGGTGACGATCTCCCCCATTTTTTCAGCGTAGAAACGACGGTTATCAACACGCACGTAGCCACGATCCTGAATGGTTGAAATAATCGCCGCATAGGTTGATGGACGTCCAATGCCACGCTTCTCCAACTCTTTAACCAAAGACGCTTCGCTAAAACGCGCTGGCGGCTTGGTAAAATGTTGGCTTGGCAGCAGTTGTTGCAGCGTTAAATCACTGCCAACTTCCACGAACGGCAGCGTGCGATCTTCATCACCTTTACGCAACTGCGGAAGAACTTTAGTCCAACCATCAAAGCGCAAAGTACGCCCTTTTGCCTTCAGCATATAATCACCCGCTTTCACTGAAATCGTGGTGGAATCATATTTTGCAGGCGTCATCTGGCAAGAAACAAACTGGCGCCAAATCAGCTGATACAACTTCTGCGCATCAGCTTCCATATCTTTTAACTGCTCAGACAGCACGTTCACATCCGACGGACGAATGGCTTCATGCGCTTCCTGAGAGTTGTCTTTGCTGGCGTAGGTATTCGGCTCTTTCGGCATATACTTCTCGCCGAAATTTTCCCCGATATACTCGCGAACCATGTTCACTGCATCCTGACTCAGATTTGTCGAGTCGGTACGCATATAGGTGATATGACCCGCTTCATACAGACGCTGAGCCATCATCATGGTTTTCTTCACACCGAAGCCCAGACGCGTACTGGCAGCCTGCTGCAACGTAGAAGTGATAAACGGCGCAGAAGGCTTGCTGCTGGTCGGTTTATCTTCACGATCCAACACCGTATAACGCGCTTTTTCCAGTGCCTTGACTGCAGTTTGAGTCTGCTCACCGTTGACCGGTTTGAATGGCTTATCGTTGTGATGAGTCACCTGCATCTGCAAGGCAACTGCATTCTTATCGTTCAAGTCAGCACGCAGTTCCCAATACTCTTCAGGAACAAACGCTTTGATTTCACGTTCACGATCGACCACTAAACGAACCGCGACAGACTGCACTCGCCCTGCAGACAAGCCACGTGCGATTTTCTTCCACAGCAGTGGAGAAACCATGTAGCCAACAACACGGTCCATAAAGCGACGCGCCTGCTGTGCATTAACGCGGTCGATATTAAGCTCGCCCGGCTTATTAAATGCCTGTTGGATCGCGTTCTTAGTGATTTCGTTAAATACCACGCGGCTATAGCGACTTTCGTCACCGCCAATCACCTCACGCAAATGCCACGCGATAGCTTCCCCTTCGCGGTCAAGGTCGGTTGCGAGATAGATATGGTCGGCTTTTTCCGCCAATGTTTTTAACTCAGCAACAACCTTTTCTTTACCTGGAAGTATTTCGTAGTGCGCTTTCCATCCGTGATAAGGATCAACGCCCATACGATTAACCAGCGCTTCGCGCTCATTTTTTTTAACTTTAGGCTTCGCTTTATTTTCGGCGGAGGCTGCGCCCTTTTTACTGGCTGAACCACTAGTCGGCAAATCGCGGATATGACCAACGCTGGATTTAACCACGTAGTCGTTACCCAGATACTTATTTATCGTTTTGGCTTTTGCCGGGGACTCAACTATTACGAGAGCTTTACCCATAATTACCTTTACCTGAATGAATCCTTCTGTCTCCAGAAGCCTTTGTTCGCCGTTACCGTAGCGATTGATAAAATTCTTTTTTATATTGCGGCAGACCGCGCTGAGATCAAGCCATTTTTTCAAAAATCGCGCTTAACTGCTCAACACCGCTGCAATTTGCATCCCTTAAAGTAGGATGAGCAATTTCGCAACCCTCTGACATGCGGAACTTTTATTCAACATAACGATAATTCGCTCCGCCAAAGGCTAGAAAAGCCCTCACTCTACCCGATTGAGAACATCACGCAACTTAATTAGCACGGAATGGAGCTTTTTACCAATTATCAGCCAAAACAGAGATCAAAATGCGGTGATAGTTTGCGATACCCCTCATGTCCGCAGTACTATATTAGGCAGGTTTATTAATAGACAACGTCATTTGTTGGAGAACGAAAAATGTTCGGTGAAACAACCCCAATCAAACGTGAAGCTCTACTGGCTGAAGCAAACCAAATCATTAAAGAGCACGAAGATTATATGCAGGGTATGGAAGCGACCGAAGTCGAGCAAAAAGGCGACGTGTTAGTATTCCGCGGTGAGTTTTTCTTAGATGAGGATGGAATTCCAACTCGCAAAACAACGGCCGTGTTTAATATGTTTAAACATCTCGCGCACGTATTATCAGAAAAATATCATTTAGAAGATTAATTAATCATTCAGGATATTTTTCCAAAAAAATGCCCCATATAAAGGGGCATTTTCATTTCTTGATTTATCGCATTGAAAATCAAATATCGTGGCGTTGACTACGCTGCCACCAGCGGAGCATAAGGCGGTCGGCACTCTCTGCTGCGCTATTGGTAAAGCGCTCCATCATGCGTTTGCGACGGGTATAACGCACCCCGATCACATCATGGTTTTCCATCTCAGCAATCAGCAAATCATCGCTGGTACCAACGGAATCCACCAAACCTTTATCTTTGGCTTGGATGCCATACCAGTGCTCGCCGGTAGCTACCGAATCAATATCCAGAGAAGGACGCTGTTGGCTAACAAATGATTTAAATAACGCGTGTGTTTCATTCAACTCTTCGCGGAATTTCTCCCGACCCTGCTCGGTATTTTCGCCTAAGAGCGTGAGCGTTCGCTTAAATTCGCCAGCGGTATGCAGTTCTACATCGATATCATTTTTCTTCAGCCAGCGATTGAAGTTTGGGATTTGTGCCACAACGCCAATTGATCCAATGATGGCAAAAGGCGCAGCCACGATGCGATCGGCAACGCACGCCATCATATAGCCACCGCTGGCCGCGACTTTGTCTACGGCAACGGTCAGTCTAACTCCAGCTTGACGCAGACGCTGTAGTTGGGATGCCGCTAAACCATAGCCATGCACGACACCGCCGGGGCTTTCAAGACGCAATAATACTTCATCGCCCTGTTTAGCCACCGCAAGGACTGCGCTAATCTCTTCGCGCAAAGCACTCACTTCATGAGCATCCATGCTGCCTTTGAAATCGAGCACATAAAGGCAAGGCTTTTCTTTAGCAGCAATCCCCTGCTTAGCTTCTGCCTTACGCTGTTTGGCTTTTTCTTTATCCTGCTTTTTCTGCAACTTGTACCATGCTTTCAGCGAGCTATCGTCCATCCGCGCTTCCTGCATGCTACGCTGCATATCGCGATACTGCTCACCCAAGTCTGTTAGCTGCAACTCACCGCGGCTCGCTCCCTTTTTATGTCGCAGGCTGACAAACAACACTATCAGCGCACCGATTGCGATCACAAAGGTCATCACCTTCGCCAAAAATAGGCCATACAAGGATAACCATTCCACATTCACCGCCTTGTTTGAGTACTAAAACTAAACCATCCGCACTGCCGACCGTAATGAGAGATAAATTCTCTTAAGCCGCAATACGCTTTTTCAGTATGTAACATACTGGCAGGTACGCCATTTTCAAGTACCTTAAACGTAAACACCCTGTAAATTCAGCACGTAATGCTTGCTCTAGGAACAATACCATTGACCATACGCCTTGTAATAGTCCAAGATCGTCGCAGATTCGTTACAGTATATAAACAATTTATACCCCAATATGGCGCGGAGTGAGGAATTACAATATGCACTATCAGCCCCAGCCTGAACTCTTACATAATCGTATTATTCTCGTTACCGGCGCAGGTGATGGGATTGGCCGAGAGGCGGCGCTCACCTATGCCCGTCATGGGGCTCAACTCATCTTATTAGGCAGGACGTTAAGTAAGCTGCAGGCAGTTAAGCAGGAGATCCACCAGCTCGGTTTAGCGCCTGCCGCCACCGTGGAGTTTGATCTATTAACGGCCGCGCCCGCAGATTATCAAAAACTTGCTGATGAGCTCGCTGCGGCCTATCCGCACCTAGATGGCGTACTCAATAACGCCGGTCTGCTAGGCACCATCAACCCGCTGGCAGAACAAGATTACCAAGAGTTCTGCGATGTGATGCAGGTCAATGTTAATGCCTCACTCCTGCTAACTCAGGCCGTGTTGCCTTTGCTGTTGAAATCGCCGTCAGCCTCACTGATTTTCACTAGCTCAAGCGTTGGCAGAACCGGACGCGCGGGATGGGGGGCTTATGCTATTTCAAAATTTGCTACCGAAGGCATGATGCAGGTTTTGGCCGACGAATATAAAAATACCCATCTACGGGTAAACTGCATTAATCCAGGCGGTACCCGAACCAGTATGCGCGCTTCGGCGTTCCCAGATGAAGATCCACAAAAGTTAAAAACGCCGGCAGATATTATGCCGCTCTATCTCTATCTCATGGGCGATGATAGCCGCCGCAAAACCGGTATGAGTTTTGATGCCCAGCCGGGGCGAAAACCGGGGCCTGCCGAATAACCTATTCGCCGTACCCTTTTTGACTACAAAACCGCAGCATTGCCATACATTAGTGGGTTAGGAGATAACATGTCTGAAGATCGTCACCAGCAGCGACAACAGCGTATTAAAGAAAAAGTGGATGCCCGCATTGCCGCCGCACAAGAAACTCGCGGTATCGTGATGATTTTCACCGGCAATGGCAAAGGCAAAAGCACGGCGGCGTTTGGCACCGTGGCACGTGCGGTAGGACACGGCCATCGCGCTGGCGTTATTCAGTTTATTAAAGGCACATGGGAAAACGGCGAGCGTAATTTACTGGAACCTCACGGCGTTGAGTTTCAAGTGATGGCTACCGGTTTTACTTGGGAAACGCAAAACAAAGAAACAGATACCGCGGCTGCTGTGGCTGTATGGGAGCATGGGAAGCGAATGCTCAAGGATGAAACGCTAGATTTGGTAGTCATGGATGAACTAACCTATATGGTCAGCTACGGTTATATCGAGCTAGAAGAGGTGCTGACAGCGTTGCAGCAACGTCCTGCGCATCAATCCGTGATTATTACCGGCAGAGGCTGCCACCGCGAACTGGAAGCGCTTGCCGATACGGTCAGCGAAGTCCGTCCGGTAAAACACGCGTTTGAGTCTGGAATAAAAGCACAGAAAGGAATCGACTGGTAAACCGGTTGAAAGAGGCCGTTATGTGCGGCCTCCTTTTTGTATCTATTGGCTATTTAACTCGACGCCTTTCCACTATTGTTTAAACAATAAATCACGCTAAAACCATCGCGGTAATCAATACGACTATGGCAGCCCTGTTCAATACGAAAATGCCACATTGCGCGCGCTTCAAGTTGCAGCAACTGAGTACAGATCAGCGATAACACGCCTTGATGCGCGACGATCAGCACCCGCTGTTTTGCATGTCGTTGCTGAATTTCCGCCAGCGCATGGCGTACGCGCGCCGAGAAATCGCGAAACCCCTCACCTCCCGGTGGAACGGTTCGTTGCCAGTCGGCACACCATGCTGCATAGTTTTCTGCGTCTTTTTCCTGCAACTCTCGATGGTGGCGCAGTTCCCACTCACCAAATGCCATCTCGTCAAGACCGGCATGCGGTACGAACTCAGCCTCGGCGCCGAGGATATGGCGCGCAGTTTGCTGAGTACGTTGTAAACGACTGGTATAGACGGCATCAAATGACAGTGAAGCCAGCTGAGCCTCAACGGCTTTAGCCTGTTGTTCGCCCAACGAGGTTAGAGCAAGATCGCTACTACCGCAGTAAACTCCATCAAGATTAGCCTGAGTCTGACCATGACGTACCAGATATAGCTCCATCCCTGCTCCTTAGACCCAGTTTAACCCCAGCAATACTCAGATAACGGCGAACAAGAATACTAAGCCAAATAGCTCATTGCCTGCACCGAGAGTATCACCCGTTTGTCCACCAATGCGCTTATTGATAAAGCCACGATAGAGTAAGGCAAACAAATAGGTGATGATCGCCGCTAGTCCGCCGTGCCAGTTGGCAAACCCGAGCGTCATCAGTAAACCAATAACCAACGCAATAACATAGTGTTGCCCACCAATTTTACCGATATACAGATTTCCCATACCATTTTCGCGCGCATACTTCTGCTGATACATTAACACCGGCAGTAAGGCGCGGCTCAGCGCCGGAGCAGCCACCAGCAAGGTATAGACGTTATGCCCCGTTTGCGTGAGCTGATAGATAATCAATATACGAGCCACAATGACAAAGATTAGCGCCAACGCGCCATTTGAACCAATGCGGCTATCGCGCATGATCTCAAGGATGCGTTCACGTGGACGCGCAGAGAAAATTCCGTCGCAGGTATCCGCTAAACCGTCGAGATGAAAGGCACCAGTCACCAGCGTCGTCGCCAACACCGCCGCTACCGCCGCCAGTAAAGGGCCATAGACCGGTAAAATCACAGCAAAGGCCAGAGCACTCAGCAGCCCTACGATCAGCCCCACAAATGGGAAATACACCACGCCCTTGGCGTAGTCATTCATGTCTAGATTATCTGTCCAGCGAGCGGGGACGGGGATGCGAGTCATAAACTGCAATGTGGCGAGAAATAGTTTCATTGTTGCAAGTCAGTCCATGTAGTCGAAAGCAAAACCGTGAGTATTAACTCTCTGATTGTCATCTATATTAATACCAGTCTCTAGACAGATGCCAGATATAAAAAAACCGCAGCGAATCAACGCTGCGGTTTCGATGACATCAAAAGACTAAACGATATAGTTAGCCGCGCTTAGCGCCCCTGTTTGACGTGCTTTTATTGGCAGCAGAACCTCGGGTTGAAGAAGTTCCTTTATTAGCAGAACCAGAACGGCGGTTAGGTGCAGCCGCTGCTGCGCTCCCGCCTTGACCATGGCGCTTGACTGCACGACGGATCTGGTTTGCTTTCATACGGCGACGCTCACGCTCGACCGGCAATTTACTCACCGTCTCGGCATCCAATTCAACCAATTCACGCAGATAGTTGATATCGTTTAGTGGCAGTTCAGCCCAGCCGCCACGCGGCAAACCTTTAGGCAGAGGTAAATCACCATAACGTACGCGGATCAAACGGCTAACCTGAACGCCAACGGCTTCCCACAGACGACGAACTTCACGGTTACGCCCTTCTGTCAACGTCACGTTGTACCATTGGTTAATCCCTTCTCCACCTTGGAAACTGATGGTTTTAAATGACGCGGGACCGTCTTCCAACTGTACGCCACGGCTCAGTTGGCGAATTTTCTCATCGTCAACCTGACCAAAAACACGAACCGCATATTCGCGTTCAACTTCACGGCTTGGGTGCATCAAACGGTTTGCCAATTCACCATCGGTGGTGAACAGCAATAAACCTGACGTATTGATATCCAAACGGCCTACCGCGATCCAGCGAGAACCGCGCAGCTTCGGCAGACGATCAAACACCGTTGGACGACCTTCTGGATCGCGACGGGTACACAATTCGCCTTCTGGCTTGTAATAAGCCAAAACGCGGCAAACAGATTCGGTGGATTCACGGATAGAAACAACGCGTCCGTCGACACGAATTTTCATCGCCGGAGTAACCTCAACACGGTCACCAAGCGTTGCTAATTTACCATCAACGCTGACACGGCCTTCTTTGATCATGGCTTCGATTTCGCGGCGTGAACCATGACCCGCATTAGCAAGAACTTTCTGTAACTTTTCGCTCATTGAGCAACCTCTAATGTCGCCTTCACAGGCGTCGTGGGGTATTGTGGATGTATCTGAAATTCAAAAAGTTAATTGAATTTTAACGCGGCATTATACACGAAAACCTCAGAATGTCCGAGCTCTATACTTTTTTATCCTGCCGAAAAGGGAATAAATGAGCCTATTTTCCCAGCGCTAAACGCTTTCCCCCAATGCCTTGGCATTGCGCTTCCTTTGGCAAGCAGTCTGGCGGATCCTCCAACGCCTCATCGGCCAACTCCCCCAATGCATCCCGAAAACTCGCTGACAGCGGAATTAATACCACAGTACTTAATCCTTAAAAAATGTATCACTAAAAAATGCTCTTAGATAACTTTCAAATTATTGTTTACAACCCGTGTGCTAATCATCTCTAGGATCGTTAACCAAATAAAATCTATTTTTATTGCTGATAATAAATACCACTCTCAATAAGCACACTCTCGTTTAATAACTCTATAGAGTTATTAAACTCATTATCTATCGACGTTCAAATAATTTAGGATGATCCTTAGGAACATTCCGTATTCTTTGCTCATTATTTAAATTAGACTTGATGCGAGATACAACCATTCACAAAGGACTGTGCTACGATAATGTATAACAAATGCTTATTTTATATTGGCTCCGCCGTCATACTCTTCTCTGCTACGAGTAAAACTTCAATGGCTGCGAACGCAGTCTACTACAATGATTCAAGCACCCTATCTTCAGGTACGTGGAGCGGTAAAAATAACGGTAACATTATTGGCGGCGGCGATGGCAATAGTGGACACTTAAACCTATCAGGTACTTCAGAATATAGCGATATCTCAGCCGTCGGCTTTGATGGTGCAATAGGCACTTTAACTATTAACGAGTCATCAAAAAGCACAGGAGACATTAATTTATTTAAAGTAGGCAGTGCGACAGCATCCGAGCTCTCTTCTAACACCGATGGTACATTAAACATAGTAGGCCCGAGCACTGGAAATATTAATTTTCTGGGTCTACGCATCGGCGATACATCCGTTTATGATAGATATACTGTACGTGATAAGAGTGTTACTGGGGCGGTCAACATATTAGACGGTGCAACCGTCAATATTGGTGCAACATCTCAATCATCATGGGATGCATCAAATAACGTCATGTGGATCGGCAGCGGAAATGCAGCTAACACGGGTATACTTAATATATCAGGTGAAGGTAGTAGCCTATCTTTAATTAATAAGAAAATTGAAGAGTCATCTTATTACGATGATTCAATGGTTAATGGTGATGCCTATTTAGGCTACTTAGGTCATGCTGTAGTAAATGTAACTAACGGTGGTACTTTCACCGCGGGCAGAATTGTTGCGTCTTTCTTACGGAAAAGCGACATTGCCGATAACCTGGCAAAACTCTCCACAACAGACATCACGGTTAATGGCAAGAATAGTAAGATTGTGGTTCAGAGCCTGATGGCTTTAGCATCAAATGTCGGAGGCCGAATTTATGATATCGACTTTTCTGATTCTCTGCAGGGCGTCGGTAAGGCAACTCTTACCGTTGAAGATGGCGGAGAAGTCAACTTCGAAGGAAAATCATATATAGCTGATGACGGCTATGAAGTTGCGACGTCAGGGTTATTTCTCGCTAGCGATCAAAAATCTGACGCGACGGTTAATTTAAACCACGGCGGGACAATATCGATATCTAACAGCGTGCTTTCATCAGAAGAGGATGGGATCATAGCTGGGCTTGGAAAATATGCTTTCAACCTCAACGGCGGAACCCTACGGGTAAATAGCTGCAAATATTGCGACAATCAGCTAACGACCTCTGTTGATATGAACGTTTTATCAGTTTCATTTTTGGAGGCTGATGAAAACAAGTCTATGTCATTAAAAGGTAATTTAATTGGTGCTGGTGGCATTGTAAAAAATGGTACGGGTACTGTCATCTTGTCCGGTAAAAATAATTACCTTGGTGGGACACGTGTTGAAGCTGGAGAACTGCGCTCAGAAAATGATGATGCCTTTGTTAATAATACGGCATATATCATAAACGGCGGCATGCTCAACCAAAACTCACATGACCTCGTCATGTCTTCACTTTCCGGTGCTGGAGGCATCGCCAATGTAACGGATGCCAGCTTAATTATTAATCAGAATAATAATAGCTATTTTGCTGGAGAGTTTACCGGCTCGGGAACCATTGAAAAAATAGGAAATGCGCAGCTAGCCCTTAGCGGAGACAGCAGCAAATTTTCGGGCATTACGACTGTATCTGCAGGGAACTTAGACTCAACGAAGGCTTTAGGCGGGCATATCATCGTCAAAAAAGATGCTCTACTCTCTGCTACAGGGCTGTTGGGAGCCACTGACGTTCTTTCAGGAGCAAATCTGATAGTCGGCAGTCTGTATCAGGGAAATTCCCCTAAAATATCTGCACTTACGATAGACGGTTCAATCAAGAACACAGGCAATGTCTTCATCGGCGGTTTAGATAATAATCGTCAGTCAATGGTTGGCAATAGGTTAATAGTGAATGGTGATTATCACGGTGGTGGTTCACTGTATTTCAACACAGTTCTCGGTGACGATAACTCGCAGACAGATCACTTATCTATCGCTGGTGACACCAATGGCAATACAACGGTTTATGTGAAAAACGTTGGGGGAAATGGCGACTATACACAAAAAGGCATTGAGCTCATTAATGTCCTTGGCGAATCAAATGGTAATTTTGTTCAAGGAAGTCGAATTGTTGCTGGCAGTTATGATTACTTCTTACAAAGAGGTAATCACGGTAATGGTACTGATGAGAAAAGCTGGTATCTCACTAATTTCAAACCCGCCCCTATCCCTGAGCCAAAACCAGATCCCGAACCTATTCCAGATCCAGAACCCGTTCCAGATCCTAAGCCTACCCCAGAGCCTGAGCCAAACCCTCAGCCTAGGCCTAAACCAACTGTTAGGCCAGAAGCTGGCGGGTACGCTCATAATATCGCCGCAGCCAATTCCCTATTTATTCTCCGGCTGCATGATCGTCTAGGCGAGACCTACTATACCGACGTTTTCACCGGCGAACAGAAAGTCACAAGCATGTGGATGCGTCATGCCGCAGGACATACTCAATCGAGAGATTCAAGCGGCCAATTGCAAACACAAGCCAATCGCTATGTTATGCAATTAGGTGGCGATATTGCGCAATGGAGCAGAGACGAAAGTGACCGCTGGCATCTGGGGCTTATGGCTGGATATGGAAATAGCCATAATAATACTCGCTCGTCGGTTACCAACTATCGAGCTGATAGCTCTATCAGCGGTTATTCTCTCGGTGCCTATGGTACTTGGCAGCAGGATGAGGGAGAGAATACAGGCGCTTATGTCGATACTTGGGCTTTATATAACTGGTTTAATAATAAGGTAAAAGGCGAAGATCTCTCTGGAGAATCTTACCAATCCAAAGGATGGACGGCATCTGTTGAGACAGGATACACCTATAAACTCAACGAATTTACAGGTAGCCACGGTTCACTTAATTCTTGGTTTATTCAACCACAAGCTCAAATTGTTTGGATGGGGGTCACCGCCGACTCTCACACAGAGTCTAACGGAACACCTGTCTCAAGTTATGGGGATGGCAACCTTCTAACTCGCCTTGGTATTCGCTCATTTATGAAAGGTCATCATAAAATGGATGATAACAAAGGAAATGAGTTTGAACCATTCATTGAGGTCAATTGGCTACACAATACCAAAAGTTTCGGCACTAAAATGGGCGATACAAAGATTGAACAAGCAGGAACGAAAAATATTGGTGAAATAAAAGTGGGTGTTGAGAGCCAGATAAAAACCTCACTTAACCTGTGGGGGAATATCGCAGCTCAAGTCGGTGACCAAGGCTATAATGATAGCCTTTTCATGGTCGGTATAAAGTATAACTTTAAGTAAAAAATCACTTCGCGCAGCCTCCTGTTATCGTTCAGGGGGCTGCGGTATTGCACTTATCATTACGATGGCTTCCCCACGCTGAGCGATTTTCGATACTTAATCAAATGATAAAGCAAGTAGACACATCCTAATGGGATAGCTGCGACCATAACGAGAAAAGCATATATTAAGCCGAAGTTCCTCGACCCTGTACCATGAATAATTTCGAAACTTTTTTTTGAAACGGAATGCCGCAACCCGTCGTCCGTCATTTTTTTTGCAAATGGATATAATGCTATTGTTATACCCATAATGACAATCGCAGTTCGATGCAACTCTGCATTATCACACAGGCTATAAATTATATAGCCTAATGAAATAGAGCTAAGCGAAAGCTTGCCGATAAAATCCCAGCTTTTTACAAAAACTATAAGAGGATGAGGCTCTGGCTTGAGACTTTCATTTAATTTTCTAGACTTTTCTTTTAGGTAAAAACGCCCATTTTTGCTCATTTACGCCCTCTCCTTCTGAAATACGAAGAGTGTAATGGCTGATTTCTGATTATAGTTGTCTAGGCATATCCCACTGAGCTGAACCCATAACGCCGCAAACATGCTGATCGGTAAACGCTGAGAACGTAGCTCGGCTTGGCTGTTTCGTCTAGAGCATAACAAGGTTCTTTACCCCTACCTTTTATAATGAAGTGCTTGAGGATTTCATCGATTTTGAAATCCCGATGCACATATATTATCGCCTAATTAGGCTATCGGATCTCATCTAAACGTATCTCAATCCAATGCTATAACCTTAAATGCCCCACTGAGTAAAGGTTTACACAATATCTTGTACCCGTCTCGATCGAAGCAGGCAGCTGTACTATGCATTGACTTAGCCTCTTGCAAGTTTTCAACTGAACCTAGATAAAACCAATTATTAATGATGTGATACTGAGTAAACCCATCACAGCTCTCCTCCACAGCAATTTTCCCGTCATAGGGCCAGCACTGGACTCGAATGCTTTCCATCGCTTGTTCCAACCGCAACTGATGTTCTTCTAGCGATTCCTTTCCACAACAAGCTCCAGCACACCGTTTGAGGCTATAACGAAAACAAGAGCGACCTTGAGCCAAACGCTCCAACCCTAAGACTCCGTAGCATAGACGTTGTTGATCGGCTACGGCTCTCAATGTCTCTAATGCTGATGATTTATTGGAAAATAAACCAAATAGCTGCGCTTTGTGGCTGAAGTGAGTATCTCCAGCATAAACGATCTCAACACCTCTGGGCTGCAGTGATAACGAGCAGAGTTGTTTAGCGTGTCTTAGTCTTTTATTGAACAGTGGCTTTTGCTCTTTTATCAACCTAGCCTCGGTAAGCAACGCTCCTAGCTCACCAGCCATTTCTATATGCTTAATATGGGTGGTTAAATGAAGCAATTTCGCCTCATTCTTATTTCTAAAATGCGACATGACTCGAGAGCGAATATTGACGCTTTTACCAATATAAAGAGGCATCGTCTTGCTTGTCCCGTGAAAAATATACACACCTGGTTTTGCTGGCAGTGCGGCTAGCTCTAGCTTCAGATGTTCTGGGTACTGATACATGTCCTCATCCAGCATCGACACGGGTTGCTTCCTCTTGTCAGGCGATAATGAGTGAGCCATTCCAATAGATAGCTCATTAAACGTAGGATGATAGCCAACCGGCAGCTAAGTTTCTCAGCAGCGTTAAGAAATACATAATAATTTGGTGGTAAAACTCATACTTAACTTATCGATGCAGATTAATAGAAGCCCATACCATAAATACTGTGTATTAAAACAGGTATGATATCAGAAAAGCCTGTTCTGGTGCTGATTTGGTGAACGTTTTTCTGCTGTCAGGATTTGTCAGCCACGTAAAGTAGGCTAAATGTGCTGGGGTTTTGAAAGAATTCTCTTTAGTCTCAATTTCATGAAACACCCAGCGGGTCGATGTTCAGGGTAACCCCGTTAGCGAGTCATTAGGAGTCAATATCTATGTCAAACAATCATTCACAAACTCGCACCCAGCGTATGCGCAGCGCCTTACAAGGGCAGATGCAATACTGGAAAATGTATCTAGCATTGAAATCACGCCAGATGGGACTCTCCGGCAGAATGCGTCAGATGACGTTGATTATCTCCGCCGTGATGATGGTCGCCCTGCTGATGGCGGGATTTGTCTTATTCAACCTCGTGGTACTGAGCGTTTCCTTAGTGGGTGCGTTAATATCACTTTTTCGCCCCCGCCAACGCCCAGGTCACCGCACGTTCACCCAGCAAAGCCCTAGGGTTATGTAACTGAGTAAAATACTTCATGTAGCCTGAAGTTATATATCAGTGTTAACCGTTTGAAATTTGCGACTTTGATAATTCATAGTCGCTTTTTTCGATATACTTGCCCCATATGAAAACCTCTTAGATTATTTTCTTCCCCCTTTTTATTAAAAGTTTCTATCTGAATCACTTAAATACCTTAGCTCTCTAAATTTGTGACTTATACTTTCACATTCCCGCTTCGTGATGCTGGCGCTACACCTCATCATTAAAAAAGGCACCCTAAGGTGCCTTTCGAATCATGCTATCAACTAGAAGTTATACTTCACGCCAATCATGGCCGTGCTGTCGTTATAGCCTTTATCACCAACTTGCGTTCCTACATTGCCCCATAGGTTCAAACGTGGGTTGATTTGCCCTTCTACACCGACTTTCACTTCACCGATGTTACGCGCTCCAGCTTGACTAATACGAACATCATCCATCTTCGCGCTGTAGCTACGGGTGTTATGTAACCAGTTAGCTTCGATGAACGGCTCGAAAGTACGGCCTTTACCTTCGTCCATGGCATGATGACTTTTCAGATAAGCGCGCATCCCTAAACGCGTCTGGACATTGCCATCACCTTCACTGTTCACTCGCGTACCATTATCTTCGCGATGTTTATCCGCCTTCACACCCATCCACGTCGCCTGTGCCTGTGGCTGAATAAACCATTCGTTAAGCGTCCCTTGGCTGCCCGTAAATTCTCCCATTTTCAGGGTATAACCCGTTTCTAGTGATGCTGTCAGCCCTTTGGATTTGTAGGACTCGCTGGCCAGTTGTTCACCATTCACGTGGTTGTTAAACCAGCTATATTGCAGCCAGCTATCTACATATAACCCGCTCTTATCGGCGTCATTAGCAAACCATGTGCCGTAAACCCCAGCGCTGTAACCATTGATTGAACCTTTAGAATCATAGCCAGTGACTGAAGAATGTGTCTGATTATGGCTGTTGGCATAACCCGTCATTAGCCCCAGATGACCGCGATTTAAACCATCTGTTGACCACTGCGCCACATCGCCGCCCAACTGAGCCACATAGCTATTACTTTGTGTTTTCAACTGCCCACTGCTGTCACGCCAGTTGTTATGTCCACCCACTTGACGTAGCCATAGGCTTGTGACCTTTTTCTCACCGGTCAGCGCGTCGACATATTGGTTTTCACCTAAACGATCGTGCAAACGCGTATTAAACAGGGTATTTGCCGCGGCAAGGTTGGCAATATAGCTCCCACCTTCAGGTCGATTAACATGCTCCCCACCACCCGGTGGTGTCACAGGTGGGTCAACGGGGTCAATTGGAGGATCAACCGGATCAATCGGTGGATCTACAGGGTCGATAGGCGAGGTTTGACTGGTTAAATACCAGTTACCCTGATTGCTGCCTTGACCGCGTACCAACGCGTAATCATATGCGCCTGCGACAATGCGTCCCTCTTGGGTGAACGTGCCGTCAGACTGACCACCTACGCTAATGAGCTCAATGCCGTTCAGGGTTTTGTCTCCGACTCCCCCCGCATTCTTAACGCTTACCCCAGTATCGCCAGAGGTATCACCCGTCACAACGAGCTTATCCGTGACCGAACTGTCATTGCCTAACGCGGTATTGAACTGCAAGTGCCCATTCTCGCCCGTATAATTGCCATTCACCGTCAGAGTGGTGCCCGCGATCGCCTGTCCCGATGCATCGTTATGACCAATAACGACCGTACCACTGTTGGTTAATGCGCCCGTTTGATAGTTTGTTAACGTGTCACGCGTTACGTGGCTATCACCATCTTGCCCAAGATAGAGCAGGCCTTGGTTATTCACGCTACCGGTTCCCAGCGCCTGGCTCGACAGCATACGGATAACACCATCTGATGCAATTGTGGTATCAGCACTCATCGCCGCATTATCACTGCTAACCGTCAATGTTCCACCCGCCACCGTTAGGCTACCCGCACCGCTCATATTGCCATCGACCGTACCATTGTTAACGGTCAGACTGCCTTGATTGAAATCGAGCGTGCTACCTGCGTCAGTCTGGAGATTCTGCAACGTCTGAGCATAGCCGTTCATATCGAACTGACTGCCACTGTTGAGGTTCAGCAATCGAGTCTGTCCCAGTACATTGTCGTTACCCATTTTCAGAGTACCCGCAACAACGTCCGTCATACCGGTATAGTTGTTATCGCTGTTTGACAAAGAAAGGTCTGTATCCGTATCGATACGCAGATCGCCAGCCCCAATAATCTTGGCACTCAGGTCGGCAGCATTCCCCGTATTTCCTTCAGCGCTGAGTGTTAGCGCATTATCGCCCTGTGCCAGTAATTCAACCTGAGTCAATCCGTAGTTAATGTACAAACCATCATTATTTTCTCCGCTGGTAAGGCGATAGTCATACTCACCATTAGCAACCGTTTCACCATTTTGCGTAATTTGGGAGGTTACTTTTTGCGAGATAACAGTACCGTTTTGATCAATCAAGCTCAGATTGCCCCCAGTTCCTGTAACCGTACCTTGGCTATCGGCCAATTTAACCATTCCCCCCATGTCATCTTGCTGGAGTAGTGGCAAGGTTGTGTCAGGATGCTGTACGGTGTTTTCGAAGTCTCCACCGTCAGTAATCTGAATCTGTCCCTTGCCCGTTAAATTAAGGTCTTGGGTCGTCTCAATAAAGCGATCGCTGGTTGTATCACCAGGATTAACATCTCCAAATACCAGTGTGCCGCCATCAAACGCTAGCCCACCGAGGTTCTGATTTCCTATTCCGACTGAAGTCTCGTTTCCGCTACCGATATGCAACGTAGCATGCGTTAACGCAGCTGAATTATCACCTTCTAACGCAAACAGGTTATTATTGAGAATAACATCACCAGCAAAATCAGTTCCTGTTGCTGTGCTGAATGTAAACTTACTACCATTATTGTCGGCAACAACATAGCCCGTACCCGACAGTTTATTCTCGAAGGTGAACTCACCCGTTGAATTCGCGATTAAATAGCCATCACTTTCTACATTGATATTTCCTGAGCCAAAATTACTCAGCGTAGAGGATACGGTTTTATCCGTTAATGCTTTCCCGGTTATATTCCAGTTACCCGCATAAGTATCGTTAACCCCTGTTATCTGTGCATTACCGGAAACCGTGGTATCACCGTTACCTAATAATTTATTCTCAAATGAGGAGCCATCAGTGTATGCGATATCAAGTCCGGTTTTATTATCATTGGGATCGGTATTGATAGCGACATTTTCATTCCCTAGTGCTTTATTATTGGCAATGGAGAGCAAACCACCATTAATTATCGTCCCACCTTTATAATCAGAGGCCACCCCAAGCGTTGTATGGCCAGACTGTTGTTCAACAGTACCTTCACCATTGATTGAAACATTAAATAAATAACCATCAGTGCCTGGTTGCGTTGGTTTGGTGTTATTAAAAATAACTTTATTCTCACCAGCGCCACTCATGACAATATTCTTTGCTACAATGCTTGTCGGCGCACCATATCGAGAATCACCGATATAGAGGTTAACTTTCCCTCCCTGTACGCTATTAAGATTAATATCTTCACCAGCGGTTACTTTCGCAGCATGTCCCATAATAACATCGGTAGTATTACCACTTACTGAGGATACTATATTAAAATCACCATGCGTCGTTATACCGGTATCACTTGCATTGATAATTTGAAGCCCTGTATTACCTACGTTTTTCCCTATAACATTGATATCTCCTTCAACATTTACAACTGTCGAGTAGATACCCGCCTCGGTACTAACGGAGTTTACATCCGATAATTTGACATTGTTAACAAATGTCAAATCGCCACCCACCATAATTCCTTGTGAGGTATTATTATTAGTCGCTAAAAAAGAGCCATTCGTGGTATCTAGATATAAATCGCCACCCACCTTTAATTGAGAATTCCCCACCATCATGAAAGTACCACCAAGGGTATTCACTACGGTCATATTTCCAGTAACATTCACATCAGCACCTAGTTCTGAATTACTAGGATTAGCTAGCCATATATTATTTTTGTCTGCCGTAAGACTGATGTTTGAAGCATTCAACTTAGCTGTACTGCTAGTTGAACCAAACATCCAAATGGTCGCATCCGTAGCTCCTGCCGCTGTCTGTATATCGCCAACAGAAAGAACGCCAGCAGCGCCACCTGATTGCTCCGATGTCAGTCCCCCCAGTTGAGCACCACCGATTTGTAACATGCTATTGTTACCCATCAGCACAGTACTATTATCTGATGTTGTAAGGCTTCCACCATTTATCCACAAGGATGTATTGGCACCACCTGTAGGCGCCATGTTTAAGGTCGGATTACCACCTGAAACAGTAACATCAGCACCATTATCAACCTGTACCGTTGCGGTGGTATTCCACTGTAAACCGTCTGTTATTGATGTTGATGACGTAAAATCAGTATAACCGTTGATGTCTAAAGCCGAGGCCTCTCCAGCGATGAATAACAGCATAGATGAAGCCAGCCCATAGCAGCAAAGCCGAGGTCGCTGCAGTTTTTTGGGGGATGACGTTTTAGTCTTCCCCCTCCCTAACTCAGAAACAGCGGTCCATGCCATTACGGCGAAGTTCCATACAACACGATAAATTTTATTCATCATTTCCTCGGGGAATTAAATTAATAAACTTTAGATTTTTCTTCTTAAGTTATATTCGCAAAATTAAAGGATGAAAATATTTCCTTATCCTAATATATTTTCATCTATAATTAGCTCGCAACCAGAATTATGCTCATCAAGGGTTGCATTTGGGATATACCCCATACAATAATTAGATTAAATCCAGACGCAGAGATTGGCTTAATAAAAACCTTTAGAACAAATGATAACTTAATATACGTTTAGTCTATCATGCAGAATGTATACAGTTAAACCAATTAATCCTACGATTAATCTTATAATCGACATTCCAAAGGGCAAGGAAGTCATTAGGATTTTTCTGCCAAAACCGACGATTTTTTTTTAATTTTGACGCTCACGTATCTAAAATTACATCTTGAAGGCGGACTTACATGTCTATTAAAGTACACTCCCGCCAGTGAACAGAAGTTGAATTCTAGACTTAACGCAATGAAAAATAATGTTTTAATGACATTTTTACTCTGCAAGCCCTTCTAGGCCTTACTCTTTGTACCTACGGCAGCCCTCTACAAAGACGCTTAACCTCCCTCGCCTAAACCATATAAGAATATTCTCGCCATGTTCGCTTCATCATCCTGTTAGGATTTAGAACTCATATCTTCGCCGCATCTGTCATCAAATGTTCACAATAACCTCCCAAGAAAGAACTCACTAAAAAATGCCACTCGGGTGAATTATTTAACTGGAGTTAATTATTTCTCTTTGTATTCTTCAGTCGATGGCTTATTAATACATTGAATTTTTTAATATCTTATTAAAATAAGAATTTCAATTAATAGACACTGACAATGATATAAAATTAATATCCGGTCACTGTTAACTCGCTATAATTTCAAAGGCAGCAAGTGCGAATAGCCTGTGAGTTTAGGCTAAAGTGCTGGTTACTCGCACCCTCTGTTTACAGAATTCCTAATGACTCCTAATCAGTCCCCTTTCCGTTGATCCGTTTGCTTTTTGTTCAGCAAAACATGGGGGGATACAAGAAGCCATAGAGTCAGCGGCGACATTCTGGAATAATGGCACCGACGCAACAGGAGGTCACATGAGTTTCAATTTGGCAAATCTTCCTCAAGAAGAAATGGACAAAGTTAACGTTGATTTAGCGGCAGCCGGTGTCTCTTACAAAGAACGATACCACATGCCGGTGATTGCAGAGCTGGTTGAGCGAGAACAGCCGGAGCATCTTCGCACCTACTTCCGCGAGCGTCTGGCTTATTACCGCACGCTGCGTATTGATACCCTGCCATACGAACCACCAACAAAATAAATCGCGTTAATCATTCTAGCTAAGGCTACTTTCCACCGGCCAAATCAAGAACGCTGCCGGTGGAATAGGAAGCTTCTTCCGACAGCAACCACACTATCGCCGCCGCAATTTCTTCTGGTCTGCCTCCCCGCTGCATTGGCAACGACGATTTGATGCGATCCACACGATCGGGCTCGCCGCCGTCAGCATGCATATCCGTATAAATAAACCCAGGACGCACACCGTTAACCCGAATACCTTCTGCCGCCACTTCAATCGATAGCCCTTTGGTCAGGGTGTCCATCGCGCCTTTGCTCGCAGCATAATCGAGATATTCAAAAGGCGAACCACTTCTCGCCGCCGCAGAAGAGACGTTGACGATGGCACCACCGCTGCCGCCGTGGCGTTTCGCCATACGTTTTACTGCCTCTCGGCAACACAAAAACGTACCGGTCACGTTGGTCTGCAAAATCAGGTTAATCCGCTCTGCGGTCAAGCCTTCGATTGTCGACTGCGTATGCAAAATTCCCGCGTTATTGACTAATGCGTCTATCCTTCCCCAGCGCTGATCTAACAAATCAAACATCTCACAAACGGCAGATTCGTCCGCAATGTTCGCACAGGCCAGCAGACTTTCAGCCCCGAGCGTTTCAATTTCACTCGCCAATGAGCGCGCAGCGCTATGATCTTGACAATAATTGATACATATTCGATAACCGCGTTTGGCAAGTAATAACGCCGTTGCGCGCCCAATACCGCGGCTTGCTCCGGTGACTAACGCTATGGGAGATGAGTTCACAGGCATTCCTTGTTAAATTGACGTTTGCTTGCCAGTGTAGCTGAGGTTGAACCCGCTTCAAGTAGGATGGGTATGCGTAATGGGTATAGTGGTAAACGACGCGATGTCGTAATATGTGAAAGACGGCATGTTGCTAATAAGAACGATTACCGGAGAAAGAATGACGCAGAACGAACGAAATATTGCCTTGGTATGCGCGCTAAGTGAGTGGATTGAGCAGCATCTGGGTCGCGATATTTATCTGGATGAGCTCGCTCGCTACTCTGGATATTCACTGTGGCATATGCAAAAGATCTTTCGTGAAACAACCGGAATGTCTTTAGGGCGCTATATTCGCGAACGTAAGCTGTCTGGTGCTGCAAAGCGTTTACGCCATACCGAAGAGTCTATTATTGATATTGCTGTGTACTATGGTTTTGCATCGCAGTCACACTTCACCTACATGTTCCGCAAACATTTTGATATCACGCCAACTAACTACCGGCTCCAGAGCGAAATTCAGCTATCAACGATCCAGCCTCTGCATGTGATGTATAAACAAAGCGCCTGAACTCACTGAGCGATCGTTATGCTAAACCTGTTACGCAGCACTTTTCGAAATATCTTACGCGATCGTTTACTGATCTTTTTGCTGGCTGCCGGTGTCATTCTGGCCTTTTATACTCCAGCCCCGTTGCGCGAATATCCGCACTGGATTGATTGGCCAACGATTACCACACTGCTTGGTCTGCTGCTGTTAACCAAAAGCGTTGAAGTCAGCGGTTATTTCGACTGGCTAGGGCGCAAAATTATCGCACGTTTGAACAGCGAACGAACCCTCGCGTTATTTATGATTGGCGCTTCGGCGCTGCTCTCGACCTTTCTGACTAATGATGTTGCACTATTCATCGTGGTTCCGCTGACCATCACACTCAAAAAACTCAGCGCGCTGCCCGTGACACGTTTAATCATTTTTGAAGCGCTTGCCGTCAATGTAGGCTCATTACTTACACCGATCGGCAATCCACAGAATATTTTGTTGTGGAATCATAGCGGCCTTTCTTTTGGATCATTCATCTGGCAAATGCTACCGCTCGCTGGCGTACTGATATGCGTGCTCCTGTTGGTCACCCTGCTTTGCTTCCCAGCCAAAACCATTCGACCTCTTGTTAGCCACGCAGACAATCATTGCCAGCGTAGGCTGCTCATCGCGTGCGTTCTGCTGTATGTGCTATTCCTTATCAGCGTAGACGTTGGGGTTCCCTATTGGGGACTGTTGGCGGTATTTGCCACACTGTTATGGCTGGCGCCGAAAGTCATCCTGATGGTCGACTGGGCGCTGATTCTGATATTTATCGCGATGTTTATTGATGTGAAATTGTTTACCCAGTTGCCCGTTCTGCTGCCGCTCACTGAAAGCATGCAACACCTGTCCACCGCCGGCGTCTATGCCAGTGGAATTTTACTTTCACAGCTGATCAGTAATGTACCTGCCACGATTATGCTATTGGGATTCATTCCCGCCAGCATCACACTCGCCTATGCGGTAAACATTGGCGGTTTTGGCTTCGCGCTGGGTTCCATGGCCAACCTTATTGCGCTCCGCATGGCTAATGAAAAGCGCATTTGGTTGAAGTTTCATCTTTTTTCCATTCCCGCACTGGCTATCTCCGCTGCGCTGGGATGGTTATTGCTTTAGCTCATACGCTAACGCTTTCGATCAAACACGGGCAGCCGCCTGCCCGTGTTTGAGCACTTGGTCGTAAAACCTAGCTGGCGCTGACCTTGTTCACTCAGCATGTCCTGTGTAGCACGTCCGACGAAATCGACCTCGAAATCATCAGGCGCAAAATCCGGCGGCGTTTTACCTGCAATAAATGCCGGAAGCTGTTTCTGCAAATAGGCCGCATTTTTTTCACACCAAGGCACGGCGGCAATGTACATCACGTTGCTATCAAACTCGCCGCTGTGCTCATTTTCCACCGCATGAATCACATCACAGTGCCAAAATACCGTGTCTCCCGCTTCAAGATCGGGAATGGGTACTACCGCTTCCAATAGCAGCGAATGCCACTGCGCCGAAATAGATAGTGCGCGTCCGGGCGCGGCGCCACACAAATCATCCTCTGCCACATCATCCTGTAACGCCCGCAGCAGCACATAGGCCATCGCATTCGCGATAGGGATTAGCTTAAGCGTACCGGCGCCTGCACGTTGAGGCGTTAAGGCTGTCCATCCTTGAAACGTGCGAAACATCGAGCACACGGCAGGAGACGGAAACTCTCTCACTTCGGTGCGCCCCTGAGCAGCGAATGGATTGTAATTTTGCCATTCACCAGAAAAGACGTGACGATAGACATCTCTAAATTTCACATCCAGCCAGCGTTCAATCGAACCACCGTCAACGTGCGGAGACAATCCCAACGATGACGAGCGCGGTGGACGACGGCGCGTCCGGTCGGCGTAGGTCACCACTCTTTCAGCATCAAAATGCTGCTGGCCTGCGCTCTCGCTTTCCCACAGTCGGTTTAAAAAAACCTGTACCTGACGCATTCTTTCGCTCTGACGTGCCTCTACCTGCGGGCGGGACCAATAGATGCCATAGATTTGCGGTTTACTGTCTTTTAAATCACCAAAATAGTTGTCTTCCGCCGCGTGTTTTAGGCGCTCGGTGAAATGATTTCGCTCCAGATAATCACCAATCTCTTGGTTCCATTCCTCGGCCTGATCTTGCGCAAATACACCGTGAATAGCACAACACCCCGCCTGACGGATTTTATCTCGCTGCTCCTGAGTCACTTTACCGTCAATAATGTCTTGCGCATGTAAACGCGGAACGGGCTCAGCACTCTGCTTCACCGCATTAACCTGTTCACGGATATGTTTTTCAAGGGCTGTGAACACCTCTCGATAATCAGGTAACGCCGCACGTAGTTGTTGTTTGGTGGCTTTGATTGCTTCAGGAATATTGTCAATATGCAGGTGAGTCATAGTGCCCCTCTCGCTTTATTTTTTGCTGAATAGCTGTCTCTCAATGGCGTTCATCGAATCACGCCCACAGGATGAGTTGCTATCAGTTATAAACATCTGGTTAACATTCATCTTCACTATGACAAAACGCCCACATACAATAAATGGATCGAATTTTCCACTTCAATCCTCATTTGCCAAAGACTCGAAAGCGTTTGGACTACAAATGAAACCAGAACCCAACAAAGCGTGATCGCCACCGGTGTAAAAGAGGAAGCATTAGCTAATAACTACAAATAATTTAATATTCTCTTCACCTTTTATTATCATTGAGTCATAGGCATCGGAGATAGGGTCTAAACACCACCTCACCGTGCTGTTTGTTTTTTAAGCTTTATTCCTTTTGGTTATTGATAATCGCTTAATGTGATTTAGCAAACCATCAACAATGGTTTAGCTTCATCATCAATAACGGAGCGCAATTAGCCGCGTTCTTTTTAAACAAATAATTTAAGTAAGACATTGGGATACCTATGAAAAAAATGACCTTGGCTCTACTTGCTACCTCATTATTTGCCACTTCTGCACTGGCTCAGGCAGCCGACGATCTGGCTGCAATCAAGTCTGCGGGTGTGATGAAATTCGGAACTGAAGGCACCTATGCGCCTTATACCTACCATGATAAAAGTGGAAAACTGGTTGGCTTCGACGTTGACGTTGCGCGTGCAGTGGCTGAAAAAATGGGTGTTAAGCCTGAATTTGTGGAAGGTCGTTGGGATGGTCTGATTGCTGGTCTGAGCGCGAAACGCTATGACGCAGTCATTAACCAAGTGGGTATTACCGACGAACGTAAAGCAAAATTTGATTTCTCCCAGCCTTATATCGGCTCCAAGGCCGTGCTGGTTGTGCGCGATGACAACACCACTATCAAAAGCTTTGCAGACCTGAAAGGCCAAAAAGCGGCGCAAAGCCTGACCAGTAACTACTCTAAACTGGCAACCAAAAATGGTGCTGATTTAGTTCCTACAGACGGCTTCAACCAGTCACTGGATTTGGTTCTGAGCGGACGCGCTGCGGCGACGCTGAACGATAACCTGTCGTTCCTTGATTTTAAAAAGCACAAGCCAGACGCGAAAGTGAAAATCGTGGCGACAGATGAGAACACCGAAAACTCGGCCATTTTGCTGCGTAAAGATCAGCCAGAATTGGTTAAAGCAGTGAATAAAGCGCTTGATGAAATCAAAGCTGATGGCACTTACAAAACGATTTCTGTACGCTACTTCGGCCAAGACGTTTCTCAGTAAGAGAGTTAGTCGGTTAGCACATAACGTTAAATTCGTTGTTTAAAAGCCTGCCTCTGTGAACGCCCCTTGGGCCATCACTCCATGAGGCGGGCTGTTGTTTTTAGACTTTTTTGTATTTAGGAGTACGGCATATGGCATGGCTACACGGCCTGACTGACTATATTCACGGCCTTGCCTGGCTACAGTTGATGATAGATTCGTTTTGGAGCCTGCTTTCTGCTGGGCTGCAATTCACCCTGCCGCTGGCGATCCTCTCCTTCATCGGTGGGATCATCGTGGGGTTCATCACTGCGTTGGCGCGTTTATACGCACCAAAACCAGTAAAGTGGATTTTTGATTTCTATGTATGGGTTATTCGCGGCACGCCTCTGTTGGTTCAGCTGTTCCTGATTTTCTACGGCTTGCCGAGTGCGGGAATCACCCTAGATGCCTTCCCTGCTGCACTGATCGGCTTCACCCTGAGCGTAGGCGCTTATACTTCTGAGATTATCCGTGGCGCGATTATTTCGGTCCCCAAAGGCCAGTGGGAAGCATCATATTCAATTGGCATGAGCAGCTCGCAGGCGATGCGCCGCGTCATTTTACCGCAGTCGGTGTTTGTTTCTTTACCGCCGCTGTCTAACTCGTTTATCTCCTTAATCAAAGACACGTCACTGGCCGCAGTTATCACCGTGCCTGAAATGTTCTTGGCGGCGCAGCGCATCGTGTCGGTTACCTACGAGCCGCTGATTTTGTACGTTGAAGCAGCACTGATTTATCTCATGTTCAGTACCGTGCTCGGGAAACTACAGAATCGTCTGGAGATTTATTACCGGCGTTACGAATAGCGCGAGCGATTTTCAATGGCGCGCTAACCCGCGCCATTGATATGAATATTGAGTTTCTACGATTAGCTAAGATCTCTCGGTTGCCAACCGAGTTCTATTCACTATAAACAAAGCCGATATCAACATCCTGTTTCTGATCTTTTAGCGCCGCGATGCCTAGCCTTTTTAATTCATTCTGATTCGTTAATCCTGTTTATTTTCTTGATGTGTGGATTTAGCGACTCTACTGTTGAGGCCGAGCTAAACCACTCGATTGTACCCATCCCGAAGTGACGTCTTTTGTGACTGGATGAACAAATCGTACATAGGTAAATCCTGCCGTAGAGGACTTATCTGATGCCTGTACTTTGTCGTTATCAACGATAAAAACACCATCGCTGCGTAGGCAAATATCATTCGGCGCATCATAAAAATAGAGGCGCTGATGGTGGTTAAATACAATTCGAGATTCTAGGCAATTTTGATCTGTATTTACGTTAGGGAGCTGCTGCTGAATTGAACTACACACTTGCTCTTTTGTTTTTAGAGTTTCCTGCGGCAACCATCCTTCGGTAATCACCTTTGTCGCTGGATTGGTATAGCGGCTCCAGATATAACCAAATTGCTGCCCCCACGATAACGCTAGAACTTTGTCATCGTTCACAACAAAAGCCCCCACTTCGCAATTTTTATTTGGAGCCCAAGAAAAGTGTTGGCGTTTTGCTGACGTGACAATATAGCGGAGGCTAGAATCCCCTTTCACTTCAAAAGGGTTTGGATAAAAACCGCCAGTTGGATCGTCGGTCATATTTTGATTTGCCTGAAAACACTGGTCGTCTTGTGTGCTGCATGCTTGATAATTTTTAACTGCCGCAGGATCTGCGATCAATTTTTGTGGATTATCCTCATCGCTCTCATCCCAGAGTTCCCCTGTTTTCTTATTATAAAGAACCCAGCCGTAGTGACCTGCGCCAGGGCTTGGATCCGTTTTAGCCTCTCTAGTATTGATAATTTGGATAAATAACATCCCTTTGCGATCGTCATGTTCCTCCATGAGAACATCTAAATCCGCCGGCTTAGGATGCTCAGCGGCAATCCAATGCTGATTGCTACTCGCCAATAGCGTTCTTAGTTGAATACGGCAATCACGGATCGGCGCTAACGAACGCTCATCGCTATACACAGCATTGATAGTTTTCGCATCTGAAATCGTTAAAAACAGCGAGCAATAAAGAAGTGACACGATCACAGTGAAACGAAATTTCATTATTTACCTCAAATTATCAGGCTGATATGGCTGAGCGCTTACAAATATTATCCACTGAGTATGATCTATAAATTAAACCCTATTCCGGTACCTGATCTTTCGATTCAGACGTTTTCCACTGCCCGTTAACTAATGTTCGAATAGTGGTGGTTATCGTCATAAATTCTGGCTTTTCGCCAGGAGAGGCGGCCTCAGTGATTTCTTTAATTAACAGAGGCTGGTTGTTCTTTATCTTCCATACACTAAACTGGTGCCAACAGCAGCCGCTTTTGGTCGAAGTCGTCAGCGTTTGTAACTTAGGGTCTACGTCGAATAACCCCAGATTAGTGCTACCCAGCTCGGTTAAGGCTTCATGTCTCTTAAAGGTTTTAGATTTCGGCTGGTAAAGAAACACATCATACGAAGGGCCTCCATAGGCGCCTTCATTGCCTGCACGTAATGCAATATCATCGCTACCATCAAAATTAATGTCTTCTGATACCAAACCACTATTATTTTCGCCGTACATCTCAACCAAATTTGCCGTTGCTTTCCCTTTGGCATCCAATTCAATGAAGAGATTATCCATAGGTATACGTTGAACCCATTGCCCCGTTCCTTTGGTAAAAATATCTAACGTTCCAGGACCTTCACAGGTCGGATATGAATCATCTTTGTTGCAGGCAGAAACTGATAACACAAAATCCCATTGTTTCGATGCATTGTGTATCACTGAAACATTATCTTTCTCCGCCAACGTCTTGATACGTTCAACATACGAGTTTCCGAGACAGCCTGTATCATCCCCGCATTGCTGGCGCTGCTTTATCCAGCTTAGCTGTTGATTTTTCAGTATATCTTTATCTGAATGTTGTCTTGCTGAGAGATAGTTTTTGTTAAGTACAGCATCCAACTGCATCAACGTTGTATCACCACATATCGCAACTTCATCCTTCAAGGTGGCCTTGCTACAATCCATTGCCAATGCAGACGCGGGTAGTCCCACTGCGACGACGATAAATAAAACAGAGTTAAGATTAAGCATACATTGATAGTTCCCAAGAACGCGAAGTTTGGCACACCGAGCCAGATAACGTGATCATATCTCACCCCGTTCTATTTTTTTAATTAATTTGTACCTCGTGAATAAAAATATGGCTGTGAAGACATCAACCAATAAAAAAATGTTTACGAAATTTTTATTCATTACAATATATAATTATAGCTATTTATTTTTCAGTTTAATTAAACATAAAAATGAGATTCAGCCTCATCTTCACGCCTTAAATCCGGTGTGATATAGCACGCCAAACGGGTCACAAAACTGAGTGTATTGAAAACAAACGCCCCTCTCCCCATACAGGCAAGTACCGTGATGGAGAATCGCGAGAAGGAAAGCCCAGATGGGGGTTCAAACAAAAAAGAAAACCCGCCTTCACTTACAGAAAAATCAGCAAGTAAAACAAGCGGGTGCAAATGCATGAGAAACTCTATGTCGAAGTTATTCAACAAATTAATGATAACACTATACATTTATTTAACAATTTGTTTTCTTTGAACTGTGAGCAAGATCATTAAATCAGTGCCTTATCCGTTACTTTTTAACCGATTAGTCAGAGTTGATGTGCTCCTTACAGTAGCGCCGCTTGTATGCCACTGGCGTTAAACCAATCTGTTTGCGAAATATCTGCCTAAAATAGCCGACATCATGAAAACCACTTCGCTGAGCGACCTCGGCGATTGAGCACATATCGTTTAGCAACATTTTCTCCGCGCTGCTCACCCGCTGACGATGGAGGGCTTCGGTCAACGTCACGCCAAATGTTTTGCGAAACACGCGACCAAGATAGTCTGAGTTACAAAATAACTGTCCGGCTAATGATGAGGTGCTAATGGGCAGATGATACTGTGTTTTTATAAGCTGGCGAGCCTTGTAGGCCAAGGCAACGCCTGAATTAGTAATATTGGCATCGTCTGGCAATGCATCTGATATTTGTTGCAGCATTAAAAGGAAAATGAGCGACAATGCTGCTGGCTGTTTTCTATTTTCCTGTTCATTAAGAAACTGTCGAAATAAGGAGGTAATATATTGCGGATCATGAACTTTACAATGTTGAGGTATCGATAACAGCGTCGCTGTAGAGCTATTACGTCCATATTTTCTAGCTATTTCATCAATATCAAAGGCGTTAATATCAAAATGCAGCCAATAAAATTTTAAATCTAACGGAAACGTCTCTAATCCACGATGGCTGCGCTGTGGTTGCAACAGCAAGATCTCTCCCTCTGAAACAGAGAAACTCGTGTCGTCTTCACGGATCGCAAGCGTTCCCTTCTCTACAAAAATCAGCTCCCAAGAAGACAACTTTCTCGATGGATGCACACCAATCCCGCGTGAAATGAACAATCCGCCATTTTGAACTCGAATAGGTAAATCCAGTGCAATCTCAAGCATAATCGTCACCTATCAATAAACTTTGCTAATTTTAATCATTAAACTCACGAGAATGGCGTTTAAAATTCACACTAACCGATCGCCTTCACAGTTTTTCCATCAAGTCGGAATCGTTATCTTTTTATACTTTTACCTACTCTTGTTGCTCCCTATGCTCTGTGCGAGATTAATTATGTCGACACAAGGAACTGACACTTAAAAATAATAAACCCACCACTGTGAATAATTAATTTTATTCACTTCGGCATGATTACGTCGCCAATACGCGAGGAGTCAACATGACCGCTACCCCTATAAACCAGACTGACGTTGTTGCTGAAAATAATAACCAACAATTGAGTATTCGCGAGAAAATCGGCTATGGCCTAGGCGATGCCGGTGGCACGGTGATCACCTGCCTTATTATGAATTTTCTCACCTTTTTCTATACCGATACTTTTGGGCTAACCCCCGCACTTGTCGGCACGCTATTTATCGCTCTACGCATCATCGATGCCGTGTCAGACCCACTGATGGGCATTCTCGCAGACCGAACCAACAGTCGCTGGGGACGTTTTCGCCCTTGGCAACTTTGGATTGCGTTACCCATTGGGATCGTTGGCGTACTGACGTTTACTGTGCCAGACGTCAGCATGAATATGAAAATTCTTTGGGCATTCGTCACCTACTTCCTGCTTTCCATTAGCTACACCGCGATTAACGTTCCCTACTGCGCGCTGATCAACACCATGACGACGCGTCACAGCGAAGTCATCTCCTGTCAATCATGGCGCTTTGTGTTATGCGGCGTTGCTGGATTCTTAGTCTCAGTGGGCTTACCTTGGCTGATCGACATACTGGGGAAAGGTAACCAAGCCTTAGGCTATCAACTGGGTGTCGGCGCGCTGTGTGCTGTTGCCGTCGTCATGTTCCTATGCTGCTTCTTCTGGGTTAGAGAACGCGTTCCGCTAGCGCTAATGGGCAAATTCACGTTACGCGAGCACATGTCAGGACTACGCAATAACGATCAAATGCTATTGGTGCTAGTGATGTCATTTCTGCTGATCAACGTGTTTAACCTACGCGGCGGCGGCTACATGTACTTCATCACCTATGTACTGCAAGGCAGCACTGGATTTGCATCATTATTTTTCACCATGGTCACCGTTGCGTCCATACTGGGCGCCATCATCGTCAGTCCCCTGTCGCGTAAATTTGATACTGTGCGTCTGTATTACGTCACCAATCTTATTCTTGCGTTACTCGCCGTTATTATGTGGTTTATCCCTACAGGGCCTCAGTTCCAGATCCTGTGGCTAGCTGTCATTTTAGGCAATGGCATCATCCTTGGTTTCACGCTACCACTGCACTTCTCCATCATGGCCTTTGCTGACGATTATGGTGAATGGAAAAACGGTGTTCGTTCATCAGGCATGAACTTCGCCTTCAACCTGTTCTTTATCAAGCTCGCATGGGCATCTAGCGCCGGCGTTTTAAGCTTAGTGTTTATCTGGGTGGCCTATCAGCCTGGTATGGCGAATCAAACGCCTGCGTCACTCAACGGCATTACCGCACTTGAAACGCTGCTGCCCGCCTTCTTTCATTTGGCTCTCGCCTTTGCCATCCGCTTTTGCCGCCTCAATGACCCGATGATGAATCGCATCTCCAGCGATTTGCAAACGCGTCACGCCGGTTAGGCCTAATTTGCCCTATTTTTCAGGAGAGTTTATATGAGTACTTTAGAGACCGTTCAGCCCAATACCACAAGCATTCCGTCGCAAGAATTAGACTTAAACGATGTGCACGTCAGCGATCCTTTCTTGGGACAATATCAACGATTGGTACGTGACGTCGTTATTCCCTATCAATGGGATGCGTTAAACGATCGCGTCAGCGATGCTGAGCCTAGCCACGCTATCGAAAATTTCCGCATTGCGGCTGGGCTGGAAAATGGTGAATTTTACGGCATGGTCTTTCAAGACAGCGATGTCGCAAAATGGTTAGAAGCTGTGGCTTGGTCTTTGTGCCAAAAACCTGACCGCGAACTTGAACGCACTGCCGATCATGTGATTGAACTGGTAGAAGCCGCACAGTGTGAAGATGGCTATTTGAATACCTACTTCACCGTGAAAGCGCCGCAGGATCGTTGGACGAATTTAGCAGAATGCCATGAACTCTACTGCGCAGGACATATGATTGAAGCCGGTGTTGCGTGGTTCCAAGCCACGGGCAAACGCCGTCTGCTCAACGTCGTTTGCCGCCTTGCCGATCACATCGACGGCGTATTTGGCCCCCATGAAAACCAACTGCATGGCTATCCCGGGCATCCAGAAATCGAACTGGCACTCATGCGTTTATATGAAGTCACCGGTAATTCACGTTACATGAAACTAACCCAATACTTTGTTGAACAGCGAGGTTCCCACCCACCGCACTATTATGATGAAGAGTACGAAAAGCGCGGTAAAACTTCCTACTGGAACACCTATGGTCTCGCATGGATGGTGAAAGACAAAGCGTACAGTCAGGCGCATGAACCTTTAGCTCTTCAACAAAGCGCGATTGGCCATGCTGTGCGTTTTGTCTACCTCTTAGCGGGTGTAGCCCACTTGGCACGGTTAAATAACGATGAAGAAAAACGTCAGACCTGCTTACGCCTGTGGAACAACATGGTTCAACGCCAGCTCTACATTACCGGCGGAATTGGCTCGCAGAGCAGTGGCGAAGCGTTCAGTTCAGACTACGATCTGCCCAATGACACCGTGTATGCCGAAAGCTGTGCGTCAATTGGCCTCATGATGTTTGCTAACCGCATGCTGCAAATGGAGGGAGATAGCCAATACGCAGACGTGATGGAACGAGCACTCTACAACACCGTGTTGGGCGGCATGGCACTGGATGGCCGCCATTTCTTTTACGTGAATCCTCTAGAGGTTCATCCTAAAAGTATCCCGTTTAACCATATCTACGACCACGTCAAACCGATACGTCAACGCTGGTTCGGCTGCGCCTGCTGCCCACCTAATATCGCACGCATACTAACTTCCATTGGTCACTACATTTACACTCAACGCAGCGATGCGTTGTATATCAATTTATACGTTGGTAACGAAACTCTCATGGATAACGGCCTTAAAATTGCCATCAGCGGAAACTACCCTTGGGATGAGAATGTCAGCGTCCATATTCGCACTGAGAAACCACTGCACCAGACGCTCGCCCTGAGAATGCCGGAATGGTGCGAAAAACCGAGAGTGCAGCTAAACGGAGAAACCTGTGAGGGTTTGTTAAAACGTGGCTATCTGCACATTGCACGAGAATGGCAGGACGACGATCGACTTGAGATTGTGTTACCGATGCCTGTCCGTCGCGTCTACGGCAACCCGCTGCTGCGCCACGTTGCAGGTAAAGTCGCCATTCAGCGCGGGCCGCTCGTTTATTGCTTGGAACAAGCCGACAACGGCACAGAGCTGCACAACCTCACCCTGCCGCCCGATAGCACTTTCACCCTGCTTGAAGGCAAAGGCATTTTTGCCCATAAAACGCTGATTCAGGCGACAGGAACTCGCGTTATCAGCGAAGCCCCCCAAAACCAACCGCTGTATCGCTACGACACTGCCCCTGAGCAACAACAGGAGCAAAAACTCACGTTTATTCCCTGGTTTAGCTGGGCAAATCGCGGTGAGGGGGAAATGAGGATATGGGTGAGGGAATAATAATGCGCTGGGCAGCAAATGTGTTGCTCCAGTTTGGGAACTCTACCATGCAAAAATTGTGTGATTTTTCGTACTCCTAAAACACCGAAACAGACATGCACTCCGTGCAGGCGTCCGAGTCGGGGGGCCAATCGCTGCCCCCCGACACCCCAGCTTGGCACCGTCCTTCAGCCTGCTTCGCAGGTACCCGAATCTCGTCATTCCGGCCTTAACGGAACGAACTGCAATCGCCATCCTGGCTCCTCCGTTCTTTCGCCGACATCCCTGTCGGCGAATCCTAGCCTACATTCCTCGCTTCGGCTGAAGAACAACGTGCCGGAAAAGGTCAACGTCAAAACAAAATGCGTAGCCGGTTTTTAGCTTAAGTGGTCGTAGGGAGAGCCGCCGGTACAGGGATGTACCGGCGGAGTTTGGGGCGCCCTGGATGGGCGATACCGAACCGGAGCGGAAATGGCGTCTCGGATAAAAGCGCGCGAGTGCAGAGACCACGCGCTGGTGGTCTCTGCCCGTACGCCTTCACCGGTGTATCAATGAAGCTCGGTATTGACAGGCGGGCGGAATATTACACCTCCCCCCATAACCCCCCAGAGAACAAAAG
>Ga0308156_1001051_pt1 | contig 37796 bp, 47 predicted proteins | sample PhyAR2_FD_201041 | JGI IMG/M metagenome (GOLD analysis project Ga0308156, IMG submission 201041) | Phyllosphere microbial communities from UC Gill Tract Community Farm, Albany, California, United States - DLSL A.R2 | ecosystem: Host-associated > Plants > Phyllosphere > Unclassified | place: USA... | reverse complement strand
GTCAGCGGTGCCTGCCGCCACGCCGGTGACGGTGATCGCGTTGCCGCTAACGGTGACCGTTGCTTTTGCCCCGTCGGAGGTTGCCACGCGGAACGAGGTATCAGAGGCGCTGGCAGGATTAACCGTCACATTGAGCGTTGTGGTTGCACCGACGGCCACGCTTGCCGTGGCTTTATCGAGCGTAACGCCGGTGACTGGGATATTCGGGCTCCCGCTTTCTTCAGCCAGCTCCGGCTTGCCGGTGTTGGTGATTTTCGCTGTGCGGGTAATAACCTCTTTTGCCGGAATGGCTTTACCCAGGCTGCTGCACCAGCCGCGGAAAACGTCGACGGTACCGTTCGGGTATTTGATTTTGTAATAGCGTACTGAGCCATCAATAAACCATGCGACCAGGTCTTTTTGCCCTTCTTCACCCGGCTTCCAGGCGAGGGTGAAAGAGGTGTCGCCAGCAGATTTTGCCCCCTGAGCGGTCGCGTTCCAGTCGGCGTCCTCGTCGTCGAGGTAGGTGTCGTCATACGATTCGGCGGTCATTTCGCCCGGCGTCAGCTCTTTAATTTTTGCCAGGCGGTTCCAGTCGATATCCGAGAGTGGGTTAGTGAAAGCGTTGCCCGTTCCGGTGTAAAGCCAGAGTGTGGTACCGGCACCTTTCACGGGGGCCAGTGGGTTTGGAGTAGGCATAAGTACCTCTTAAATTGAATAGGTGATTAAGTAAGTGAAATCGACTGAACCCCAGGTGGCCATTTCATCATCCCTCTGATAGTCATAACCCTGCGGGGTGAACGTCTCAACCAGTTCGGTCAGACCCGGGATGAAGGTCATTGCCGGATACACTTTCTCTTCCATCCAGGAATCCAGCGCGCTGTCGGGGCTGGAGGCTTTAAGAAATACCTCGATGTGAACAACCGCCTGCCACGAATCTTCGTCAAGCGAATCGCCGGTGTACTCCGCGTCAGAAAGGTAAACAGCCACGGCAGGGAGATCCTGCTCTTCAAGAAAAACAGGGCGCCCGTCAAACCAGGTGACCGTGTCGGTGATATCGGCTTTCAGTTTTGCCAGAATGGCTGCACGAATTGCGCTGTGTCTGTTCATCGCTTCAGGTGGATCCTCAGTTGGTTTTTCAGGGCTGCGGAAAGTTCTTTGGGCATATCGCTTTCAATAAGGCGCTTTGAAATAGCGGTGAATGCCACGGTGAGCGGTGTCTCAAGAGGAACTTTGACCACATCAATCGGATAACGGGCCTGACCTACGCGCCGCATGACCTGCCAGCGCCCGTTGGCAAGCTGTTGAATAAAAGCGTTACGAAAGGTATAGGGGCCGATTTTGAGGACGCTGCCCGCTCCGTTTCTGGCCCCTTTTTTACGCGAGAGCCGGACGCGCGCCGTGCCGAGCTTTATCGCAGGAAGATTACCGCGGTTGATTTTTATCGACGCGACCAGGCGATCGTGACGGGCCTTGCGCAGACGGGAACGCTGGCGGACCAGACGAACCGGAAGCCCCTTTTTCCGGTTATCATCAACTGTTGCTTCTTTCGCTACAGCTTTGCTCCCCTGGCTTATCGTTCTGCTGGCCACCCGGTTAAGTGCTTTTGCGGTTGCCTCAGGAACGATTAACCGGCTGAGGCTGTTCAGGTTCTGAATAGCCCTTTCCAGTCCTTTCACGGACATAGCGCCTCCTCATTCGAGATGGATGCGGGGTTTTCCGTTGAACATGTCATAGCGGGTAACGGTCAGGTTTTTACCGTCGTAATCGACACTGTCGTTTCGGCGTGGCTGGTAAAGCTCAGAGAAAACCACCAGCGAAGTACCTGTTCCCGACAATGGCCCCATTTCCTCCAGTTGCTCGGCGGGAACAACGTCATAGCTGGTGCCATTGATGATCGCTGTCTTTCCCATTTTTTTTATGGTGGCCGCGTCCATGCGCGCCGCCATCCGGTCAAAGGGGTTAGGCATTGATCTTAACTTCAACAACGGTGGTGCTTGCCCCTGCCTCTTCCCAGGCGATACCTGCGGCAACGGCATCCGTTTCTTCGATCGTGATTTTGCCGTCCTTCAGATACACCTGCGCCCCGGCAGTAACTGCATCAGCGGGGACTTTTGGCAGGAGGAATACCCCTTCAGTAATGCCGTCCCCGGTATCGCCGACAGGAATATCCGTAATCGCCACAGCGATAAGTTTGCTAACCACAACCGGATCGCCGCTCTGAATGTCGGTTGTACCAATGTTTACCAGAGGGATCGTTTTCCCGTCCTGCGCATAGCTCTTAGCCATAAATTTCTCCATTCAGCCCCTTGCGGGGCTGGTTTCAGGTATAAAAAAAGCCCTTACGGGCATCTGTTTGTCAGGACTCTTTTTTACTGACCAGTGGATTTGGTCATGCCGCGATAGTCCAGCGGTGCCACACCGGCATCGATACGTACTTTCGTGGCGATACCATCAGTGGTGAAGCCTTCCTGCTGATCGATGTAAGGGGTATCGACGCCGTTGAGATACGCAACCTCGATGGTATCGGTGCCCTTCGCGGCAGCCAGATACCAGGCTTTCGCATCAGCCTCATCCAGACGTGGTTCTGCAATGACTTCTGCAAAGTTCTGGATAGGGTTAACGATCCCGGCATTGATATCTGCACCTTTAACACTGGCCGACTTGATGGTCTGATTTGCCAGAGTTTCCAGGGCGACGGGCACCAGCATGTAGGCCGGACGGATATTCAGGGTTCGCTCCCCCTCCTTCTGCAGGCGCATCAGCTTGCGCGACTCGTCCAGACTGGCCACAGAAATTGCGCCCGCGCTCAGGTTCTTGTGATCGGCATGGAACAGCGCCTTTCCGTCTGAGAGTTTCGGGTTTTTAGTCAAAATGGCGTAAACCAGATCGCCAATCGTTGCTTTCGCCGCGCGCCCCATCTTCATCGGTACGTCGGTAAGCTGGTTCAGATCGTCGTTGATGATCGCCTGGCGGGTTACTGAGAAGATTTCACCATACGTGGCAAGCGCGATGGTTTCGCCTTTATCACTGGTAGTGATGTACTTGTACTCAGCCCCTTCGCGAACTTTTCGCAGAGAAGGGAAACCACCCATACCGACACGATGCGCCGTTTTGAAGTCCGACAGCTGGCCTTTTTTGGTCCACTGCTCGAAGGTTTCCTGCGCCTCGTCCCAGCCCTGAATCAGCGCTTTGTTCGCAACATCAAGCAGAATGTTGCCAAAGTCAGAGGTGCTGTGGGTCAGCGCCAGGCCAACCATCTGCATCGGGTTGTAGCTGGCCACGCCGATACCTTTTTCAGTCAGGGCCATACGCGCATACTCGCGCAGCGTCATACCGTTATAAACGTTATCCCGCTCCTGACCTTCGAACCCCGCACGCGCCATCAGTGCCTGGCGAATACCATCCGCGACGAAGTTACCATTGCCCGCATGAATATGCGACTGGGTGGTTTTATTGGACGGCGTGGCCGTTTTACCGAGTTCTGCCAGCAGCAAATCTTTCGCCTTATCGACGGAACAATCAGGGTCGGCTACACACTGGTTCTGCAGTTCCATGTGCTTATTGCCGAACATGGCAAAGAGATCGCCGATAGCGTTAACACGAGCTTTCTGCTCAGCCAACACCTGCGCGCGGATCGTATTTTCATCCGGTGCCGGGTCTGTTTTTTCCTGCGGTGCCTGAGGCTGGGTAATAACCGGGTCACGTTGGGTAGTGTTGCACGGCGGGGTGATCATGTTGCGAATGCTTTTTGGCATTTTTTCAAATTCCTCAATACGTTTTGAATGAATACAGGCCATAGCCTGAAGAGATGGTGTCACCTGGTCGGCAAAACCCAGTTCAAGGCACTCGCTGCCATTCATCCAGGTTTCGTCCTCCAGCATTGCCGCAATTTCTTCGGTGGATTTTCCGGTTTTCTGCGCATAAGCCGGGATAAGAACGGATTCAACCTTGTCGAGAAGATCCGCATAGTCGCGCATATCGCTCGCGTCACCACCAGCAAACCCCCAGGGCTTATGGATCATCATGCAATACATTGAAATCATCCTACTGATAAATAAGATTAAAAATCACAATACAAAACCGTTTGAGCTTCATTGCAATACGCATTGCAATACACGGTTGCTGGGTGATGGCAAAAGATGAAGGCTGCGAAGGATGGCAATTTGGGGACTAGGTGGCGAATAGCACAACACAAAATCAGAATTCTACTAGCTTAAAATGATGCAAAAAGCATTCGTGGCATCGCAAGCGCTGTACAATTCGTTCTATAATGAAGAAAATTTCTAACAGACTTTTTCAATCAAAGGTGGAGGAGATGACAGCAATGCAACACGCATCACGCTCATACTTGAATTGTAAAGCTATCGTTAGAATCACAGCCTTTTTGTTCCGCTGATCTAACGATAAAACTAGTGGTAAAAGGTATATTTTTTAATTTTTCAGACGCTGGCGCGGGGTAATTAAAATGAAATTTGTAAATATACGGTCATCCGAGTTGCCTGAAATAGATACCTTTGTTAAAGAATGTATCAACCAAGGACAGTGGACTCTTTTCAAGGCCGAGAAGGGTGCAGTTAATGACAATAAAGTTGCTTTCTTTATAAAGGCTGGTAAAGATTTCTTTGCATTAAATAACAGAGGAAGAGTCATCTCTGTGTTTCAATCATTAGATTATAATCTTGAAATGAATGAGGTAATTCATTTTTCAGATATTCCTAAACCTGAATCGTTGAGCAATATTGCTAGCTTAGGATTTGCTAGAGTTTAATACATAAGGATATGTACGATGGGTTTAATATCTGGAAATACACATTGGGTATTATTTTTACCTTGTGAGAACCAACCAGAAGATCGCCATGTTCAAGATTTAGTTCATGGCGTATTTTGCTTAGAATCTTCAGGCATACAGCCATCTAATATTAGTATATATATTGACGGCCAGAATAGAGCCAACTTTAATAAGTTAATTTCTATTGCAACCCAACATAATTATACTATCAAGCCTACATCTGAATTTTTCACCGACTGCGATACAAATAGTTATGAAAATCTGGTCATGTTTGTGACCGGCCACGGAAGCATGAATGGTCTGGACTCTGCACCGATCATAACCCCATACCGTTTATTGGACAGGTTAAAAAACACTCCTGTTCTCAAGCAAGCAATCGTTTATCTTGGTCAATGTTTCGCTGGTGTTTTCAACTACTTACCTGCTGGGCAGCGTAAAAGAGGTGAAGATGCCGATCCCGATGTCATTCTTATCGGGGCTACGAGTCTTCATGAAAGTTTGAGTAATCCTACAACGGAAAATATTAATGGTATAGATTTTCCTTGGGTTGCAAATCAATTTTTATATCATGTGTTTAAGTGGATATCCTCCCCGAATGATATCGATGGGGATGGAAAACATACAGTAATTGACTCTTATAAGTATGCTGGAATCTCATCAAACATGACCAATCGTAGAGTGAAGATCGGTTCTTTTGTAGCTTCGGTAGACTTGCATGAGCAATGGAATACGGCAAAAAAAGATCATGAAGCTAACTTAGCTGATCCACAAAAACTACTCCTTTTTAGAGCATTAGATCAGCAATACTATGAAAAACTAAACATAAACTATATTCATCAAGAGTGCTGGATATTAAATTCTGTACCTGCACAATCTGTTGAGTTCTAATCGTTTACTTTTTTGAATAGATTGCGGCAAGTGCCGTTTTGAGTTCGTAATTTCGGCACTTGCTACTGCTACCAGAAATAGGTCGAACTTTTGACAATCGTTTAGCTATAGTCTGCCGATGAAATCCAGTCACTTCCGCCAACTCACTTAAATTTAGAACTATCATTTTCATCATAATTCCCCTTCAGATGTCGAACAAATAACATACAATCCATCATCTTTCCCACTACTCCAAAGTTTTACATAATAAAATTCAGTTAGTTAGCGAATGATGATGATGTCCATAAAATTCAAAAACTAGCCGTTTCCCGCGATGCCGCCGCCCCGTGGCAGGCATCCCCGCCGGGAGTACCTTTTAAAAAAGGGCAGCATCTGCCGCCCTCCTGTCGTCATGCCGCCCCGCTCGACTTCACCATGCCCCGATAATCCAGCGCCGCCACGCCAGCATCGATACGCACCTTCCATGCAATACCGTCCACAGTGAAGCCCTCCTGCTGCTCCAGATACGGCACGTCCATTCCATCCAGATATGCCACCTCGATAGTGTCGGTGCCTTGCGCTGCAGTGACGTACCACTCCTTGTTGTTGGCCTTGTCCAGTCGCGGCTCAACCACTACCTGCGCCATATCCTTCACGACGTTGATAATGCCTGGGTTCTGGTTCAGCATACCGTTCTGGTCTACCGGGAACAGCGAAGATGATGACAGCACAGCTCGATTGGCTGCGCCTTCCAGCGCGGCAGGCACAAGGATATAGGCCGGGATAACATTAATAGGATCGCCGTTCGCATCCTCCTGCAGACGCATAGCCTTACGGGCCTCATTGAGTCCGTCTGTATCCATCCCTTTAGCGATGAGGTTTTTATGGTCGGCGTGGAACAACGCTTTACCATCTGTGAATTTGCTGTTGGCGGTCAGTTGCAGGTAGACCAGATTGCCAACCGTTCGTGCGGCGGCACGCCCCATTGCCTGTGGAATGGTCGTGAGCTGGCTCAGGTCATCGTTGATAATGGCCTGGCGTGTAACAGAGAAGATGTTTCCATAGGTGGCCAGCGCGATCGGCACACCGCTGTCGCTGGTAGTGACATATTTGTATTCAGCACCTTCCGGGACTTTATCCAGTTCTGAAAAACCATTCAGACCGACACGTTTAGCCTCATGGAAATTCGACAGAGAACCGGTCTTTGTCCACTGCTGGAAAGTTTCCCCGCTGTTCTGCCAGCCAGTCAGCACCGACTTTTCAGCACCACCAGCCAGGATATGAGAGAAATCACTGGTGCTGTGCGTAAATGCCAGGTTCACGATCTGCGAGCGATTCCCGAAACCACTGACGCTGATACCACGATCCACCAGCGAAGCCTGCGCCATTTCAAACAGACTCATCATGGCGTAAGGGTTTCCCCTTTCGGCGCGTTCGTGACCCAGACGGGCAAAAAGCCCCTGGCGGATAGCATCGCCGGTAATGTTGCCGTTACCTGCGTAAATGTGCGCGTTACTGGTTTTATCCGATGGGGTCGAGGTCTTACCCAGTGCCGTCAGCAGCATGTCTTTTGCTTTTTCAGGCGTGCAATCCACATCCTCCAGACACTGCATCTTGAGAGAATCATGCTTGCCGCCGAACATGGCAAACAGATCCTTAATCCCGTTGATGCGGTTCTGTTCCGGTACAGCGCTACTGGTGGAACCTTTCGGGCTGGTGATCATCCCTTTAATTTCTTTTGGCATATGCTCAAAATCCTCAATTCGTTTTGACTCAATACAGGCCATTGCCCTGACGGCGGGTAACAATTCGTCAGCAAAACCCTGCGCTACACATTCGCGGCCATCCATCCATGTTTCATCCTCCAGCATTTCCGCCAGTGATTCGGCTGATTTACCCGTTTTGCGTGCATATGCCGGGATCAAGACACTTTCGACTTTATCCAGAAGTTCGGCGTAGTCGCGCATGTCGTTGGCGTTCCCACCAGAGATTCCCCACGGTTTGTGAATCATCATGAGCGCGTTTTCGGGCATAACGATACGGTCGCCAGCCATTGCAATAACTGACGCCATAGACGCGGCGAGACCGTCGATCTGCACTGTGATTTTTGCCGGGTGTTTATTCAGAAGGTTATAGATAGCGATGCCGTCAAAAACATCGCCACCGGGTGAATGAATGTGCAGGCTGATATGGGAGATATCGCCCAGGGCTTTCAGGTCTTCGGAGAACTGCTGCGCCGTAATACCCCAGCCGCCGATCTCTTCGTAGATGCTGATATTGGCGCTGGTGCCATCGCTGGCCGCTTTGATGGTGTACCAGCCTTTCATTTTTCACCTTCCGTTACAGCGAAGCCATTTTCATCAAGCCATGCGTTGACTGCGTGCCGGACTACCTGTGCCACTCCGGGCAATGGCTGGCCAGGAAGATTTTTCAGATGATCGTTACGGTATTGCTTAAGGCGTACAACGGTCTGCGCGTCCAGATGTACGGAGCCGCCTTTAGTCTCGCCAGTGTTTAAATCGTTAATGTCACTCATGATGTCCTCTACTGTATAAGTAAACAGGTTATGATGATTGATCACCAAAAGTGGTAAGTAAACAGTTTTTTATCTGAAAAATAGATTTATGATGAAAAAAAATTTTTGTATGGTCTTAGATTGGAATAAACAGAAAGGTTAAAAAATGGATCTCACTCGTAATGACGAACTCCTTTTGAATGATGCAGCTAGACGCTCATTTCGGGATATGGCAGACCAGGATTATCTCTCAGCTCGTCTGTGTTATAAGCACAAATTGAATTTTCAATTTTTATGGCTTTCGCAACAAGCCGTAGAGAAATATATTAAAGCGATTTTACTTTATAATAGAGTTCCAGTATTAAAATTAAATCACAATTTAAACAAAGGGCTGGCAAAGATTAAAGAAATCCCATATCTTGAATTAGACCTAGATGTAAAAAGTGAGCGATTCATAGATTATCTCAATGAGCAGGGCCCAAATAGATACTTCCAAAACACTATGTATACCGAAGGCTTTGAAATTATAACCTTGGATAGAACCATCTGGGAATTAAGAAGATACTGCAAGCCACTAAACTACTCAATTACTAACCCAAAAGGTGAAGTGATAGAAATGTTAGAACATGAATTGAGTAGCATAAAAAATTCGAAGTCGAGGCCTTATCATACGTTCAAACTATTTGGAGGTTACTTAGAAAAAAGATTAAAAGATAATAAATTCAATCAGGGCGACATACTTACATGGAAAAATTTATTTTTTGGAAGAAATAAAAAAAATGCAATTAGAATTGGAAGATCAATGCATGTAACTCATCCAACTCATTATATGCATCCAAATGCAACGGAAATGCTCAGTCGTTTCTTTAAAATAAAATAATTACATTCCAATTTTATTTACCGCTGTTAAATAAGTAAGGTATATCTTTATTTATCGACATTGATAATCATGAAAGAGTATATCTTTTTTGCCGCACCTAGCGCATTTCTCACCGCACTTTCATCCCGCGCACTTAGGTGCGCAATCCAACATGCACCGTACAGCCATTAAAACCAGTAATGGCGCGGGTTTGCAGGTGATTAATGCCAAACCGCGCACTTTCTTCGTATAGACATGGAAAAAGTGCGGCAAGTGTATGTTTTATGAGCATTTCGCGCATCACGCGCATTTCTTGCCGCACTTTTCAGGTTAAATTATCGTGATATCTCCTGAATCATCGATAAAGATAATATTCTCCCTAACGAGTTTATCAAGCCAGCGTTTAAAACCTTTGCGGCCGTTCTCTCCAAACAGAGTGGTAATATCATCACGTATAACAGAGACATTGCACGGTTCACCTTTGGCTTTTCGGCTCCGGATTGACTGCCAGAGTGCAGCGTGGTTCCCAGTCAGGTGCTTGATATCAGCAAGTTCCGGATCAGGTTCTCGTACCTCTCGTGGCAGGTCCTGCACCACCAGCGACGAAATAAGCTCACCATCACGATCCGTGAACAATTCGATCGGACGCAGATCGAATGCGGCCTGTTTCGGCTCCTCCGCATCTTTCATCTTCGTACAGGTCAGGATTATCGCCCCACCATCCCCCTCGCGCCGGACATTGAACTCTGCATCGAGCGCAGCCCTGAAAGCACTGGAACCACGTGCGCCTTTGGTATCGTCTTTTCCTGAATGATGCACCACCAGCAACGTGGCGCCAGTCTCACGCTTGATGACGTCGCAGCCTTCAATAAACGCCCCCATGTCACGAGCATCGTTTTCATCGTTACCACCAAAGCACCGCGCTAGAGTATCTATGACAATCAGGCGAACCGGCTGCCCCGTTTTGGACTTAACGTCACGCGCAGCTTTGATCATCTCCTGCATTTCCTCACGGCGAACCGGGAAAACCGGACGGTTTACCAGATACAGATTATTTAGTTTCACACCGTGTTTTTTCTCCCAAGCCTTTATTCGCCGCGGAACGCCAATACCACCTTCACCTACTACGTACATCACAGCGCCGGCTGATACCGACTTCCCCGCCCACTTCATCCCGGCTGCAACGTGACAAGCCCAGGACACCGCCAGAAAACTTTTATACGAACCGCTCGGGCCGTAGATACTGCTCAGGCTGTTAGCGGGAAGATAACTTTTTAACGTGTAATCCTGCTCCTGATCGTACCCATCAGAGCCCACGCTTAAGGGAAGGCTGTGCCGCAGTGACTCCTCTCGCACAGAGACTTCAACCTGTTCACGCAGACGAGAAAGATATTCCCTCCAGTCCTCAGGCTCATGGTCGGGAATGCCTTTATACAATTTGGCATCCTGCACGCCAGCCAGCGCCAGCTTTTCAGCAATGTTATTAATCTGGATAGGCTTTATATTCCCTGCCAGATAAATCCGCACGGCACGACGGCCATCATCCACAATGCGCAGGTTATCCAGCTCTGCCAGTTGTTTTGGCCCAAGGTAAACAGGAGGAGTGGTATCTTCGGCAATCTGTTTACCAAGCCCCTCTTCCCAACCCTTCGCATGGGCGTATGCTTCTGACCCGGCAAAAATAACTGCCTCCGTGAATTTTTCTTTTGGCAGGTGTTTCAGATTCGGTGCGTTTTTCATTTCAGCCCCTTATCCCATCCGTCAGATCCAACACTCAGCGGCAGAGAAGAGCGCAGAGCAGCGATTTTTTTACGCACGTTTTCTTTTACGGTCTCCTGCCACTCCCTGCTTTCCTCAGGGAGATAAATAAATTCTTTTCGGAACCGGTACTCAGAAAAAATACACTCATGTGAATACCCATCCCGGACATACGTAATACGGCTATCCGTTACGCATGTGACAGTAATTTTTTCCCCGCGAGAATCTTTCCAGCGACTGTTAAGCTCGATTTTTGGTTGAGCGATGCCCTCAGGCTGACCCTGATTGAATTTTTTAATCATGAATTTATTCCTTGTCGGTAGCCGTTAAACCGTATGCATCAGCAGCCTGACGAACTGCCTGGATAAAACCTTCCGGTGTGGCCACGATTTCATCCGGACGAAGGCGGCGCTCTGTAACCTGACCGTTTTTAACCGTCACCAGTACTCGGATCTCGTAATCAGCGGGTAAGTCGGACTTATCCATGGCGCAACTCCATTGTCACAGCTTCATTGCTGTAAGGATCGCTACCCAGAATGCTCCACAGGGTACGATTCTCAGGATCCATAAACGACACTGAGAGCGGGCTTTCGGTCCGGATTTTAGCGGCAAAGGTTAAATCCCAGCCGCAGAACTTTGCACGGGCAGTTTCTTCAGTGTCTGCAACGGTGCGAAGAACTACCGGGAGACAGGAGTGACCTCGCGGCGTGCCAAGGAATAGCCATGTAAATTTTGGGTGAGTTTGGGTATGCTGTGTTCCAGCCATAGTCGTTACTCCAGTTAACGGTTTGTGGTTAGACGCCCTAGTACTGTTCCCGCAGTCTAGGGCGTTGTTTTTCTAGACTCACACATGTTAGTGTATATGCCTATTTAAATTAACCTTAAACCTATAGGCATATGCATGTCAATATCTAGAGATAAGCAACCCAAAGGCGGTGGTAAGTCCCCAATGCTTCCTATCCGCATCCCAGCAGACTTACGTAAGCAATTTGATGAACTCGCACAAGCTGAGAACACCAGCACAAGCAACTGGCTAAAAGAGTTGGGTAGAGCCGAATTGAGAAGGCGCGGCATCGAGCCGAAAGGATGATATTGATCTCCAACTGAGGGTCGGTAGTCTTTTCTTGGTTTATTTTCGTTCTATAGCACTGGCGGCCCTGTATGGCCGCCTTTCTAATTTATAGTAGTAAAGGTGCCAGATTACTTTAGAGGGCCTTTTAGTTATTAAAAATGACTTGCATCATTTAATTATTGTCAACGAATAAATTCTATCACGGATAGCTTCACTACATTCCTGCATAATTTCTTTAATTAATTTCATATTATCCTCATGAGACTCCCAATAATCCTTGAAGTTCGGGTAATCTTCGTCATTCTGATATTCAAAAGCCTCTTTTCTGCATAAATCCCTGTATTCACAGACAAGAGTGTAAACTTGCTCAAAATAAAAAGGCCTATTCGACTCTATTGCTACCACAAGAGGATTGTATCTATCATAAAAAGCTTTAAGTCTTCTTTCCCTACGTTCTTCGCGAGATTCATTTGGATCAAAATGATCAAGCACAGGGCGCAATTTACTAACTGAGTCAGCAACCTCGAAAATGCATGACCATATTTCATGATATATTGAAAACTCTTTATCGAATTGTGCCTTGCTTACATGATTAATATTTTCTAACTTTGATTTCATCTCTGCATTAGTCAAGTCCAATCGGGACTGTAGGCTTTTTATTTTCTCATCCTGCTTTCGTTTATACCTCTCAAAATATAACCTACCAAAATAACCAATTACAGCAACAGAAACAAATGATATCCCGCCAAGAATATTAAGCGCATCATAAAACCATTTCACAATCAGCCTCACATCCCATAAAGTAATTTATAGAAGAGATATTAGCTTAAATGGAGTTCCCCCGCAATTCACCGGGGGAACTGATACATTTTTCATTTTTAATTGGCCTATTTTACAGTTTCACTGCATCGGTTGAGATTGAGTCCATCCAAGATGCCAATCTCCACGAATCCAAGCTTGCACCTCAGAAAGCCGATAAGCAACTGCTGCAGGCCCAATTTTTATTCGTTTAGGAAATTTCCCTTCCTGCTCCATGCGCCACCGCGTTGAGTTAGACAACGTAGTCATAGCCCGGCATTCAGGTTCACGAATCATTCGGTCAAGTTCAGGCATGTACTGGAGATCTTCTTTTTTCACTACGGATAACATAGCCATATCAGGCACTCCTTTTCTTGATCACTTTAATTGTGTTTTCTTCACCCACCAGCCCGTCAAGGTAATCAACCCATCGGTCCAGCGCTTCTTGTTTTTGGGGAATATACTTACTGCGGTTATAGATTCCGGCCACGCCCTTTATAGTGTGTCCCAGCAGCTGCTCCACTACATAAAAATCGACGCCCATATCGTTGAGACTTGTTGAGAAGGTTCGTCTCAGGTCATGTAATGACCAGCGTTTTTCATGTTTCAGAGATATAAAATTTGTGCATCCCATGGTGCTGACGGTTGAATCAGATTTCAGTTCACCGAGTATGTACCTACGCCTTTTAGTCTCTTCGTGCAGGTTTACGATCCACTGCCGCATTTTCTGAGGCACCGGGCGGAGAATCTCTTCACCGTTTTTACTGTGCTCTTTCGGCACCGTCCAAAGCCATTTTTCGAAGTCCCATTCATCCCATGTGGATAGACGAGCCTCACTGAGCCTGCATCCAAACACAAGGCACAAAATCGCCATCCTTTTTTTGTAATTCATTACACGGGTTTTGCCTTTACCATGAAAGTACACTCCCCACAGATCGGCGACGTAGCTTTCCTCAAGTAGCCGCTCTCTCTTGTTCTGATACTTACCGATATCACTAGGGCTCAAATCATCCAGCACATTGCACCGCACATACTGGCGCACCCGGCAGTATTTGAAGATCTGCTTTAACTCAATCAGCATTGCAGCAGACTGAACCGGCGCGATTTTCTTTATGCGGTCGAAGCACTTGATCCAGTCTGACAGACCGCATTTCTCGACAGGAAACCCGCCGATGTAGGGAAAGATGTATCTCTCATAACGGCGATAGAGCCGTACAGTCTCTTTGCGCTTTTCCCTGGCATAGTTATCAAACCAGTAATCGATAGCGTTCTTCACAGTTACTGGAGTGAACAGGTTCTCTTTGGTGAGTTTGTTCTCTATCCGTGGGTCGAGTCCCTGAGATAGCCATGCCCGGCACTCGTCCCTTTTCTCTCTGGCATGTTTAAGGGTCATATCTGGATACTTGCCTAACGTCATCCAGACGGGGGCGCTTTGTCGGCCGGAATGTCTGAAGAAATAAACAAAACTCACTGTGCCACTCATGCTCACTCTGATAGACAGTCCACGACCATCAGCCACCATCTTTTGACGCGGCTGCGGTTTACCATGTAAGGCTTTTAACGCCTTGTCGCTTAACTTGTTCTCGCCCACCATAAAACCTCATTCTGCAATACACATTGCAATACACACTTAACTGCAACGCCGAAAAACAGTAGAAAAGCAATGCAAACAACATCTTTTCTTTCTTCATAATTAACAATAAGTTAATGAATGAACCCGGTTCTTCATGCGTACCCATGAGGTAGTGTGATGGATAATGGATCATCATCATTGTGTTTTCAGGCATGATGACCGGATTGCCTACCATCGCAATCACCGAGGCCATGGAAGCCGCCAGACCGTCGATATGCACGGTAATCGCCGCGCCGTGATGCTTCAGCGCGTTATAAATAGCAATGCCGTCGAAGACATCACCACCGGGCGAGTTGATATAAAGGTTGATGTGGGTGACGTCCCCAAGTGCCCGGAGATCATTGACGAACTGTTTCGCCGTTACGCCCCAGTACCCGATTTCGTCATAAATAAAAATGTCGGCCTCGCTGTTATTGCTGGCCTGCATGCGGAACCACGAATTACTTTTTGCGTTGGCTTTCGGACTGTGGCGCGCCCGGTTCTTTGACTTCGGCACTGGTGCCTCCTTTATCATTGGCGGGGTCGGTGTCAAACACCAGGCCCTGTTCACGGTTCTCGTCAACCTCCGCTTTACGGCGTGACTTAACATCATCCGGGTTGCGCCCGCTGGCACGTATCCAGTCGGATTCAGTAGCAGCACCGCCGCGGATCTGCGTTTTCCAGGCATTCGCTTCTTTAACGGGGTCAATCCACGGCATAACGGGCCCCGAATAAACCGCGTTATACAGCGAGTCCATATCGATGCCTCTCGGCAGCTTGATTTCTCCGGCAGCAATAGCCATCTTCAGCCAGGCTCGGTACATGGGCCGAGTCACTGAACCGATGAACCAGTCCTGCAGAATCAGATATCCGTCGGTTGACTCCACAAGCTCCTGCCGCTGGGCACTGTACGTTCCGTTGTAGTTTCTGGATGTGCTGGAAAAGCTGAGGCGACTGCCGGCGGACACGGCACGCAGCTGTCCGTTACGAAACGACTCGAGGTTAGGGTTCGGGCGATCGGATTTAATCATCCCGATTTCTTCCCCGGCCTGCAGCTCGTCATAGAGCATACCGGGCTGAATCATCAGCTCCCGATCATCGCTGCCGGAATCAGAATCGAAGCTCTGTCCGTCGCCTTTTTTGATATACATGCCGAGTGCCGCAGCAATTCTGGCAGCAGTAAGCTCCGAGTCCTCATACTCTTTCAGCGCGCTCAGACGCATCAGAACACCAGACAAAAGAGACGTTCCGCGGGTCTGGTGCAGGCGTCGGGTGAATTTGAGATGAAGCATGTTTTCTGCATCTATCTCTTTGGTATCGAACTGACGCCCGGATACTGGCAGGCTTTTATACACCTGATATTTTTTCGGGCGCCCCCAGTTATCGACAAAAACGCCCTGATTGAGCTGGGTGGCGGCATCGCTGTTCATCGGCACGAAGTCCGGCTCCAGCGCTTCCAGCCAGAACGGCACGCCCGCAACCGGCTGAAGACCATTTCCGGTACCGCGAACCAGCTGAGCAAATACCTCACCGTCCCGGAGCCACGTTCGTAGCATCAGCCGCTCCAGCATGGGGCGGGTAAACTGGGTTGTGACATCGGGTTTTACGGACCATTCGCCCCACTTTCTGCGGATATCAGTGGCCAGCTTTTTAGCGATCTTGCCGTTATTCAGCATCGGATGCGGTTCAACTATGATGCCCTTCGCACCCACCACCCTTTCTTCCAGCTTGTCGAAAACGCCGATCACCAGATCGTGGTTGTTGTCCAGCCAGCGCGCCTGCTGCCTTAGTGAAACCGCCCCCATCTGGCTGAGCTGATCGGCTGAGCGACTTTCCTTCTGGGCTTTGTGGGTACGCGTTTGCTTTACCGCCTCATACGCCTTAATAACCGCACGGGCACGCAGGCGTGAGGCTTTCCAGCCTGGTGAAAACAGGCCAATCGCATCATCTAAAAAACTCATCCAAACCTCGCCAGCCTGTAGCCGGGTCGCCCTCGGCGTTTGTTATTGAGCGTAACCAGTCGTCGCTCCCATTCCTGACGGCCTTTTCTGATTTCCGACAGGTTTTCGAGCGTCATCTGCTGCCCGTTGAAAGTGATTGATTTCCCCTCCAGAACAGACAGCTCGGCTGCAGCGTAGCGGTCGATCATGTTTTGAATATCTGCTGGATTCACACCCAACCTCCTGACGAAGACCACGGATTAGCCTGCTCGGTTACGGGCTTCTCACGTTTTGGTTTTGATTTAGATTTCGGCGCAGGCGACGGGGATGGCATTTCGCCAGCTTCCGTCTGCGTGTCCTCGATCCACGTTTCCCGCCGTGCCCACTCAGGAGCTGACGGCCATTTGATTTTTTCGTAACCACTAAGGATGGCGAGCGCGTCGGCATAAACGAGCAGGTCAAATGCTTCGTTTGCGCCCCGGCCTGGCTTACTCCATTTCCCTTCATTCGAGCGTTCCTCATACGTCAGTTCGTCATAGAACCAGCTGCCCAGCCAGGCGGGGAAATGCACATAGCCAGGGCCGGGTGAATCACGCCACAGCGCATTATTCACCCGGTCTTTAAGGGCATCGGTCTGGAGAAGATAAAGAGGCACATCCCCCGTCGCCTGTGCGCGGCGCGTTGATCTGCCCGTGTTGTCGGGAAACGTTCGCTGGATAAGTTTGCTGCGCCTGACGCTGTCCCCCTTGAAGAGATAGATACGCTTACCCAGCCCCTCACGGCGACATCTGCGCCAGAACTTGTAGGCATTATCCGTCACGCCATCTTCACCCCCGGAGTCCACGGCCATCGACATCAGCCTCATTCCCTTTGACGGGTCAGCTGCGAGTGGCCACGTTTTATCAAAGACATCGGTGAGTAAAAGATCCCAGTCCTCCGGGTAGCTCGCCGGATCCACCTGTAAGCTTTCCCCGTTTCCGTCGCAGCGCAGCGAATGCCGGATGTTGTAACGGTCAACTATCCAGCGCTCCCCCATACTTCCATAACCCGTAATCTGCACAACAAAACGCCGGTTGCGCCCGGCCTGCACGTCCACGGTCGCGGTGAGAAACTGAACGCCGTCCGGTACCGAACGTTTTGGGACTTCTTCGGCACGCTGCTCGAGCAATTCACTTTTACGCTGCTCCATGCTGGCCCGCGGCAAATAGGGCCTGCCGAAATCGGTGTTAATCACCGTCTTCAGGGTTTCTTCGCTGCGCGTGGATTCGTATTCCTGCTCGGCTGTCAGGAACTTATAAATAAGCTGCGCCCAGGTCTGGTAAGCAGCTGCCGGACCTTCCATCCAGAAGGAGGCAATACGGGAACGACGGCCATCACCGCTAACCTGGCCTTTACTGTCGATGGTTTGCCCGTCCCGGAGCCAGACACATTTCATGTTCAGCGCACGCTTCATGTCAGGCGTGATCCTGCCTTTACAGGCAGGGCACTGAAGAAACGCCGCTTCGCTGGCAAGCACAGGATCGCTGCTGTCGCGGTATCCGGTCATATTGTCCATTTCCGGCTGGAAATATTCGCCGCAATGCGGGCATGGCCAATAAAGACGACGGCGGTCACCACGGTTATAGAGCGATAAAATTCCGGTGGTCGGAGGGGCTTCATGGGGCGTTGAGCGCCGCCATTTTGTGTCTCTGATATCCCTCCCGGGCGAGCTTTCAACCAGCGTCATCCCGGAGGACATGAATGTCGTGGTACGCTTCGATGCCAGTGAAAAAGCATCCCCCTCCCCGTCGATATCTTCAGGAAAGCGGTCATAATCCGTCAGCGCCACACTCTTATAGTCCGAGGACGACATGATATTGACGGATGGCCAGCCCAGCTTCAGATAGTTACCGGCGCGAAATGTTCGGTCGTAGACGTTGTTATCGTTACGTCTTGGGCTCAGCCGGGTTTTAACTTCAGGGCTGCAGCGAAAAGTACGGTCCAGGCGTTTTTTGGAATGCTCGCGCGCTTTTTCCTCAGATACCTGAATCACAAGCATATCTGCCGGATCGCAGACAATGTTATAAACAATCCAGCCGTCAATCAGCCCGATGGTTTTACCCGTTCGTGCCGGGCCCACAAACACCACCGCATCGTATTCACGCGATGCCAGGCAGTTCATCGGCTCAATCACATAGGGTGCCAGATCCGGATCCCACGGAACTGAGTTTCCCGCCCCCATTGGCACGCGCATATAAGTACTGACCGCATCGGCCACCGGCATACGACGCGGGGCTCGTAAAATACCGGAAACATCGCGGCGGATGTCTCTGGCGGATGCCCGCTTTGCCATCAGTCCTCCTCAGGCTCTTCCTCCTCTTTTTCAGCGTCCTGCACCCTCTCCGCCATCTGGTCGCGCAGATCATCGATAACGCTTTGCACACGAACCACCGCAGCAGGCGTTAAGGCACAGTCGCGCTCGAGCACATCCGGGAGGGTTTCAAGTACCATGACGACGGCTTTCGCCATCAATGAGAATTCTCGCGCCACTTCATCTGCGGGTATTAACTGCCCCGTATCCTGTTCGAACTTCAGCCTCTCGTTCTCAGCTTTCCAGTGGGACAGCCTGTCAGAGGGGGGCATATCATCAATGTTGGCCGAAACGGTAGGGATCATCAGTTCGGTCAGAATGTCGGTCACCAGATAGAGCTTTAACTTGCTGTTGCTGCCTGGAGCAGGTTCAACATTTTTCAGTCTCGCGGCAACCGTCTGACGGTGTACGCCGGTTATCCCTGCCAGCTGGTTGATATTGAGTTTTAAAGTGGCAATTTCCTGGTCCATGATGGTGAACACTTTTTGAACGATTCGACATCTAGCGAAGATGGCCTCTAATTAAATCAAAGACCTGCGAACATGATGATGATGACCCTGGATCCGAAAAACTAGCCGTTTCCCGCGAGCGCGCCGCCCCGTGGTAGGTCCCCCCGACGGGAGGACCCATGTGATTGCCAATAAAAAACCGCCCGAAGGCGGTTTATGAAACACTTATGAAACGGCTTTATCCTCAGCCTCAGAAGAGGCTGAGATTAAAACCAGAACCATTAGCGCAGCGTAAGAACGATTGATAGTAAGTGCGCAAATTAGTGTTCTTCTCATAGAGAATAGTTGCAAAATCTTTAGGGGAAATTAACCAGCGAATGCCATGTCCGCCACCAGTGTGGAAGTAACGATCGAAAGGTACTCCCGAATTTAAGCAGTCGCTGTTAAGCGTATCCAAATGAATGTGGTCGCGGCCAACGTAAAGCGCGGTCACGAGTGCAGCCTGATCATCCAAAGAATATTGATCCAAAAAAGCCTGCGCATCGGAGGTGTTTTTAAAAGGAATTAGCGGGTCTGCTAAAGTTATAAGTTGCTGTATGTGAGTCATTTTTCTTCCTTAGTATTAGTACCCTCTCTGTGGGGTACGTTGAACTTATGGGGATGAAAAATAGCAATTCAACCTCTGCCACATAAATTAAAAACCAGTAAACTAGGCCAAAGACACGCAGAATCAATCAAAGAAAGAAATTGCACACAACTTATTGCAGACACTGCTCTTTGATGTAGTCCTGAAGATAGCCAACCTGCTTCGTCACTGTGACAATTCGCTCTCTGAGGGTGAAATAATCCCGTTCAGCGGAGTCAGTAAGTCGGGGGCCGGAAGCATCGACCATGCCGCCGGTGCTGGCCGCTCCGTTAGCGGGACATCTGGCGTTGACGTGCAGCCCACACTTGCCATCGCGAACACAACGCTGCAGATCTTCAAGCTGAGATTTCGCATTAGCTAATTCCTTCGTGTATTTGGCATCCATCGCAGCAACGTCACGCTGGCGGGTCTGCATGTTTTTGATGGTGGCGTTCGCCATGCTGAGATTCATAGAGGCTTTATCGCGCTGATCTTTGTAGGTGATGGCGTTAATGCGGTAATGGTTAATCGCCCAGCCCATAGAGACAGCCAAGCAGATAACGACAGCCCAAATGATTGCTGTTAATCGACTCACTGTTCTATCCCCCAGCATGCCAGAGCGCTTTCCTGGTCCCGTCGCTCAACTTGACCATAGCAGCCGTTCTTCTGGCCTTTGGTCAGGCGGCAATCAAGGCCACCATCTTTAATCCACCAGCGGATAGCTTCACAGGCTCCTTTCCGGTCACCAACATTGATACGCTTGTAGAACGTTGAGGGGAAACATTTACCGGGACCAGTATTGTACGGGCAGAAAGAAGCAATACCCGCTTTCTGCGGCTCAGTCAGCGGCACCTTAATATTGCCATCAACCCACGCAAGCGCGTTATCCCGTTCGATGGCGTTTACCTGTTCGCATTTCGCCTGAGTCAGCTTCATGCCCTGCACCACCGGTTTACCATCAACCATCGTTGCGCCGCGGCAAATCGTCCAAATACCGCCGCCATCTTTATATGCAGTGAGCCTGTTCCCTTCTTTCTCATCCAGGAACTGATCGAGAATGACGGATGCTGGCGCACCAGCCAGAACCAGCCCCAGAACAGCCGCACTCAATTTTGCTCTGGATCCCATCACTCACCTTCCTTTTGTAATGCCTCAACGACCACGCTTGCAGCTGCAGGGCGTTCGTGAAGGGGTTTGTCACCGACACCTTTCAGGTAGTCATTGATCATTTTTGTTCTCTTCTCGTCCTCTCTACGAATGCGGTGGGCATCCACACGCCCATTGAGGTAAGAGACAAACGAGATAAGCAGACCAGCGGCGCCAAAGAACATGAACACCATATCTTGAGTGGTAAATCCAATGGCTGACGCCAAAGCAGCTACCCACGCGAAGAACTGCGTGAAGATGTTCCCAGAATCATTCATTTTCACAGTCTCTAACCTAGCGTCATGCCAAAGCTAAAAAAAAAGCTGCCTTTTGGGCAGCTCGGAACGTTAGCGATATTAGATGCATTTAAGCACGATACTGAATAACAATTTTTAACAGATTACAACCAAATTTGCGGACCGCGTTAGTTTTTTTTGATAAAATTTCTCTTTTAGTATATAGATGGAACGAAGCATGAATATTTCTCTTAACTCTGTAAATCGCTATAAAGGCTTTGAACTAGAGTCACCCATAACGTTTCTTGACTATTTGTGCCTAGTTACAGGGCGAAACGGTGCAGGCAAGACTCGACTTTTAGAAGGGATCGTAAATAATAGTATTCAAGTGATAATTGATGATTCACAAGTATATCAAAATCAAGTAACTTTATTAAACATGGACATTGACAATAGAAACATACTTGTCAACTACAGCAATAACAATTATGCACAAAACCTCTCCCATAGCATCCTTCGGGTAGCATCCACCGTAACCGACACAACCCAACTCCCTGAAACTTGTTCGCTAAATGTAAATCACCACTCGGGAATGTATGACCATGAAGAATTTAAAGTGAAGGAAATAGTCGAGCGGGCTGAAGCATTGTTACAGAAAAAAATTCATGATATTACGGCAGACGAATTAGAGTTATCCATCTTGGCGCATAAGGATATCATTAATGGAAAGGAAAATTTAACCCAAACAAGCCTAAGCCAATTAACCGTGAATTATTTTCAAACAATAGTTAAGAATAAATGGTTAAAATTTCTCAAAAGTGAAGGTCAGGATGTTTTCTTTTTAAAGGAAGATGAACTACATTCCATTATGGGTGAAGAGAATCCAGCATTTGCATTCAATAAAACCCTAGAGACATTATTCAGAGGTAAGTTCTCGATTTCACTACCTATAGAGAAAAATGCACACTTTGACTACAATCCAAAATTAACCCTTAACAAAACAAATGAGCAGATTGACATTAAAGATTTATCATCTGGTGAAAAAATAATTTTTTGGCTTGCTGAAAAAACCTTTGAAATTAAATACTCCAATCCAAAATATTTATTCAACAATAAGTCAATCGTTCTAATAGATGAGCCTGATGCACATTTACACCCTCAGATGACAAACGACCTTTTTAGATGCCTGGAACAATTACATAATCTCTTGAGGGTTAATTTTCTAATTACCACCCATTCCCCTACAACAGTCGCGCTGTGCCCAAATGATAACATCATCAATTTAGATTTTTCAGAGACCTCGGCTAAATACTCAGCTAAGATCATTGAAAAGGATAAGGCTATCGCTGAACTTCTTGAAGGAGTGAGTCAGATATCTATAAATCCTGACAATAATCGACAGGTATATGTTGAGAACGAAAACGACTATAACATCTATGAAATGGTTTTTCGTAAAATAAAAAGCCACTCTTCAAGGATTAATAGCTTTATAAACCTTACGTTCGTCAGTTCTGGTGACAAAATCTCTGAAAACGAATTAGCAAAACATTTAAAAAAATATATTGCTAATGAAGATAATATCAAAGAAATTGTGGCCACGATTAATGGACAAGGCAACTGGGGAAAAGTTGTCGGGATGGTTGAATGTTTAAGGAAAAATGGTAACCATACTGTAAGAGGGTTGATTGATTGGGATTTAACAACGAGACAACACATTGAGGACATTAAAGTATTTGCGAAAAACAAGGCTTATTCCATAGAGAACGTTGTCTTTGACCCAATAAGTATTTTTGCATATTATCATCGCAATGACATCATTCATGAGGATTTCACCTTTGACGATACACGTTATAAATCTTGGAATGAACTATTAAATGATAATGTTTTACTTCAAAAGGCCATTGATAATGTAATTAAAAGAGTATTACAGAGAGAGAATAACAGAGATTACGAAGTTTCGTATATGAATGGCAGAACTTTCCAATCTGATAGCGAATTTTATTTTAAGAACGGCCATGAACTTGAAGTATTGATTTTAAAAAATTACGCAAAAATTAATGAACTTCGCCAAAACAACCCTTACCCACCTATAATTTATCAATTTATCAAAAGATCTACTTTAGCTTTCCTTGAATGGGGATTCATAAACACAATATTTGAGGATGCCTTTGTCGAACTGCAAAATTAAAAATAACGGCCAAGTTATTTGGCCGCTTACTTCACTCCATACTAAGCTTAACATTTAACATAGCTAAACAACCCTCAATAAACCCCTCAGCCATTTGCATCTCTATGCGAATAATTTTCTCATCTTTTTTTCGCATTTTGGCTAACTTCCGCTTAGGAATACCATACAAATAATAAGCGACCAGCAGCGAATGTTCATATGGTTTACGTTTCTGAAGTCGTGCCAAACAGCTTTCAATAATCAGGGCGTCGTCATCGGTACATGAGAGGCGAGTTTTGCCACTTGGCGTAAGAAGCCCTTTAAAGCCTGCTGCGATATTTGAGTAATCGACTCCAGAGCTATCTTTCGCAGCCCACCCTCCCCAGCGCTCAAGAACAATTTTAATATCAGGCATTGTCGTCAAGCCTCATAATGTAACTGATGTGCAGTTCTTCTGGATTAAAATCGCAAAGTCGTGCCGAAAGCTTCATTTTATGTCCTCGATAATTATCATTCCGGTTTCGCCCCATACTTTTGATGTCCGGGAGTCCCAAATGTGCGAGTCATCCTCAAACAAGGCGTCCAACAGAGATTTTGTTAAGTTGTCCAGATCAGGCTTTTGCTGGTGGGGCTGACCGTCCATAGCCGCGCGCTTTTTCTTGCTCCAGCTTTTTGGCATCGGCAAAATGTAGGTGATGTGTGCACCACATTCAGGAACGCGGATATCGTGCAGGCGTGCTTCATCGCAGAACATGCGATAGCGCATCACCGGCGGCCGCTGTTTCCATTTATCGCGGCGTGTCATGCGGGGTTTTCCAACTGGGGTGATGATGTATTTAGGCATAGAACACTCCCAGCTCTAACTGGACCTGCTCAAGCAGCTGCAACTCGGTACCGAAGTTTTTCTCCCATTGCTTACGGCCAGCATGAATCGCTACACCGTAACCGCCGTTGCGATGGTGCATATGACAAAGGGGAATTGATTTCCGATGTTCAGCGCGCTGGCTTGTGCCCTGACCGGTTCGGATGTGGTGGATTTCCGCAGGCGTTTCGCCCAGGTTCTGATTGCGGCACACGATGCAGCCCAGTGCGGCTACACGCGAAAGATGGAGGCTATCTGCTTTCTTCATGCCGGACCACCAGCACAAGCAGAAACACCGCGCGTAATCGTGCGGTAAAGGTGATTTGGGGTAATGCTCTGCGCCATTTTGATTCCTCAGGTTGGCGCAGTAATCAGTGGGTGTTCAGCCCGTTTGATTATTATAAATCAACACTTACGGCTTGAAAACCTTAAGGTCATTTCGCAAGGAGTTTAGGTTTACAACCCGGTCTTCATCACCCAGAACCTGGGATGAAAGTCTGTCACCTTCCCGGCGAATCAGTGTGCGCAAGGCATTGCTGGTCACCAGGTAGTCGGTGATTTCACCATCGCTAAGACATAAAACAAGCAGTCCGTCTTTGGTGAGACCGTTAGCAAATTCATTCAATTTCATGGGCAATTCCCTAAAAATGGATTTCCCCTTGCGGGGGCGGTCCTTTTCTCCCTGTGAACTGATTTCATTTAGGTTTCGGCTAACCAGATGTCTAATAGGTTAGAAAGATCAATTAACCATAATTGACCTGTCTAACCGATCTGCTTTCAAGACACAGGAATCAGATCCAGCCTTTTAAATCACAGGCCGATTGTCGGTATCTGTCACAGGATTTAGTAGGTGCGTTATCACGCCCATTACGGTCGCATCGTCCAGCGCATCGCCCTCGATAGCCTCTCCATCCTGAGTGATCAATACCTTCCCCTGGACTTTTGCGATGTCCAGACTGCCGCAGAACGAAATCAGGACGGTGTCACCCACTTCCGGCTCTCTGGCGACGTTTATGATCGCGTACCCGGCTGATGTTTCGATGGTGCGGCAGTTGCCGTCATAGCCGCAAAGGCTGGTGATAGTGAGCGCCTGTTCTGCGTAGTCTGCTGCTGGTGATGGAAAACCCATGATAACCACCCCTGATAATTAACTGTATATTTATACAGTAACACCAAAAAAAAGAGGGTCAAGATTTTGGGCGCAAAAAACCCGCCGGAGCGGGTAAGTGCTTAATCAATAATCAATTCTTCTCATAGCCAGCACCACCAGCAGGATTAAAACCACCAGCCATATAGCCCCTGATAACAGCTCCATCAGATACACTGTTTCACCTCCTGCAAGTGTGTTGCAGGCTCCTTCACGAAAATAATCCAGTGGGTTTTGTCGTTCTTCCCGGTACGCTGGCCGATCGCAGGTTTCTCGTCAGTAAGCTCCAAAATCTGGCTCACCGGGATTTGCGTTTCATTCCATTTGAAAATGAGCACACCGTGTGGCCGCAACACTCGGAACGCCTCTTTGAAACCGGCGCGCAGATCTGAACGCCATGTATTTTTGTTCAATCGACCATATTTTTTCCCCATCCATGCCGTTTGACCGACACGCTCAAGATGTGGAGGATCAAACACAACAACCGGAAACGACGCATCTGCGAACGGCAGCGCGCGGAAGTCAGCAATCAAATCAGGACGGATTACCAGGCGGCGGCCGTCGCATAATTCATGCTCTTCGCTGCGGATATCAGCGAAGAGCGTGCGCGTATCGTGTTTGTTGAACCAGAACATGCGGGAACCGCAGCACATATCCAGGATTGTTTGCTCAGACATGCTCACCTTGCCTCCACTAACTCTTTCCATTTTTCTTTGAGCAACTGCCGGGCAGCTGCCTCTCCATCAGGCGGGAACGAAAATCCCGCGCGGACGCCAGGACAACCGTTCGAACAGCGTACCTCTGCCGAACCCCAGTTCATTCCACGGCTGCGGACCCTCAGTGAAGGAGCCATGCCGCATTGAGGGCATTTCGGTAAATCAGTCATTCCCTAGCCCCTCCAGCAGATGCTTATGGCGGCGCAGCTCCCTAACGGCCCCCTGCAGACGTTGCAGGTTAGCCAGCTTGGCTTTCGTGCGGCGGATTTCGGTCGAAATATAGCGCGATGAGGGAATAATCAGGTCATCAGGGCGGCTGGCGAAAGCTGGGATATCCTGAATAATCTCGGCAGTGGATTTGCAGGCTGGCGCCGCTGTTAGCTCGCTAACCTCTGGTGCTGGCTCCTGCTGCTCTGGCTTTATTGCCGGTTCACCCGCCAGGCTCCAGGTGATGTTTTTACCGTCAACATGGCGCAGGACCAGACCGTCCTTGCACATTGCACCCAGCGAAGCATTCAGGGCTCGCGAACCTTTACCCAGTTTTTCTGCGACCTGATTGGCGGTCATGGCCCCCTGGCCCTGCATTGCTGACAGCACCCTCTCAACCAGCGGCGACTGCTGCTTGGGTCTGATACGCTTCGGCTTCTGCTCTGTCGCGGTACCGAGGAACCAGCCGCCGTCAGCAAAATCACACAGTCCCTGCTCTTTCTGCTCGCGCAGCATGTTCAGCGCTTCAACGGGCTCGATATCCAGACGGGCAGCAACCTCGCGATATGTCGCTTTTTTCATGGCTTTCAGTGCATCAAGTACGGTTTCCATAATTTTCTCCTCAAAATTCACTTAACAGGTCTCAGGTGGCTAACGTTTCCGCGATAGCTCTCCCAGTCAAAGTTCACCCAAATGCCGTTATCCATGCGCAGGCGATCGATAACCCTTGCCCCCAGGGTCTCTACCAGCGCGTCGTAATTCAGGTTGGTCAGAACGCCAACCGGGCGCAATGCGGCCAGGCGGCGATCGATAATCTGGTTCAATAAAACTTTCTCGCCGCGGCTATCGCGCTGAATGCCGACTTCGTCGAGCACCAGCAGATCCACTTTGCAGAGGTCATCCAGCAACGCGGCTTCAGACTGCCCTTCGTCGTAGCAGGCCCGGGCGCGCAAGGTCAGATCCGGCACCGTCACAATCAGAACCGTTCGGCCCTGTTTCAGCAGATAATTTCCGATCGCCGCTGAGAGGTGGTTTTTCCCGGTACCAGGCTTTCCGGTAAAAACGAAACTGGCGAACCCGGTACCAAAATTTTGCGCATAGCTCTTTGCCATACTCAGAGCATGCCGCTGGCCGTCGCCCTCCACCGTGTAGTTCGCGAAGCAGCAACTGCGGTGCAGGTTCTGGATTCCGGATCGCCCGAAAATTTTCTCTGCCCGCGCCTGCTGGTTGATCTTGTCGATCTCCGCTGCGCGCTTTTGCCCTTCTTCGCGCTGCCAGGCCATCAGCTCAGCTGCGCTTTTGAATTTGGGTTCAATGCCTGCCGGAATCACACGGCGAAGGCGATCGAGAATCGAACCTGCGTTTTGCATGCTTACCCCCTGAATCCTGGCGGAACGGTGTTATCTGGACGGGAGATCTGATTGATATCCCGTCCACCAGCCTGGTAATGCCCGGTGCCCGGTGCCGACAGGCGGATAATCAGGTCATCCCATTTTTCGCGGAGTTTGGCCGGGCATTTCACCTGGCGAACCCAAAACGTATCGCTCTGAACGCGCTTGAACATTTCACAAATTTGCTTGTGGCTACGGCCATCAAGGGTGCGCATCAGACGAACGTCATTCGCCCAGACCGTCCAGTTCGGCTCTTTCGGACGAACGATCTCGCCGTCAAAGGTTGCGGCCTCCTCGTAGAGTTTCAGCACGCGCTTCCAAATCCATTGCGCACAGGTCAAATCTTCCTGGCTACCCCATTGGCGTTTCGCAGGGCTACAAACCACTGCTTCCGGGTGACGATTTAAAAATTCTGCGTTTGAAATCTTCCCGTCGGACTGCGAAGCATCCGGACGAGAATTATTTTCTGGTTCTTTGACTGGTTCAGAAGAGTGACTGATTCTGGGTGAATCTCCTTCACTATCCCCTGGTGAACGTGCTGCACCATCTGGTGAATTTCCTGCACCAGCCCCTGGTGAATTTGCTTCACCATCCTGGTGAATCTCCTGCACTACCCTTGCACTGGAATTTGCACCGCTCAGGGTTAGTCGGTAGAAATTGCTGCCATTGCCTTTCGGCCCCGATCTGGTCTCTTTTCGCATCAGTCCAGACTCGCAAAGCGCGGCAACATGATTCATGACGGAACGACGGCTGATCTCACACTGATCAGCGATATGCTGATAGCTCGGCCAGCATTCGCCCTGGTCACTTGCGTTATCGGCCAGCTTAAGCAGAACCAGCTTACGAAGCGGGTTTCCTACCTTGACCTTCATCGCCTGAACCATCAGTTCCATGCTCATAGAACACCTCGATACAACTGAACTAGGCTACGTTTGAACAAGTCGAAACCAGCTTCACTTTGACGCCGACCAGCTGCGCCAGCGCGTCGATTGCTTCCAGAGTCTCGCGGCGGATTACCGGTTGCGGTTTGCCAGTGAAGACTGCATTGGTGGCTTCGATACACTCTTTGTTAACTCTGGCTGCCCGGTAGAGCATGCAGTCTTTCTGCGCCAGTTCGTTATCAATGGCGGTACGGATGGCATAGCTCAGCGCTTCTGCCTGTTTCAGGTAGTTAGGCGTATCGTTGCGGAAAGCACGTTGAATAATCTGCTTGTTGTTGTGCAAACGGCGCGCGTACTCGTCCGGATCCGATACGTCATCAAGTGACTGAAGCAGATCGCCAAAGTGATGCGGGGTTATCAGCTGCGTGACCGTCTTCCAGCCCTTTTCCTGCGCCCAGGACTCCAGCTCGCATGCCAGCTTTTTGATTTCCATCAGTCAGACTCCTTAGGGGCATTGAGGTTAATCTTGTGCTCATACAAAACTGAGTCGTACTTCAATGCACCACCCGTTAATTTTTCCAGTCGAGCGGCGCGTCGTTCAGGTACTAACTCCCCCCACTCACTCACAGAGGATCGAGCGATGTTGAGAGCCCTCGCCACGTTGGCTTTTTTCCCAAAGTGTTTGATTACATCTTCGGTTTTCATTTTGTCCTCCTTGGTAAGTTTTCCTAACTTTATATGTTAAGGAAACAAGAGTCAATGCGCGTTAGGATTTCCGAACTATGAAAACGATCGGTCAGCGTATAAAAGAGCGGCGCTCTGCTTTGAAATATACCCAGCGCAGCCTAGGCAAACAGGCTGGGGTTGCTCATGTCACAATCTCTCAGTGGGAACGTGATGAAACCTCTCCAAGGGGCGATAATCTCTTCAAGTTAGCTGCGGCTCTTGGCGTTGAACCTGGCTGGATCATTAAAGGCGATGACGGATACGAACCAGCCCCAGCAGAATCGCATCGGATGCTTTCACCGCAACAGATTCAGCTTCTGGAACTGTTTGAAAAACTCCCCAACGCTGAGAAAGAACAGCACATCATCAATTTGCGGGACAAGGTCAAAGACTACGATGAAACGTTCAACGACCTGATAAAAACCAAAAGCAAAGAAGAAATCCTGCAGATCCTCAAAAACCTCGATATCAAATAATTTTTCTTCACGCCAGGCCGCTTCAATAGCGGCCTTTTTGTGTTTTTCACGATCCTGTTGTTAGGTTTTGCGAAATTCACCCTTGACGTTTTGTTAGGTTTAAATAACAATCTGCGTTATCAAAACTTAACAGCAGTAATCAGTAAACGTTCCGCCTACCCGGCGATAGGGTGATTAGCCAAGCAAAGCAGCAAACAGGGGTTCGAGATGGAAAAAGCATACGAAGAGTATTTCAACAGTCTGGCGGAGGGTGAAGAAGCACTGAGCTTTTCCGAGTTCGTCCAGGCAGTTTCTTGAATGTGGCGTAAGCCAAAGGCTTGAAGGCGGTTTTCTCAGGTTGCGCGCTAAAGCATAGCGGGGAGAACCTGGGGCGGAGAGCAAACCCCGCGTTGCAGGACTTGAAATACCTTCACAGACCAATAAGCCGACTGGCAGCGAAACTGACCTTTACATCTGCCCTGGCGAGGTGGCGCCGCCAGACCAGGGCAGATGAATCGTCCACAACATGGAGGCGCATTCCACTCTTTCACTAATGGGGATTGGTTTGTTAGCTGGCGGAGTGTGCTTCCAGTTGTGGGCAATCGAAATTGTGGATGGCTGTTAATAACCTTATAGGGGATTCATTATGACAGACTTTAATCGTCAACCATCACGGCAACAGGCAGTCCGCCTTAACTGGTTTGAAATAAAACTTCGAAAACTTTGTTATTTGCTTGCTCAAAAAGGCAACCCTGAATTCTGAAGGTTAATAGCGTCGATAAAACGCAATAACCTGACTGTCATTTAATTATACACGATTAAAAACCATGCCTTAAATGGCAGGAATTCTCTCAACCTAAAACAAGGTGTCTGAAATGAAATTAGAAGTAACAACCATTGAAATGGGTCTTGCAATAGTAAACAAAGAAATTGCGACATTTAATATTAACGGGATTATTTCTGGCGTGGTTCATCTACCATCCTCTGGCCCTGTAACCGTAGTACTTGATGGTGGCTATGTGCTGGGCGAGTTTCATTGTCCAGTATGCGCTGTTAAGCACATTAGCTTGCTGTCTGTGAACTTCACAGAAGCGCAGAACGCCTGCGGCATGTCCTATTACGATTACAAACGCCAACTACTTAACTGATATGGATGACATCATTTGTCATTGCGCCGTTTGCTGCCGCGAATATAAAAAATCGGAAATGCACGAAAGGAAAACAGACATATACCCCTTTAAGCGCACGATTTATTTATGTGAGCAATGCAATGAAAAAAGAGAAAGGCGTAACGCGTTAAAAAAGGTTAAGCGTGTTATTCGTAAACCATATCGCTAAACATCACACACCAAAAAATTAATAGAGGTAATTATGTCTGTTGAATTAAAAGTTTTCGGCGGTGCTTATTTTCCAAAAGATAAAGCCTTGAAAAAATACCCGGACTTAAAGCCGCTTGCTACAGCAGTAAATTCGGCCACAAAAGCCATTGCTGAAGCTGTTATTTTCGGCAAGCTGGCGGCTGAACATCCTGAACATATAGATGATTATTTTAAGGTGAAAATTTGGGAGCACCACGAAGACCTTCCATGTCCTGAGCTTGATGTGTTTAGCGCTGATTTCTTTGGTGAGCACGTTGTCTGGAATACCAATCGAGGTGAACCAGCTGCTGCGCCACAACCAGAAATCGATAATAACGAAACCGTGCACGCGGCGGGTATGAAGATTGTACGCAACCTTGACCAGGACTCCCGCGCGGCATGCCTCGCCCTCTTCGGCGCAGTGGAGGAGATCACCGATTCGCAATTCGGTCAGGTAGTCGATTTAAATAACTACGACGATGGCAGCTTCCAACGAGAACTGGCCCAGGCTTTTGTGAAGGAACCTCGCGTGTTTGCCCTGAGCGGTGAGCGGCAGGAAGAACTACTGGCGTGGATTCGCAAAACTATGAAGGTCTCAACTCAGTGGCCTGATATCAAAAAAGGTATCACTAAATGGATCGACACTCCGGCAGCAAAGCGTGAGCCTGTTGCTACCGACATCAAACCGGACACAGAAGCCAGCCTGGGCGGTAATACCCCTACCGATCGCAGTCCTGATCTGGTGCATAATCTCGCAACTCTCCGCCTGGAAACCGCACTGGGCATTCTCTCGGCCGCGATGGATTTTGATATTTATGCCATTCCATCCGAAATTATCCGCCGCGCCAAAGAGATGGAAAGCGAGGGAAGAGATCCGCGCTTTTCTGCCTGGTGGAATAAATTACGCGGCACTCCGGGCATCCTGGACTTCTCCCGCGCCTCCATTATCGCGCTGATTAAAACCGCTCCGGAAGACCTTTACCTCAAGCCGGTCGATCTGCGTGCATATATTAACCGCAATCTGGTTGAATCGAATCATGCGAAACCGGATCAGAAAACAATCGATATCGCATGCGGCAATATCAAGCTGGAGACTGAAAATGATGAAACCAAACCGTCTGTACCGGGCGAAACTCTTCCACCAGCAGTTTGTCCTGGCAAAGCTGCGCAACTCGACAAAGAACTCAGCGAGACATTCGCTCCGAACACGACTCCTGAAAAGCAAGCCGGCGGTCAGCCGCGTGTCGAGAACCTGGGTGGAGGAGTCTTCTCAGTCGATGCTCTGATAAATACCCCCTCCTCAAATGAAGTCGAAAAACAGGAAGTGCCTCCAGCTCAAGACGTTCGCGAAGCACCAGACGCACGCGAATTTTCGATTTTGCACGCACTAAATGATCTGATTTCTGGCCGCACCAATATCATGGGGAAAGAAGAGGCTGAGGGCGTGGTGGCATGCACAGGTCACCTCGTTTCCGATGTTATCCCGCTACTGATGGAAGATATCACCGCCACAGAATTTTGCTTGTCTCCTGATTTCACCGACGAGGAGATCCACGACGTGGCCACCACCATGCTGGATAGCTGGTCCGATGAAATTAGCGTTCGTCAGAAAATCGCTCTTGATGCGATCGTGGAATACCGCCGCCCGGCACCACCAAAATCTGTCGCACTCGATCCTCCAGCCGTTACTGCTAAGCCGGATGCCGAGCCCGAACCAGTAGCTGAAACAAACGCGCCGCTTTCATCGATTACCTACCAGCAACAGCTGACCATTGCAGCGCTGCAGGGCTTATGTTCCAACCCGGCATATTGCAATCAGTATGAGGAATTACCGGCTATGGCCGCCGGGCTTGCCCGCGGCGTGATCAACCATCAGGAAGGCTCCTGTGCGTCTGATTAACCGTAGCAAGGGAGACAGCATCGGCGGGCCAGCATGCGCCGCCGCGCTCAAATGCCATTTTGATAAATATGGCGAGCATGGTCGCAGCGACAAACAGACTTTTTACACCATCAAGTTCAAAGGGAGAAAAATTACGGTTGAGGTTGTTAACCGCCCCCGTAGTTACGTGGCAACGGCAATGATCGGTGCCAGGCATCTTATGTGCCTCCCTGGCCTTGGTCGGTGATTTTTGACAATCAATATACTATCTGCCGCTACGGTATTGTGCTCGTGGCGGCGTCATGGAGTTAAGCATGGCGCAAATCATTTTCGATGAAGAGTGGATGGTGGCGGGAAGGCTAACTGAGAAAACGGGGCTGGATGACAGGCAAATAAAAGCTTATCGCCTCGGAAGCTGGATTGAAGGGGTTCATTTTAAGCGAGTACCCGCGGTACCCGGTGGAGAAAGCAAACGCGCTTTGGTCTGGTACAACTTTCCGCTGATTAATAGATTTATTCAGGAAGCATGATGAACTTTCCAACCGGCGTTGAACTTCATAACGGAAAAATCAGAATCACGTTTACCTATCGCGGCATTCGCTGCCGCGAAGTTCTCCGTGGCTGGGTGGTTAACAGCAGTAACATCAAGAAGGCGGGAAACCTTCGTGCAGTCATCGTGAGTGAGATCCAGTTCGGCCAGTTCGACTACGCTGCGCGCTTCCCTGAATCGAAGGCTCTGAAAAAGTTTTCATCAACTAAGCGGATCACGACATTTAAAGAGCTGAGCGATTTTTTCATTGATACAAAGGCTCTGGAGGTGTCGGGGGCTACCCTTCATTCTCTCACATCTGCAGTTAACACACTGAAACGTGTTGTGGGAGAAAATACTCCACTGGCTGATATTCAGCACGCCGATATCCTGAATTACCGCAAAGAACTGCTGACCGGCAGCGTATTAAACCCTTCAATGCCTAACCTGGTTAAAAAGGGACGCGCGCCCTCAACAGTCAATAAACAGATGGCGGTTTTATCAGAAATGCTGAAGCTTGCTAATCGAAGTCAGTTTATATTACACGCTCCTTATGAGGGCGTGTCCCGGCTGAAGCTATCTAAGGCAGACCCCGATCCGCTTCTACTTCATGAGTACCAGGCACTGATTGCCGCCCTTCCCCGAAAACTGGCTTTGATCATCATTGTAGCCGTCCACACGGGAATGAGGCCCGGCGAGATTTGTGCTCTGGCGTGGGAGGATATCGATCTGAGAAAAGGTGAAATTCACGTATCAAGAAGCCTGACGAACAAGCGGGTGTTTGTGCCGCCGAAAACAGATGCTGGTATACGAACGATCACGCTGCTTAAGCCTGCACATGATGCGCTGCTGGAGCAGTTCGAAATCACAGGCAATAACCCAAGACAGCAGATCATTTTCCATCACCGTGAAATCGGCAAAACAGAGCCACAAAATCTGCGGTTTGTGTTTTCCCCTGAAAAGAAATCTTCAGTGAATGAGAGCTTTTTTTCCAAAAACTCGATTTCGTATGGATGGAAACGGGGCACTAAACTTTCGGGAATACGTGAGAGAAATCCTTATCAGTCCCGACACACATACGCGTGCTGGACGCTTATGGCCGGTGCTAACCCTTCCTTTATCGCCAGCCAGATGGGCCATGAGGATGCGCGTATGGTGTATGAGGTTTATTCGAAGTGGCTCGGCGATATGAACCAGGATCAGGTCAAGATGCTGAACAATCAGATGCCAACAGCTTTGCCCCCAGGACGCCCCCAAGGGATTGGAAGTATTAAAAAAGTCATTTAATTTCATGACGCTGGTTCCAAACTCCATAATCAGCGTTAAACTATTCATACCATTCATATAGGGAGAAAAGATGATGCGCGTACTGGTTGTTGAGGATAACGCATTGCTACGCCATCACCTGAAGGTTCAGCTTCAGGAGATGGGACATCAGGTGGACGATGCCGAAGATGCAAAAGAAGCCGATTATTATCTCAATGAGCACCTGCCGGACATCGCCATCGTCGACCTCGGATTGCCTGATGAAGACGGTTTGTCGTTGATTCGTCGCTGGCGCAGCCATGATGTCTCCCTTCCGGTTCTGGTGTTGACCGCACGTGAAGGCTGGCAGGACAAGGTTGAAGTGCTCAGCGCGGGCGCGGATGATTACGTCACCAAGCCGTTTCACATCGAAGAAGTGGCGGCACGCATGCAGGCACTGCTACGCCGCAACAGCGGCCTGGCCTCCCAGGTGATTTCGATTCCCCCTTTCCAGGTTGATCTCTCCCGTCGTGAATTCTCGATCAATAATGAAGTCATTAAGCTGACCGCGTTCGAATACACCATCATGGAAACGTTAATCCGCAACAGCGGCAAAGTGGTGAGCAAAGACTCCTTAATGCTTCAGCTTTATCCGGATGCCGAGCTGCGTGAGAGCCACACGATTGATGTGTTGATGGGACGTCTGCGCAAGAAAATTCAGGCGGAGTACCCGCAGGACGTGATCACTACCGTCCGTGGTCAGGGTTATCTGTTCGAAATACGCTAAATGAAAGGGATCTTGCGTCATATTCTGCCCCTCTCGCTGCGGGTTCGCTTTTTACTGGCAACAGCCGCCGTCGTGCTGGTGTTATCCCTCTCCTACGGCATGGTGGCTCTGGTGGGCTACAGCGTCAGTTTTGATAAAACAACTTTTCGGCTGTTGCGTGGTGAAAGCAACCTGTTTTATACCCTGGCGAAATGGGAAAACAACACGATCACCGTCGAAATGCCGGAAAACCTTAACCAGCAAAGCCCGACGCTGGCCCTGATTTATAACGAAAAGGGAAAACTACTTTGGGCACAACGCGATATCCCATGGCTGGTTAAAAGTATTCGTCCGGAATGGCTTAAGACCAATGGTTTCCACGAACTTGAAGCCGATCTGAACACCACCAGCTCGCTGCTGCGCGAGGACCGCTCCCTGCAGCAAAAGCTGAATGAGATCCGCGCAGACGATGCCGAAACAGAAATGACGCACTCCGTGGCGATTAACCTCTACCCGGCCACGATGAACATGCCGCAGTTAACCATCGTGGTAGTCGATACCATCCCGGTCGAACTTAAACGTTCTTATATGGTATGGAACTGGTTCGTCTATGTTCTGGCCGCGAATCTGCTGCTGGTAATCCCGCTGCTGTGGCTCGCCGCGTGGTGGAGTTTACGCCCCATCGAATCGCTGGCGAGAGAGGTGCGCGAGCTGGAAGAACATCATCGTGAGAAGCTCAACCCGGAGACTACCCGCGAGCTGACAAGCCTGGTGCGTAACCTCAACCGTCTGCTGAAAAGCGAACGTGAGCGCTATGATAAATACCGCACCACCCTCACCGACCTCACGCATAGCCTGAAAACGCCGCTGGCGGTGATGCAAAGTACCCTGCGTTCGATGCGCAGCTCAAAGCTGAGCGTTGATGACGCCGAGCCGGTGATGCTGGAACAGATCAGCCGTATTTCTCAGCAAATTGGTTACTATCTGCACCGTGCCAGCATGCGTTCCGGCAGCGCGTTATTGAGCCGCGAACTGCATCCTGTGGCACCGCTTCTGGATAACCTCACCTCCGCGCTCAACAAGGTTTACCAGCGCAAAGGGGTCAATATCAGCCTCGATATCTCTCCCGAAATCAGCTTTGTTGGTGAAAAAAATGATTTCATGGAAGTGATGGGCAATCTGCTGGATAACGCCTGTAAATATTGCCTGGAATTCGTGGAAGTTTCCGCGCGTCAGACGGATAACGAATTGCATATTATCGTTGAGGATGATGGCCCGGGGATCCCGCGCAATAAACGTGATGTGGTATTCGACCGCGGTCAGCGTGCAGATACGTTGCGCCCCGGCCAGGGGGTTGGGTTAGCGGTGGCACGCGAAATCGTCGACCAGTACGACGGAAAAATTGAAACCGAAGACAGTTTACTCGGAGGCGCCAGAATGGAGGTCATTTTCGGTCGCCAGCAGCCCACATCGAACGATAGTTAACCCGTTATGTGAAAAATGCGAGGATCTCGCACCCAGGCTCCTGTGCTTCCGTTATAATCCGAGTCAGTAAGAGCCTGCGGAATAAAAAAATATGGATTATCACTTAACACTTAACTGGCCCGAATTTATTGAACGTTACTGGCAGAAACGCCCGGTCGTTCTTAAACGCGGGTTCAGCAATTTTGTCGATCCCCTCTCCCCTGACGAACTGGCCGGCCTGGCCATGGAGAGCGAAGTCGACAGCCGCCTGGTAAGCCACCAGGACGGGAAATGGCAGGTCAGCCACGGTCCTTTCGAAAGCTACGATCACCTCGGTGAAAACAACTGGTCATTACTGGTTCAGGCGGTTAACCACTGGCATGAACCGACTGCGGCGTTAATGCGTCCGTTCCGCGCCCTGCCCGACTGGCGAATGGACGATCTGATGATCTCCTTCTCCGTGCCAGGAGGGGGCGTTGGTCCGCATCTGGACCAGTACGACGTATTCATCATTCAGGGTACAGGCCGCCGCCGCTGGCGCGTGGGCGACAAAGTGCCGATGAAACAGCACTGCCCGCATCCGGACCTGCTTCAGGTCGATCCGTTTGAAGGGATTATCGATGAAGAGCTGGAGCCGGGTGATATTCTCTATATCCCACCAGGGTTCCCGCACGAAGGGTATTCGCTGGAAAACTCGCTGAACTACTCCGTCGGATTCCGCGCACCAAGCGGTCGCGAAATGATCAGCGGCTTTGCTGACTACGTGCTGCAGCGTGAACTGGGCAGCCATCGTTACAGCGATCCGGATGTGCCTGCGCGCGAGCACCCGGCTGATATTGTGCCAGCCGAACTGGACAAGCTTCGCGGCATGATGCTGGATTTGATCAATGAACCGGCGCATTTCAGCCAGTGGTTTGGTGAGTTTATCAGCCAGTCACGCCATGAGCTGGATGTGGCACCGCCAGAGCCGCCATACCAGGCCGACGAGATTTATGACGCACTGCA
>Ga0308156_1001050_pt1 | contig 37827 bp, 34 predicted proteins | sample PhyAR2_FD_201041 | JGI IMG/M metagenome (GOLD analysis project Ga0308156, IMG submission 201041) | Phyllosphere microbial communities from UC Gill Tract Community Farm, Albany, California, United States - DLSL A.R2 | ecosystem: Host-associated > Plants > Phyllosphere > Unclassified | place: USA... | reverse complement strand
CGGCACCGTGATCGTCCCGCTGCTCGTGCTGTTCCTGCACTTCAACCAGCGTCTCGGCGCCGGAACCTCGCTCGCGGCGATCGTGCCGACGGCGACCGTCGGCGTGGTCTCGTATGCGATCAACGGGGCGGTGGCGTGGATCCCCGCGCTCATCCTCGCGGCCGGCGCCGTGGTGGGCGCCCAGATCGGCACCCGGCTGCTCCCCAAGATCTCCCAGACGGTGTTGCGGTGGTTCTTCGTCGGCTTCCTCATCGTCGTGATCGTCAGCCTGTTCCTCGTGATCCCCTCGCGCGACGCCGAGTTCGAGCTGCAGCTGCTCAACGGCCTCGCGCTGCTCGTGGTGGGTGTCGGCACCGGAGTCCTCGCGGGCCTCATCGGCGTCGGCGGCGGCGTGATCGTGGTGCCGGTGCTGATGCTGGCCTTCGGCACGAGCGACCTGGTCGCCAAGGGGACGTCGCTGCTCATGATGATCCCGACCGCCATCTCGGGCACGATCGGCAATCTGCGCAATCACAACGTCGATCTCGTGGCCGCCGCGTTCGTCGGCATCTCGGCGTGCGCGACCACGGCACTGGGCGCGTGGCTCGCGACGCTCATCGACCCGCTCGTGGGCAACATGCTGTTCGCGGCATATCTCGTGGTGATCGCGGTGCAGATGGCGATCAAGGCGGTCAAGGGCCGCCACACGGCCTGACGCACCGCGTCCGGGCGTCGACCGACTTACATCCGGCCCTCTCTGCCCCGCGCCCCTCGGCCGAGAAAGTAGGATCGAGGGGTGGCAGTGAACCAAGATCTGGTCGGCCGGGAGTTCCCGCCGACGACCCCCTACCTCGTCGGACGCGAGAAGGTGCGCGAGTTCGCGCGCGCCGTCTTCGCGGACGCCCCGCAGCACACCGACGTCGAGGCCGCGCGCGCCGCGGGCTTCGACGACGTCGTCGCGCCGCCGACCTTCGCGATGGTCATCCAGGACCACACGCTGCAGCAGCTGCTCGCCGAACCCGACTCGGGCATCGTCCTGGCGCGCACGATCCACGCCGAGCAGAAGTTCTCGTACACGCGGCCGATCGTGGCCGGCGACGAGCTCACGGGTCGGCTGCGCGTCACCGGCATCCGGATGATGGGCGGCAACGCCATGATCACGAGCGAGGCCCAGATCGCGGACGCCGCGGGCGAGCACGTCGTGACGGCGACCAGCGTGCTGCTGGTCGGCGCAGAAGAGGGAGCCGCGTGATGCCGTACGCCGTCGGAGACGTGATCGCCGAGCGCACCGTCCACCTGACCCGCGAGTCGCTCGTCCGCTACGCGGGGGCGTCGGGCGACTTCAACCCGATCCACTACCGCGACGACGTCGCCGCCGCCGTGGGGCTCCCCGGCGTGCTGGCGCACGGCATGCTCACGATGGGGATCGCCTCATCGGTGGTCGTCGCGGCCCTCGAGCCGAGCGCCCGCATCCTCGACTACGGCGTCCGCTTCACCAAGCCGGTCGTCGTCGACCCCGAGAACGGCGCCGACCTGCACGTGATCGCGACGGTGGGCGCCGTCGACGAGACGGCCACGCGCGTCGACCTCAAGGTCACGTTCGGCGAGACGACCGTGCTCGTCAAGGCGCAGCTGCGCATCGCCGCCTGATGGGTGACGCCGTGCTGCACGAGGTCGAGCCGCTGCGGCTGTCGGCGTTGACGACGCTGCGCACCGGCGGTGCGCCGGAGCGGATGCTGGACGCCACGACGACCGACGAGCTCGTCACCGCGCTGCGCGATGTCTGGGCACGCGGAGACGAGTGGTTCGTCCTCGGCGGCGGCTCGAACCTGTTCATCGGGGACGACACGTTCGAGGGCACCGTGATCCGGGTGCTCACGCGGGGGATCGAGGAGCTGCCGTCGCCGCACGCGGGCCGCATCCGGCTGCGTGTGCAGGCAGGGCACGGCTGGGACGATCTGGTCGCCTACGCCGTCGAGCACGGTTATGCAGGGCTCGAGGCCATGAGCGGCATCCCCGGCACCGTCGGCGCATCGCCTGTGCAGAACATCGGGGCGTACGGGCAGGAGATCCAGGAGACGCTGGTCGAGGTCGAGCTCATCGACGAGGCGACGGGAGAGGTCTCCGTGGTCCCGGCATCCGAGCTGGGACTCGGCTTCCGCACCTCGGTGCTGAAGCACCACTACGGCAGCGTTCCCGAGCGGCGTGCGGTGATCCTCTCGGTCACGGTCGATCTGCTCGTGGCCGGCGAGCGCATCGTGCGCGGAGAGCAGCTGCGGCGCGCCCTCGCTCTCGACTCCGACGCTCCCGTGCCCCTCGCCTGGGTGCGCGAGCGCATCCTCGCCACGCGCGCATCCAAGGGGATGCTGCTCGATGACGACGACCCGGACACGCACAGCGTCGGCTCGTTCTTCCAGAACGCGATCGTGCCGGAGGCGGTGGCCCGCGCGCTCCCACCCGAGTGCCCGCGCTGGCCCGTGGCCCCCGACCTCGACGCCGTCACCGTCATCCCCCTCGCGTCGTACGACGGTCTCGTGCCGACCTCGAAGGTCGAGGCGCCCGACGTCAAGGTCAGCGCCGCCTGGCTCATCGAGCACGCGGGCATCCGAAAGGGGTTCAAGCTGCCCCGCTCCCGTGCCTCGGTGTCGACCAAGCACGCACTGTCGCTGACCAACAGGGGCGGAGCGACAGCCGCCGAGGTCGCCGAGCTCGCGCGATTCATCCAGAGCCGGGTGCACTCCGAGTTCGGCCTGGTGCTGCAGCCCGAGCCGGTGCTGCTCGGCGTCGAGCTGTAGGCCGCCTCGTGCTCGACTGGCTCCAGGCCGAATGGCCGCAGGTGCTCGGCTTCGTCACGGGTGCCGTGTGCGTCTGGCTGGCGGGGCGCCGAAACGTGTGGAACTACCCGATCGGCATCGCGAACAACGTCGTGCTGTTCGTCGTGTTCGTCGGGGCAGGTCTCTACGCCTCGTCGGCGCTGCAGGTCGTGTACCTGCTCATGGGCCTGCACGGCTGGTGGCGGTGGACCCGCGGCGCCGAGCAGAGCCGCACCTACGTCGTACGCACGCCGAGCCGGGCGTGGCCGTGGCTCGCGCTCGCCGCACTCGTCGGCACCGTGGTGCTCGTCTGGGTGCTGACCACGTTCACGGACTCGCAGGTGGCGATCGCGGATGCCGCCACGACCGCCGCGAGCCTCGTGGCGCAGTACATGCTGAACCGCAAGTGGATCGAGAACTGGTTCGTCTGGATCTGCGTCGACATCGCCTTCGTGGGCCTCTCGATCGCCGCGGGGCTGTGGGTCATCGCGGCGCTGTATCTGCTCTTCATCGGACTGTGCGTGATCGGCTACCGGTCCTGGCAGCGGGCCGCCGGCGAGGAGCGCGTCGCAGCGCCGGATACGGCGACCGCACGCGCATGAGCGGTCACGGCCTCGTCCTCGGCAAGTTCTACCCCTTCCACAGCGGCCATTCGCACCTGATCCGCCAGGCCCAGAGGCAGAGCGACCGGGTCACGGTGCAGGTGCTCGGCGCCTCGGTCGAATCCATCCCGCTCGACGTCCGAGCCGACTGGATCCGCGAGTCGCACCCTGGTGTGCGCGTCGCGGCGGCGATGGACGACGCCCCCGTCGACTTCGACTCGGAGTCCGCGTGGGATGAGCACATGGCCGTGATCGAGGCGCTGCTCGACGGTCCCGTCGACACGGTGTTCTCGTGCGACGCCTATGGCGGCGAGCTCGCCCGGCGGCTCGACGCCCGCTGGGTGCGCATCGACGAGGGGCGGCGGATCAACCCGGTGTCGGGCACCGCGATCCGCGCCGACGTCGCCGCACACTGGCATGAGCTCGCCCCGGCCGTGCGCGCCTGGCTCACCGCGCGCGTCGTCGTGCTGGGCGCCGAGTCGACGGGATCGACGACCCTCGCCGCGGCTCTCGCCGAGAGGATCGGCACGCTCTGGGTGCCGGAATACGGTCGCGAGCACTCGGTCACGCGCGAGGGCGGACTCACCGCGCCGTGGCAGAGCCCCGAGTTCGATCTGATCGTCGACCGGCAGATCGCCCTCGAGACGCAGGCGCTGCGCGCCGTGCCTCTGCCCGTGCTCGTGTGCGACACCGACGTCCTGGCGACCGCACTGTGGCACGAGCGCTACGTCGGCACGACCGCGCAGCGTCTGTTCGACGCCGCCGCGGCGCACAGACCGCTGCTCTACGTGCTCACGGGTGACGAGATCCCGTTCGAGCAGGACGGCATGCGAGACGGCGAGCACATCCGTCACGACATGCAGCAGCGTTTCCGTGACGTGCTCGCCGGGCAGCCGGTTCCGTGGATCGAGGTGCGCGGCGGCGTGCCGGAGCGGGTGGACGCCGCGGCATCCGCCCTCGCGCCGCTGCTGGCCGAGCACCTGCGGTTCGCTCTGCCCCTCGAAGCGCGGCCCGTCGACGAGCAGCGCGCGCTGCAGCGGGACGCCGAGAGCTCGTCGTTAGGATGAATCGCATGTCAGACCGCGGGAACCAGCCGGACCGGTGGAACAGAGTGTCCTCCTCGCCCACGAATCCCGGCACCGGTCTCGGCGTCCGCGAGCTGACGGCGGAAGACCTGTTCCGCCCCGCGGAGGCCCGCACCGTGCCTCTCGACGAGCGGCTGCGCCAGGTCTACTACTGGATCGTGAACCGGGCCGTCATCTCGCCCTACTACGACATGGAGTTCTCCCACGGCGAGCCGCTGTCGATCGAGCTGGGCGACGCCGGAGCCACGGTGTCGCTGCCCACGCAGGCGTCGTTCTCGTCGAACGTGCTCGTGCCCCTGCTCACCTTCGCGGTCGGAGGCAAGTGCCTGCTGATCGGCGGCCCCGGCCGAGGCAAGACCACCGTGGCGGTGCTCATGGGCGTGCTCGCCGGGACCGCATCCGACGACGTGCGGCGCGCCGTGCAGCAGGGGCAGCCGCAGCTCACGGTCAGCGACCTCGTGGGCATCCCGCTGCCCCGTGATCTGGTGGGGGCGGAGCGGCTGTCGGACATCCGCATCGCGTGGCGCGACTGGCTGGGCCTGCCGGTCAAGATCATCGACGAGTACAACCGCATCCCGACCAAGACCCAGTCCGCGCTGCTGACGATGGTGGCCGAGGGATACGTCGAGAGCCACGACCAGATGCGCCGCACGGCGCCGGACGGGGGAGTCGAGAGCTGGTTCTTCACCGCGAACGACGATGCCGGCGGCGGCACGTTCCCGGTCATCCAGGCCCTGCGCGATCGCATGGACGTCACGGTGCAGGCCGCCGGATTCAACAGCCGCTTCTTCGACGAGCTGATCACGCGGGTCGAGGCGGGGGAGAAGCCCGAGGAGCATCTGCCGGCCGAGCTCGCCTTCGACGCGGCACAGCGGTCGGAGATGCGCTCGTCCATCCGCGCGGTGCCGATCCCGGATGCCGTGCGCGACCGCCTGCGCTTCTTCCTGAGCCACTTCGAGTTCGTGCAGCACGGCGGACGCCGGTTCGAGTACCGCACGAAGGACGTCGTGACGACCGCGGGCGGCCGGGTCGGCGAGGTCATCGAGGCCAACAGCGGCGCGGACCTCGACGTCGACCTCGGTGCTCAGACCCGCAACGGGCTGTCGGTGCGGGCGCTGCAGACCCTCATCCTGTACGCCAAGGCGATGGCGTGGTTCCGCGGTGTGGATGCCGTCGAGCTCGACGACGTCGCCGCGGTGCTGCCTTTCGTGCTGCGCGGCAAGCTGCTGCCCAACGCCACCCACCCGCGCTTCGACGTCGGTGCGGAGCGGGAGCTGAGCACGGACACGGTCAGCTGGCTCGCCGACCTGTTCGCCCAGTCGTGCCGGCAGTACGACTCGCTCGGACGTGATGCGGATGAAGAGGTCGCGGCGCTGCTCGACGAGTTCGATCGGGGACTCGACGGCGTCTCGACACTCGAGGCGTCGCGGCGGGTCACGGCCGTCGAGGCGCAGCTGCGCCGCATCGCGACCGTCGGCAAGCTGTACGGGCGCGACTTCGATGACGTCATCGCGCTGAAGTACCTGCATCAGCGCTACACCGCGTACGTGCGCTGGCAGGAGCTGCGCGGGTGAATCGCCTGCCCGTGCAGCTGGCGAACGCGCCGGCCCCGTTCGCCCCTGCGGCGCTCCCGGACTTCTCGTCCGTGGGGCTCGACACAGCCCTCGCGACGAGGTCCGTGTCGCAGGCGCACGGCGACGCCGAGCAGTTCACCCGCGCGCTCGCCGCAGGGGTCGCGGCGGATGCGGCATCCCGCGACGACCGTGACCGGGCGCTCGACCTCGTCGCGATCGCCGGATGGCGCGCCGGAGCGCTCGGGCTGCGTGTCGATGCGCTGACCAGGCTCGCCGCGCTGCCGACCGCCGAGACGCGCGTGGCGGCGGCAGCCGTGCTCGGAATCGGCGTCGACCAGCTCGACGTCTTCATACGGCGCCAGGGGACGGACCGTTTCTGGTGGCCGGGCCGTGCCGATCAGCGAGGATACGTGCTGGCCGTCGGCGGGTTCCGCGGCATCGGCGGCGCGTGGATCCGTCCGCCCGAGCGCGTGGAGCGCCTGGCCGACCCCGGCGCCTTCGCCTTCCTCGTCGGAGGCGTCTGGTGGCGTCTCGACGCCGATGTGTGGGGCTCGCGACTCGCCGTGCTCGCAGAGGAGCCGGCCACGGCACTCGCGAGCGGTGAGCGCGTGACGGGGCAGGACGGCGTGACGGTGCAGGATGGCGTGACGGTGGTGGATGGCGTGACGGTGGTGATCGGCCCCGACACGCACCTCGCGTGGGTGCACGTGCGGGAGGCCGCGTGAGCGCGGAGCCCGAGCAGCGCGCGCAGCCGGCGCCGGAGACGGTGCCGTTGAGCGATGAGGCGCGAGCGGCCTGGGAGCGGGCGCTCGCCCTGTGGCGTGTGCGTCTCGACGACCCCCGGATGCACCCGGGTGCCGCCGCCCGGCACGGGGCGCCCGCCTGGTTCCGCTTCCCGCCCTCGGTCACCGTGGATCCGCACTACCTCGCCGAACGAGGACTCGCCGACGAGCTGTGGAGCATGTTCGCGCACGAGATCGGTCACCACGTGCTCGCCCCCAGCACCCGCATCGACGCGCTGAAGATCGACCACCAGATGGCCAGGGCGATCACGACCGTGTCGCCCCGTCGCGACGCCGGCGACGGGGCGCGGCGGCTCGGCAATCTGTGGAGCGATCTGCTCGTGAACACCCGTCTCGCGCAGCTGCAGCGCGCCGAGGCCGGAGGCTCTTCCACCCCGACGCGCGATCTGGGCATCGTCCGGCTCGGACGTGCGCTGTATCCCGCGCCCGCCGACAGCGCCGACCGTCTCTGGTGGGTCTACTGCCGTGCGTACGAGCTGCTGTGGCAGCTGCCGCAGGGCACTCTGTGCGCGCCTGAGCCGCCGGCTCGTCCGGTCGCCAGGCCCGTGGCTCAACGGCCGGTCCCGATGAGCGAGATCCCCGAGGAACACCGCGAGAAGGAGCGGCTGCTGCGCGAGGCCCGTGCCGAGCGCGAGCGCGTCGCCGCGGAGCTCGCGGGGGCGACCGCGACGAATCCGCCGGTCGACGCGGCCCTGGTCGCCGACGCCGTGCGCACGTTCGGCACCGACCCGGTGTCGGGAGCCGCGCTGTTCGGAGTGATCGCGGCACCGTATCTCGCCGAGCAGGACGCCGCCGGTGGCTGGCCCCTCGAGCCTCCCGTCGGGTGCGGCGTCGACGACCGGCCCGCGACCGCCGCGGAACTCGGTCGCCTCCTCGCCGATCAGCGACTGCGCGCCGATCTGCCGCGGCATCCGGGCACGGTGCGCGACAGCAACGACAGCGTCGATCCCGATGACGGGATCGACGGGGAGAACAAGGGCGCCGGGCAGCATCTCACCCTCGCACGCACACTGCAGCTGTACCGCGACAGCGGGAAGGATGCCGTCGTCGCCGCGTGGTACCGCACCGAGGCCTCCGCGTGGGTGCGGCCGTACACCCGGCCCGCGCCGTCGATCCCGACCGGCGGCATCCCCGGGCCGCTCGAGCTGTGGGAGGTCGGTGACGCCCTCGGCGACATCGACTGGCCCGTCACGATGCGCTCGGGCGCGGTGATCCCCGGGGTGACCACGCGGCGCCGATCCGAACTCGACGACGAGCCGCTCGTGCGGGAGACGAGCCTCGAGCTCGATCTCTACATCGACTCCTCTGGTTCGATGACGCATCCGCATCGCGGCTCGCCCGCCGTGCTGGCGGGCACGATCCTCGCGCTGTCGATCCTGCGCGGCGGCGGACGCGTGCGGGTCACGAGCTTCTCGGGCACCGGCGAGGTCGCGGGGATGCCGCGGTTCGGGCGCGATCCGGAGGAGATCATCGCGGCGATCTCGCTGTTCTTCGGCCGGTCGACGTCGTTCCCGCTCGACCTGTACGCCGCCCGGTATGCGAACCTCCCGCAGGCGGACGACGAGACCCAGCGGCATGTGGTCGTGCTCTCCGACGACGGTCTCGTCTCGATGTTCGGGGTCGGCAACGAGCCCTACTCGGGCGTCGCCCGCGCGGTTCGCGCAGTGCTCACCACCGGTACGCTCGTGCTCATGGATCCCCGTCGCCAGGTCGCCCAGCTCGCCGAGCGCGACGGGTACGACGTGGTCTATCTGCAGACGATGGCCGATGCTCCCGCGGCATGCGCGGCCCTGGTGGCGACGCTGCATGGCTGAGACCGAGGCGCTGCTCGCGGCCTGGAGCGAGAGATCGGGTGGAGAGGCCGAGGCCTGGGCGCGTGCGAGGACGGGGCCGTCGCTGGAATCGGTCGCCGCGCGGATCTCCCGAGTCCCGCAGGAGTTCCTCGACGAGCGGGTGTCGCTCCGGGCGCTCGCCGGAGACATCGTCGGCGGGCCGATCGCCGCGCAGCGGTTCGACGACGACCCGCGGGTGCGCCGAGGAGCCGGCATCGCGCTCTGGCTCGTCGCCAGCGAGGGAGTCATCGAACCCCTCGAACCCGCGCTCGCGCACGGACGGACCGCACTCGCCGTCGATGCGCTGGCGCTCCGGGTGGCACCCGTCGCCGATCCCGCCGCCTGGACCTCCGACGACGAGCGCCGCATCGAGGCGGCGCGCACCTTCCTGCTCTGGTGCGGGTACCTTCCCGCGGGGGAGGATGCGGCGACGGCCGCGTCGCTCCTCGCCGCGTGCGACTCGCTCGCGCGCGACCGTGCGCTCGCCGACGCCTACGAGGGCCACCGCCATCGCGCCGAGATCGCCCGCAAGCTCGACGAGGCGCGCCGCAGAGAGGCGGCGGCGCGGTACTCCAGTGAGTGACGCGGGCGCGGCGGCCGATCCCGATCTGCTCGGGGGGCTCGCGCTCGCCGAGTACGCGCCCGGCGAGGCGGCGGTGCTGAGCGATGCCGAACGCTGGCCGACCCTCGATCCGGCGGGTGCTGCTCGCCTGGCGCGATGGCGCACCCACCCCGACGCACCGCAGTGGACGCATGCGACCGGCGATCGCCTGACCGCTGAGCAGGCCGAGCGGGTGAGGCATCCGCTGCCCCTCGACGGCTGGATCGCCGAGCACCTCGACGCCGCCCGGCGCACGCTGCGCTATCGCGGCATGCGCGCACACGCCGTGCTCGACGACTTCCCCACGATCGCCCGGCGCGACCTCGTCGACGACCTGGCAGCATTCGTGCCGCTCGACGCCGACCTCTCCCGCATGCTGCACGGCACCAGCTCCGGCTCGACCGGCGCGGCGCTGCTGATCCCCGACGACGTCGAGGAGGTGGCGCGCGGCTTCCACCTGCTCGTGGCGCTCGCCGCATCGGCGGGAGTCCCGATCGTCGCGGAGGGCGAGCGCATGGCCGTGGCCAACCTCGTGTTCCAGCGCCAGGCCTTCACCTACGTCTCGGTCGTCTCGAGCTTCGCCCAGCGCGCGATGTCCCGGCTCAACCTGCATCCGTCGGCGTGGCCCGGACCCGACGCCCGTGAGCGCTTCCTCGCCGACGCCGACCCGCAGATCCTGAGCGGACACCCCACGAGCCTCGCCGAGCTGCTCGACGCGGGACTCGACGCCGTGCTGCATCCCCGGGTCGTGTTCTCGGGGGCCATGGCCCTGTCGGGACCCCTGCGGGCGCGGATCGAGGCGGCGTTCGACTGCCCGGTGTTCGACGTGTACGGCCTGCACGAGACGCGGCCCATCGCGGTGCGCGTCGATGACGGGCCTTTCCGGGTGCTCGACCGCCGCGTGCACGTCGAGGTGCTCGATCCCCACCGCGACGTCGCCGTCCCCGAGGGGGAGATGGGGGAGATCGTCGTGACCGCGGGGGAGAACCCCCTGCTGCCGCTCGTGCGCTACCGCACCGGCGACCACGGGCGGCTCGTCACCCTCGACGACGGAGCGATCGGCATCGCCGACCTGGAGGGGCGGGAGAACACGCGCTTCCGTGCCGCCGACGGTGCGCTCGTGCCCTGCGTCGAACTCACGCAGCAGCTGCAGGCGCACGGTGCCGAGGGGTGGTCGGTCCATCAGGGGCCCGACGGCCGGGTCCTCGCCGTGATCGCGGGAGGCGACGAGGCCGGCGCCCGCGCCGCGCTCGCCGCCCTGCTCGGCGAGCCGGTCGAGCTGCGGAGGGTCGCCCGGGTGATCGATCTCGGCGAGGGCAAGCCCCGGCGCTACCGCAGCTGTGTGCCCGACTGAGTGCGCGCTCGGCGAGGACCTGACAGCGGCGCCGGAGCGTCGTACACTCGCGGCATGAGCGGACTGATCCCCTACCTGCTGTTCCCCGGCAACGCCGCAGAGGCGCTCGAGCACTACCGGTCGGTCTTCGGCGGTGAGCTGCTGACGCTCGACTACGCCACCGCGGGCCGGCACGACGGGCCGGGGGACTCCATCGCGCACGGGCAGCTGTCCGGCGCCGTCGAGCTGGCCGGAGCGGATGCCGGGGCCGACGACGACGCGGTGCAGATGAGCGGCATGTTCCTGTCGCTGCTCGGCACGGCGAACGCCACGACGCTGACGAGCTGGTTCGATCGGCTGTCGTCAGGCGGCCGCGTGATCGATGCTCTGCAGAAGCGGCCGTGGGGCGACTACGACGGGACGCTCGTCGACCGCTACGGCATCCGCTGGCTCATCGGATTCCACGACGAGGACTGATCGCGGTCGTCGGCGCCCCGCCGGTCGTCAGCGGAACAGGCGCTGCAGGCGCTGCACCCCTTCGAGGAGCTGGTCGTCGCCGAGCGCGTACGACATGCGGATGTATCCCGAGGGGCCGAAGGCCTCGCCCGGCACGACCGCGACCTCGGCCTGGTCGAGGATCAGATCGGCGAGCTCGAGGGAGGTGGTCGGCGTCACGCCGCCCCAGGTGCGGCCGAGCAGACCCTGCACGTCGGGGTACACGTAGAACGCGCCGAGCGGGTTCGGCACGACGAGGCCGTCGATCTTCGACAGCTCCGACACGATCAGACGACGGCGGCGGTCGAAGGCCTCGCGGAACTGCTCGGCCTCGGTCTGCGGGCCGTTCAGCGCCGCGATCGCCGCCTTCTGGGCGACGTTGTTCACGTTGCTCGACAGGTGCGACTGCAGGTTGCCGGCGATCTTGATAGCATCAGCGGGTCCGACCATCCAGCCCACGCGCCATCCGGTCATCGCATAGGTCTTGGCCACGCCGTTGACGAGGATGGTCTGGCCGGCGAGAGCGGGGACTGCCTCGACGATCGACGTCGCCTTCACGCCCTCGTAGGTGAGGTTCTGGTAGATCTCGTCGGAGATCACCCAGATGCCGTGCTCGAGAGCCCACTCGCCGATGGCCGCGGTCTCCTCCGCCGTGTACACCGAGCCGGTCGGGTTCGACGGAGACACGAAGACGAGCACGGTGGTGCGCTCGGTGCGGGCGGCCTCGAGCTGCTCGACGGTGACCTTGTAGTCCTGGTCGGCTCCCGCGAACACCTCGACGGGGGTGCCGTCGGCGAGACGGATCGCCTCGGGGTAGGTCGTCCAGTACGGTGCCGGCAGCAGCACCTCGTCGCCCGGGTTCACCACGGCCTGGAAGGCCTGATACACCGACTGCTTGCCGCCGTTGGTCACGATGACCTGGCTCGGCGAGACCTCGAGGCCGGAGTCGCGGAGCGTCTTCGCGGCGATCGCCTCGCGCAGCGCCGGGAGTCCCGGTGCCGGCGTGTACCGGTAGCTCGCCGGGTCGGCGAGGGCCTCGGCCGCAGCATCGACGATGAACTGCGGCGTCGCGAAATCGGGCTCGCCGGCGGCATACGAGATGACGGGCTTGCCTTCGGCCTTGAGGGCCTTCGCCTTGGCATCGACCTTGAGGGTCGCCGACTCGGCGATGGCGGACAGCTTGCGAGAGAGAGGAGCGCGTTCGGTCACGACTACGAGCGTACTCGGCCGAGCGGGCGCCGTGAGGGGGCGGCGGTCATCAAGAACGGCCATTCTTGCCGTTCTCGCCCTCCTGTGTCGCCGTCAGGCGGTGGCGAAGCCGTGCGCCGCGGCCACGGCGTCGAGCGTGATGCGACCGCCCTGCACGTTCAGGCCCTTCGCCAGCGCGGGATCGGCCGCGGCGGCGGCTTCCCAGCCGGTGCCCGCGATCGCCGACACGTAGGGCAGTGTCGCGTTCGTGAGCGCCCGCGTCGCCGTCTCGGGCACGGCGCCAGGCATGTTCGCGACGCAGTAGTAGATCGAGTCGTGCACCGCGAAGGTCGGGTCGTCGTGCGTGGTCGGACGGGACCCCTCGAAGCATCCCCCCTGGTCGATCGCGATGTCGACGAGCACCGAGCCGGGCTTCATGGCCGCGACCATGTCATCGGTCACGAGCTTCGGGGCGGCCGCGCCGGGGATCAGCACCGATCCGATCACGAGGTCGGCCGTCAGCAGCTCGTGCGCGATGTCGTACCGGCTCGACGCGCGGGTCTCGAGGGCGCCGCCGTAGCGGTGCTCGAGCTCGCGCAGGCGGGGGAGGGAGATGTCGACGACCGTGACCTTCGCCCCCAGGCCCAGGGCATTGGCCGCCGCATGCTCGCCGGCGACACCGCCGCCGATCACGACCACCTCGGCGCGCGGGGTTCCGGCGATGCCGCCGAGCAGCATCCCCCGTCCGCCCGCCGAACGCATCAGGGAGTACGAGCCCATGGTGACCGAGAGTCGCCCGGCGATCTCGCTCATGGGGATCAGCAGCGGCAGACTGCGGTCGGGCAGCTGCACGGTCTCATAGGCGACGGCCGTCGTGCCCGCCTCGACCAGTGCGGTGGTGAGTGCGCGGTCGGCCGCGAGGTGCAGGTACGTGAAGAGTGTGAGGTCGGAGCGCAGGAACCCGTACTCCTGCGCGATCGGCTCCTTCACCTTGATGAGCAGATCGGCCTCGCCCCAGGCCTCCTCGGCCGTGGCGACGATCTCGGCACCGGCGGCCCGGTACGCGTCGTCGGAGATGCCCGAGCCGACTCCTGCGCCCGACTGCACCAGGACGCGGTGCCCTTCGTGAACCAGCCGATCGGCGCCCGCGGGGGTGAGCGCGGTGCGGTTCTCGTTGTTCTTGACTTCGGTCGGCACGCCGATCTTCATCGATCCTCCAGGTGACAGCTCGCAGGGGCGCAGCGCGGCGCACTGCAGTTCGTGCGGCGCCGTGCAGTTCTTTCAGTGCAGCTCAGTGCAGTACAGAATCGCAGAAACGTCGATTCAGCACCACAATCACTGAAGAAGATTCGATGATCCGCATCATCCTGCATAATCGTTCACATGGAGACAGCGCCCGAGGCCCCGTCATCGAACACCCTTCGGGCACCGGCCCTCGACGCGGTCGATGCCAAGATCGTGCAGCTGCTCAGCGCCGACGGGCGGATGACGAACGCCGAGCTCGCGGGTCATCTGGGCGTCGCGCCCTCCACCGCGCACGCGCGCCTGCGGGCGCTCACCCAGCGTGGCGTCATCACCGGATTCCACGCGAGCGTCGACGAGCGGATGCTGGGTGCCGGGCTGCAGGCGATCATCGGCGTGAGCCTGCGCCCGAGCGCTCGCCGAGAGAGCATCGTCGAGTTCGCCGACCGGGTGCGAGGGCTGCCCCAGGTGATCCAGGTCTTCTTCCTCGGAGGGGACGACGACTTCCTGCTGCACATCGCGGTGGCCGACTCGTCGGAGATGCGCGAGTTCGTGCTCGAGCACCTGTCGGCACAGAGCAGCGTGGCCTCGACGCGCACGAGCATCGTCTTCGACTACCACCGCAATTCGGTGGCCGCGTCCTTCCGCTGAGTCCCGGCAGACGCGCGTGCAGTGGGGGGCCGACCCCCGCCTGAGCAGGATATTGCACGCGACTCAGCGCGGTGTCTAGGGTGAGCCCGGGGCTCGGCCGCGATGTCGCGGGAGAGCGCGCGGAGTTCTGGGGGACGCGATGGTGCGCATGCTCGACGAGGGGCAGCTGACTGCCTGGGCGCGACGACTGGCGGGCGGCGATGGCGGCGCGGGTGAGTGCGCGGGAGCCCCCGGGGTCCCGCGCTGGCTGGCCGCGAACGTGATCAGACTCGACGGACACAGGGGCATGATGCAGCTGTCGAACTTCGGGACGATGAGCGCCGACGATCCCGCGGCGTTCGAAGCGGCGCTGCTGCGCCGATCGATCGGGGCGACGATGCTCTACAGCACCCTCGAGACGCCGCACACGGTGAGCTACGACCGCGGCGCACCGGGTGGCGAGGACATCGTGATCGTCGGCATGGCGAACCAGGGCGGGCAGCGTCTGCGCACCGCGACCGGAGTCCAGGCTCTGGCGGTCGGGCGCATGGGCTTCATGTCGAGCCTGGGGACCTCGGCGGTCGAGCATCAGGGGGTCAGCGAGACGACGGGTGTCGTCGTGCCGGTCTCCGCGCTCCCGGGGCACCGGAAGGTGCTGGCCAGAGGGGCGGACGTGTTCCCCGACACCCCGCTGACCAGGGCTGCCGGAGTGGCGTTCTCGCGGATGCTCTCGGAGTGGATGCGTGACCCCGACCAGGGCGTCGGAACGGTCGCGGGTACGGAGTCGACCCTCGTCGCGCTGGTACGCGGGCTCTTCCGGCAGCTTCCCGGCGACGGCGAGATGGATCGGGCGAGCGAGCTCCGGGCCGAGGCGATGAGGGTCATCGACGCCCGCCATCGAGATGCCGGGTTCCGGATCGAGATGCTGGCTGCGGAGTTGCACATGAGTCGTCGCCAGCTGTTCCGTCTGTTCGCAGGCACCGACGAGACCCTGGCGGCGAGGCTGCTGCGTCGTCGGCTCGAGACCGCGAGGGACGAGCTGGCGGCGACCCCGATGCAGGACCTCGCGACGGTCGCGTCGAGGTCGGGATTCCTCGATGCCGCCGCCCTGCGTGCGCAGTTCGCGCGCCACGTCGGCGTGAGCCCGAGCGCGTACCGGCTGGCGGCAGCATCTCCGCCGCGTCTCGCCGAGGCGATGCTGCTCTCCGACGAGCAGGAGCGCAGCCCGTCCTGACCGGAGCGACCGCGCGAGGGCGTGACACGCTGCGCGGATCGCGCGCCCCGGTGCCACGCGGGCGCGGATCCGGTGCCAGACATGCTCTGGAGTGCCTGCGTGCGCGCGTCCGGTGACAGGACCGATCCCGTCCGTTCCGGGCGTCTCGCCCGCTGCATAACCTGGACCTGCCCGTGCCCCCAGACGGGCCATGGCGGGGGAGGAGAGAGGCGCCGCGGCACTCTCGATGTTCCCGGTCACGGCTTCCGGACGTGGCGGAGACGCCCGTCCGGAAGCTCGGGGCGGGACCCGTGCCCGTGGCCGGTCGCGGGCGTCAGGCGCCGAACGATGCGGGCAGTGCGCAGTAATCGGCGAAGCGACGGCGGGGATTCGCGGGATCCGAGACGTCGACGATCGCGGAGGCGATCGAGTGCGGAGGCTCATCGCCCGCGAGCTGCCACAGGATGTAGTTCCAGATCCCTCGGGTGGACTCGCTCAGCAGCGCGGCGGGGCCCGACACGATCAGCACCGACCCCGAGTCCTCGCGCTGACGGAACGGCGAGACGATCTCGTCGCGGAGCTGCTGTTCTGCGCCGTCGGCGCTGTGTGCGCGCTCGACGTGCTGATCGGCCGAGGTCAACGCCGCCGCGAGGTCGTCCGCGGCGCGGCGGGAGCGCTCGGCATCGGCTCCCGCGACGACGAGCAGCCGTCGTCCGCGCGGGTAGAGGTGCAGGAATTCCGAGGAGATGTCGGTCCAGACGTCGCTCATCGTCCCAGGCTACGCCCGCCTGACGCGACGACGCCCCTCGGTCCGGATCTCGGCACCGAGGGGCGTCATCGCGTTCTCGGGGACTCAGCCCTCCTCGACGAGGAAGCGACTGTAGGCGCCGAGGGTGAGGAAGGCGGGGAACTCCTCGCGGAGCGCCACCTCGCGGAAGACGGATGCCGCGTCGTCGAAGCGATCGCCATCGTGACGCGACACCTCGTCGAGCACCTCGACGATCAGGCCCTCGACGTACTCGGGCGTGATCGGCGTGCCGTCTTCGGTGGTGCGGTCCTGATGGATCCACTGCCACACCTGCGAACGGCTGATCTCGGCGGTGGCGGCATCCTCCATCAGATTGTCGATCGCGACGGCGCCGAGGCCGCGCAGCCAGGCCTCGAGATAGCGGATCGCGACCGACACGTTGTCGCGTACGCCCCGAGCCGTGATCGGACGTCCGATGTGCAGATCGAGCAGCTGCGCCGCGGTCACCGCGACCTCGGGGCGCTGACGGTCGACCTGGTTCGGACGATCGCCGAGCACGGCGTCGAACTCGGCCTGCGCCGTGGGGATGAGGTCGGGGTGCGCCACCCAGGTGCCGTCGAAGCCGTCGCCGGCCTCGCGCTTCTTGTCGGCCGTCACCTTCTCGATCGCCCGCGCCGTGACTTCGGGGTCGCGCCGGTTGGGGATGAAGGCGCTCATGCCGCCGATCGCGTAGGCGCCCCGCTTGTGGCAGGTCTGCACGAGCAGCTCGGTGTACGCCCGCATGAACGGCACCGTCATCGTGACCTCGCTGCGGTCGGGGAGCACGAACCGTGCGCCGCGACCGCGGTAGTTCTTGATGATCGAGAAGATGTAGTCCCAGCGCCCGGCGTTGAGGCCGGCGCAATGGTCGCGCAGCTCGTAGAGGATCTCGTCCATCTCGAACGCCGCCGGCAGCGTCTCGATCAGCACGGTCGCACGGATCGTTCCGTGCGCGATGCCGACGTACTCCTCACTGAACGAGAACACGTCGTCCCAGAGCTTCGCCTCCTCGCTCGACTCGAGCTTCGCGAGGTAGAAGTACGGGCCGCGGCCGGCGGAGATCAGCTGCTGCGCGTTGTGGAAGAAGTACAGCCCGAAGTCGACGAGCGAGCCGGATGCCGCGGTGCGCCGACCTGCGCGATCGGTGAACTGCAGGTGCTTCTCGGGCAGGTGCCAGCCGCGCGGGCGCATCACGATCGTGGGAGTGCGCTCGGCGGTGACGCGGTACTCCTTGCCGGGGCCCGACGCGGTCGACGGACCCGTGAAGGAGAGCTCTCCGCGGAGCGCGTCGCGGAGAGACAGCTGCCCCTCGATGACGTTCTTCCAGGTGGGGCTCGTGGCATCCTCCTGGTCGGCGAGCCAGACCCGAGCGCCCGAGTTCAGGGCGTTGATCGTCATCTTCGGGTCGGTCGGCCCCGTGATCTCGACGCGGCGGTCCTCGAGGCCGGGCCCGGGGCCCGCGACGCGCCACTCGGCATCCTGGCGGATGTGCGCGGTGTCGTCACGGAACCGCGGGTCGTGACCGTTGCCGATCTCGAACCGGCGGCGCATGCGGTCGGCCAGCCTGTCGTGGCGACGTGCGGCATAGCGATGGTGCAGCTCGGTGAGGAACGCGATCGCCTCGGGGGTGAGGATCTCGTCGTAGCGCTCACGCAGCGGGCCGGTGACGGTGATCGCCGGGCCCTGCTGCGCCGTCTGGATCGGAGCGGTGGTCGGGTCGGTGGTCGGGGGAGCGGTGGGAGTGGTCATGATCGTGTGTCCTTCACAAGAGGTTCAGTGGAACTGCGCGGCTTCGGTGGAGCCGGCGAGGGCGAGGGTCGCGCTGTCGGGGTTGAGCGCGGTGGAGATGACGTCGAAGTAGCCGGTGCCCGCCTCGCGCTGGTGCTTGGTGGCGGTGTAGCCGTTCGCCTCGGCGGCGAACTCGGCCTCCTGCAGTTCGACGTACGCGCTCATGGCGCGCTCGGCGTACCCGCGGGCGAGGTCGAACATCGAGTGGTTCAGGGCATGGAAGCCGGCGAGCGTGATGAACTGGAACTTGTAGCCCAGGTCGGCCAGCTCCTGCTGGAACGTCGCGATCTCGGCGTCCGACAGGTGGCGCTTCCAGTTGAAGCTCGGTGAGCAGTTGTACGCGAGCAGCTTGCCCGGGAACTGCGCGTGGACGGCGGCGGCGAACTCGCGGGCCAGCTCGATGTCGGGCTCACCCGTCTCGACCCACAGCAGATCGGCGTACGGCGCGAAGGCGAGCCCGCGACTGATGACCGATTCGATGCCGGGGCGGATGCGGTAGAAGCCCTCGGTCGTGCGCTCGCCGGTGGTGAACTGCTGATCGCGTTCGTCGACGTCGCTCGTGAGCAGGTCGGCGGCGAGAGCATCCGTCCGGGCGATGATGACGGTCGGCACCCCGGCCACGTCGGCCGCCAGGCGGGCCGCGTTGAGCGTGCGGATGTGCTTGCCGCCCAGGTGACCGCACTTCTTCTCGCTCGCGAGCTGGTCCTCCCAGTGGATGGCCGCGGCGCCGGCCTGGATCAGCGACTGCGCGAGCTCGTACGCGTTGAGCGGCCCGCCGAAGCCGGCCTCGGCATCGGCGACGATCGGGGCCAGCCAGTCCTGGGTGACCTCGCCCTCGGCGTGCTCGAGCTGGTCCTGACGGATCAGCGCGTTGTTGATGCGCCGCACGACCGCCGGCACCGAGTTCGCCGGGTAGAGCGACTGATCGGGGTAGGTCTGACCGGCGAGGTTGCCGTCGGCCGCGACCTGCCAGCCCGAGAGGTAGATCGCCTTGAGGCCGGCGCGCACCTGCTGCACGGCCTGGCCGCCGGTGTAGGCGCCGAGCGCCCGCACGTAGTCCTCGGTGTGCAGGAGGTTCCACAGGTTCTCGGCCCCGCGGTGCGCGAGGGTGGAGTCCTCGCGGACCGATCCGCGGATGCGGATGACGTCTTCGGCCGAGTACGTGCGCTCGACGCCGTCCCACCGAGGATCCGTCTCCCAGATCTCCCGGAGCTCGGCGGCCGTCTGAACCTGGTCGCCGGCGCGCAGACCGGCGGGGCGGGGTGTGTGGTTCTGAGCGTTCGTCATGGTGTCTCCTCCGTTGGATGCCCGGACCGTGAAGCCGGGTGGCGTGTTTCCACTGTGGGTGAAGAAGCGGGGCTCGACCGACCGTTCCGGGTGTGAAGATCGCCGGAAATTCTGTTTCTGTGACAGAATCGGCGGCATGAGCACCTCCGTGGTCGAAGAAGACGCCGACGCCCTCACGATCGGACGTCGCATCCGTCAGCTGCGCACGGCGCGCGGGATGACCTTGGACGACCTCGCCGCTGCCGTCGATCGGGCCCCGAGCCAGATGTCGATGATCGAGACCGGCAAGCGCGAGCCGAAGCTCACGCAGCTGCAGGCGATCGCCCGGGCGCTCGGCGTCACGATCGATGCGCTGCTCGAGGGAGAGCCGCTCGATGAGCGCAGCGCGATCGAGATCGCCCTCGAGCGGGCCATGAAGGGGCAGACGTTCCAGGCACTGGGGATCGAGCCCTTCCGCATCGCCAAGAGCGTGCCGACGGATGCTCTCAAGGCGCTGCTCGCGCTGCACGGCGAGATCGATCGGCTCAAGGATGAACGGGCGGCCACACCGGAGGAGGCCAGACGAGCGAACGTCGAGCTGCGCCACCTGATGCGCCGGCAGGACAACCACTTCGCCGACCTCGAGGCGAAGGCCGCCGAGATCCTCGCGGCGGTCGGGCATCCGGGTGGTCCGCTCACCCAGCGGACCGCGTCGGAGATCGCCGCCTACCTGGGGTTCACCCTGCACTACGCGCCCGATCTGCCGCAGACCACCCGCAGCGTGGCCGACCTCGCCAACGGTCGGCTGTACCTGTCGAGCAGCGTCCCCGCCAAGGGCGATGCGCGGACGGCCGTGCTGCAGGCGCTGTCGAGCCGCATCCTGGGGCATTCCGAGCCGCGCAGCTATGCCGAGTTCCTGCGCCAGCGCGTCGAGACCAACTACCTCACCGGGGCGCTGCTGATCCCGGAGTCGCACGTGGTTCCGGCGCTGAAGGATGCCAAGGCGCGCAGAGCCATCTCGATCGAGGACCTGCGCGACGCCTACTCGGTCTCGTACGAGACGGCCGCGCACCGGTTCACGAATCTCGCCACGCGCCATCTCGACATCCCCGTGCACTTCCTCAAGGTGCACGAGTCGGGCACGATCACGAAGGCGTACGAGAACGACGACGTGAACTTCCCGACCGACCGCCTCGGTGCGATCGAGGGGCAGATGTGCTGCCGCCGGTGGACCAGCCGCGTCGTGTTCGACGAAGACGACCGGTTCAATCCGTACTACCAGTACACCGACACGGGCAACGGCACGTACTGGTGCACGGCCCGCGTCGAGGCATCGAGCGAAGGACTGCACTCGGTGAGCGTGGGGGTGCGCTTCGACGACACGAAGTGGTTCGTCGGGCGCGACACGACGCACCGGGGGGTGTCGAAGCACTCGGTCGAGGTGTGCTGCCGTCGCGCACCCGCCGAGCTCGAGGGGCGGTGGCGCGAGAACTCCTGGCCGAACGTGAAGACGCCGCGCACCCTGCTGGCCACGCTGCCGACGGGCGCGTTCCCCGGGGTCGACACCACGGACGTGTACGAGTTCCTCGAGGCGCACGCGCCTCGCTGAGGCCGGGTGCGCCTGGCTGCGGTCGGGTCGTCTAGGCCTCGATGCCGCGCAGGACGATCTCGAGCCCGCGATCGAACGCCTCGTCGACGTCGCCGCCCTGACGGAATCCGCCGTTCTGCTCCATCATGCAGAAGCCGTACGCCCATGCCGTCAGGGTGCGAGCGACCGGTAGCGGGTCAGCTGACGTCAGTGCGCTCACGGCGCCCAGCAGCGTCGTCATCAGCGGCGCGAGCGTCTCCGGCGAGGGCGTCGCCTCGGGGGTCGGCGCGTTGAACAGCAGTGTGGTGACGCGGGGCGATCGAGTCGCGAAGTCACGCAGAGCGCGGGCCACGCCGGCGAGCACCTCGCGGGCGTCGGTCGCGTCGTCGACGACCGCGTCGATCCGGGTCCCCAACTCCGCCGCCGCGTCGTCGGCCGCCAGCCGCAGCAGGTCGTGACGGTTTGCCGCGCGCTTGTAGAGGCTGGGCGCTCGCACGCCGACGGCCGCCGCCACCGCGCTCATGGTGACGGCATCCACTCCGTCGCGCTCGGCGATCGTGCGGACGGCGGCGACGAGCGCGGGGGTGCTCACTCTCTGCGGTGCAGGCATGCTCTCAGCATATGGCTATTGACTGTAGCCATCAAGGCTATGTACTGTAGCCAACATGACCGCAGACCTCCTCCGCATCGGCGACGACATCATCGCCATCCACGCGATCGTGACCGACGAGGGCGTGACGCTCATCGACGCCGGCCTGTCGGGCGACCTCGGCATCCTCACCGCGGCGCTCGCCGGAGTGGGCCGCTCGCCCGCCGACATCCGCGGAGTCGTGCTGACGCACGGCGACACCGATCACATCGGCATCGCCGAGGCGCTTCGCGCGCGGCACGGCGTGCCGGTGTACATCCTGCAGGCCGACGCCGATCTCGCGACCGGGGCGATGCCGGCGCGCGGCGTGAAGGCCGACGCCTGGCGGATCGGGCCGACGCTGCGGTTCCTCTGGACCGGGCTGCGCCGCGGGGCGCTGCGCTCGCCGCGTCCGTCGGCCGTCGTCGCGATGGCCGACGGCGACGTGCTCGATCTGCCCGGCAGGCCGGAGATCATCGCGATCCCCGGTCACACGCGCGGCTCGGCCGCCATCCGCGTCAGCGCCGTCGGTGCGCTCTTCCTCGGGGACGCGATCACCACCAGGCACGTGCTCACGGGCGCGGAGGGTGCACGACTCGCGCCGTTCAGCGATGACGCCCCGCGAACGAGGGTCAGTCTGGAGAAGCTGCGGGGGCTGCCCGAGGCCAGGATCTTCCCCGGGCACGGACCCGAGTTCGCGGGGACTGCGGCCGATCTGCTGGATGCCCTGGATCTGCGGCGCATCGACTGAGCGCGATCAGGCGGCGTTCCAGCGCAGGCGAGGGGCGTCCTCGTCCTCGAACTCGCGGAGGACGGATGACGCGTCAGTCACGGGGAAGAGTGTGATCAGCAGGGGCGGCCCGACCGGTGAGGCGGCGACCTCGTAGGCCAGGGCCGCCGGTCCCTCCTGCGCACTGAGTGCGACGCGGGTGCGCCGGTCGTGCACGATCCCGGTGGCGGAGGTCGCTGGCGCGGCGAGGAGGCTGGCGGCGGCTGCGGTGGCCCGCGCGAGCAGCGTCGTCGCGCCCGACCAGGGGACGAATGCATCCGACGCGAGTCCGCACGCGTGTGCGAGGTCTGTGCCGATCCATCGTTCGCGCTTCAGCCCGTACGGCGTCTCGGCGAGTGACAGGAGGTAGCCGTAGCAGTGCAGGAGGCCGGCGTTGCCGTGCGGCCATGACCCGTCGGCGCCGGCGCGGCGGTGCAGTTCGTCGAAGAGCGCCCGCGAGATCACCGGTGTGCCGATGTTCTCGTCGATCACGGTCGATCGCCCCCAGACGCCGAAGCGCGCGTGCGCACGGTCGTCGTCGATCGCCGTGGTCAGCCAGGGGAGGCTCTCGACGGCGGCGCGGGCCGCCTCGGCCGAGTCGGACTCGGCTCGAGTCGCGGAGGTCGTGAGGTCGTCGAGTTCGGACACGGCGCTCACGATACAAGACGCGCGTGGACGGATTGTTCACACGGCGTTCACACGATCGGGACTTTCTGTCCACAATCGAACAGCATGCTGGACGAAGCGTCCGCATGCACAGAGAGCGGACGCGGAAAGAACACCGTGAACTCCCTTCTCCTCTTCGACTTCGACGGCACGATCGCGCTCGGCGACGGTCCGGTCCTCGCGTACGCCTCGCAGGTGGGCGCCGCCCTCGGTGACCGAGACGGCTTCGTCGACGCCCTCCGCGAGGTGCTGTCCTCCGCCGACGGCGAAGTGCTCGACGGCTACGACGCCGTGCGACGCGCGGCGGTCGCGAGGGGAGCGGACTCCCGGCTCCTCAGCCGCGCGTACCTCGCCAGCCGCACGCAGCTCGCGACGGCGGACGCCCCCGTCGACGCTCCGGACGGTCTCGCGGACTTCCTCCGCGCGGCCGCACCGCTCGCCGAGCTCGTGCTCGTCACCAATGCCCCGGCGATCCGCATCGACGAGGCGCTCGACGCGCTCGGTCTGGCGGGACTCTTCACTCGCATCGTCACGAGTGCGGGCAAGCCCGCCGGTCTCGATGCCTTCCTCGCCGCTCTGCCTGCCGACACCCGCGTGCTGAGCATCGGCGACATCTGGCACAACGACCTCGCTCCCGCCCACGCCCGGGGGCACGCGACGGCGCTGATCGGAGGATTCCCCGACCCTGCCGCGACCCCCACCTACCGCGCTGCCGACTTCGCGACGCTGATCCCTCAGCTCGACGCGTGGCTGCGCCCCTGAACCCACCTCCCGCCCCTCCTCACCTCCCCACCCATCGAAGGATGAAAATGCGTACCTCCCCCTTCCGCCGGACCGCCGCGGGCCTCGTCGCCGCCGGCGCGCTGCTGACCGTCGTCCTCACGGGCTGCTCCGCCAGCACGGCCGCCCCCGAGGACTCGGCGGCCCCCGCCGCCGACCCCGACTCCCTCGTGCTCGCCCTGGTGCCTTCGCAGGACCAGGACGGCCTCGTCGAGACCGCCGCGCCCCTCACCGACTACCTCACCGAGGAGCTCGGCATCGAGGTCACCGGTGTCGTGTCGAAGGACTACCAGGCCGCGGTCGAGGCCATGGGCGCGGGGCAGGCGCAGATCGGCTTCCTGCCGTCGCTGCAGCTGTGGCAGGCCAACGACATGTACGACGCGTCCGTCGTGCTGCAGACCGAGCGCAACGGCAACATCACCTACCCGGCGCAGTTCATGACGAACAACCCCGACAAGTACTGCGACGACGAGCCGGTCGAGCGCGACGGGATGCTGTTCTGCAACGGCGCCGACGCGATGACCGGCCCCGCGGGCCTCGACAGCATCGACAAGGTCGAGGGCGCCAAGGTCGCCGTGCTCGGCCCCGGCTCGCCCGCCGGCTACATCTACCCGATCCTCGCTCTGCAGGAGGCCGGCCTCGACACCGACACCGACATCCAGCAGATCCCCGTGACGGCGAACGACGCCTCGGTGCTCGCGGTCTACAACGGCGACGCCGAGGTCGGCTTCAGCTTCTGGGATGCTCGCACGATCGTGCAGAAGGACACCCCCGATGTCGGGCAGAAGGTCGTCGTCTTCGCGATGACCGAGGAGATCCCGAACGACGGAGTCGCGGTGTCCGCCGACCTGTCGCCCGAGCTGCAGGACCGCATCACGGCGGCGCTCGAGGACTTCTCGAACACCGAGGAGGGCTCCGAGATCCTCACCAGCATCTACTCGATCACCAAGCTCGCGCCGGCCGACCCCGAGTCGCTCGACGTCGTCGCGCGTGCCGCTCAGGCCCTGGGGCTCCAGTAAGTTGTCCGATCTCATCCGGAACGTGGACGTCGCAGCTCCGGCTGCGGCGTCCACGCCGTGGTCCATCCGCCTCGACGAGGTCACGGTGCGCTATCCCAACGGCACGGTCGGCCTGAACCGCGTGTCGCTCGACATCGCCGCGGGCGAGATGGTCGTGGTCGTCGGTCTCTCAGGGTCGGGCAAGTCCACGCTCATCCGCACGATCAACGGCCTGGTGCCCGTCACGAGCGGCACGCTCGACGTCGGCGAGCACCGGGTCAGCGGCGCCTCGCCCCGCACCCTGCGGCGGCTGCGTGGTGACATCGGCATGGTGTTCCAGGGTTTCAACCTGGCCGGGCGCGCCAGCGTGCTGCAGAACGTGCTCGTCGGACGCCTCGCGCACACCTCGCTGTGGCGCACTCTGCTCGGGGCCTACCCCGACGCCGACCGCCAGCTCGCCTATCACGCACTCGATCGCGTCGGCATCCTGCAGAAGCTGCACTCCCGGGCATCCGATCTCTCGGGCGGCCAGCAGCAGCGCGTCGCGATCGCCCGGGCGCTGGCCCAGGAACCGCGCATCGTGCTCGCCGACGAGCCGGTCGCGAGCCTCGACCCGCCGACCGCACACGGCGTCATGAACGACCTGCGACGCATCAACCGCGACCTCGGCATCACGGTGCTCGTCAACCTGCACCTGCTCGACCTCGCCCGCGAGTATGGCGCGCGCATGATCGGCATGCGCGCCGGGGAGGTCGTCTACGACGGTCCGGCGACCGGCGCGACGGATGCGGACTTCGAGAGCATCTACGGTCGCTCGCTCACCCCGGAAGACCGGTTGGACGCGTGACCGACAGCACTCCTCCCGTCTCGCGCGGTGTGCGAGCCCTCGACGTCCCCGCTCGACCCCGCGGCGCGTGGAAGGGCCCCGTCATCGTCGTGGCCGTGATCGCGGTGACCGTCGTCATGTGCCTGCCCGGCATCGGGATCGGCGTCGACCTCGGAGCGATCGCGCGCAACTGGCAGAACGGCGCCGACAAGATCGTCCAGCTGCTGATGCCGGACTGGAGCTTCTTCCCGCGCACCCTCCCTCCGCTCATCGAGACGCTGCAGATGGCGGTCATCGCGACGGCGATCGGCGCGGCGGTGTCTCTGCCGCTCAGCTTCTGGGCCGCGCGCGCGACCAATCCGAACGCGCCGGCGCGGATCGCGGTCCGCGGCCTGCTCAACGTCATCCGCAGCGTCCCCGATCTGCTGTACGCCGCGATCCTCGTCGCGATGGTCGGCGTCGGCGCGCTGCCCGGCATCCTGGCGCTGCTGCTGTTCAACGTCGGCATCATCGTCAAGCTCGTGTCCGAGGCCATCGACACGAACGACCGCGGTCCGCTCGAGGCCGGCCGCGCGGTCGGCGCGACCCAGGCCAAGATCAACCGCACACTGGCCCTTCCCGACGCGTGGCCCGCGTTCGCCAATCAGACGCTGTACGTGTTCGAGCTGAACGTGCGCGCCTCGACCGTTCTGGGGCTCGTCGGCGCGGGCGGCATGGGTCTGCTCATCGACGCCGTGCGCACCTTCTACCGCTACGACCAGCTCTCGCTCATCATCCTGGAGATCCTCATCGTCGTCATCGTGATCGATCTCGTCTCCGACGCGATCCGCCGGAGGCTCGTATGACCACCCTGCTCACCCCGTCCGCGGCGATCACGGTCGTCCCCGACAGGCCGCGGCGCCCGTGGCTCCTCGCCGGTTGGGTCATCGTCACCGGCATCGTGGTGCTGGCGTTCTGGTCGATCGACATCAACTGGGGTCGCCTGGCCGACCTCCCGGCCGAGATCGTGCGATACGCGGTGCTGATGTTCGGCGCCCCGAACTGGGAGAAGCTGCCCGAGGCGCTGTGGCAGACCTGGCGGAGCATCGAGATGGCCTGGGTCGGCACGATCCTCGGCATCCTGCTCGCCACCCCGCTGAGCCTGCTCGCCGCGCGGGGCTTCGGTCCGGCGTGGCTGCGTGCGCTGCTGCGCGGCCTGTTCTCGCTGATCCGCGCCGTGCCCGAGATCATCATCGCGATCGTCATCCTGTCTGTCACCGGCCTCACCCCGTTCACGGGTGCGCTCGCGCTGGCGATCAACGGCGTCGGCACGCTCGGCAAGTGGGGCTACGAGGCGGTCGAGGCCGTGCCGCGCGGCCCGATCGAGGCCGCCCGTGCCGCAGGCGGCGGCACGCTGCAGGTGCTCCGCTGGGGCGTCTGGCCGCAGGCCGAACCGGCCTTCTGGTCGTTCTGGCTGTATCGCTTCGAGATCAACGTGCGCTCCTCGGCCGTGCTCGGCCTGATCGGGGTCGGCGGAATCGGTGACATGCTGACCTCGTACACCCAGTACCGTGAGTGGTCGACGGTGGGTGTCCTGCTCATCGTGGTCGTCGTCGTGACGATGCTGATCGACGGGGCGTCGGGTGCCATCCGTCGACGCATCATGGAGGGAGCCCGCGCCCGTGTTCTCGCCTAGCGCGCCGCCCACCGCCCGCATCGCCGCGGTGCTCAACACCCTGCAGCCCGCCGAGCGCCGCGTCGCCGAGCTGATCGTCGAGTCGGCCGACGCCGTCGTCGAGTGGACCGCGCAGGAGCTGGCGGAACGGGCGGGTGTCGGACGGGCGACGGTCGTGCGCACCTGTCAGACGGTCGGCTACCGCGGGTATCCGCAGCTGCGCGTCGCGCTCGCCGCGGAACTGGGCGGCGGCGGGGGAGACACGGCGATCGATCACGGACCCGGAGTGCTCGGGCGGATGCGGGGCGAGATCGATCGCCTCGCGGCGTCCCTCCCGGCGCTGGCGAGCCTGCTCGACGCGGACGCGGTGGACGAGGCGGTGCGTCTCGCCGCATCCGCCCGCCGTCTGCTCGTGCTCGCGAACGGACTATCGTCGCCCATCGCGAACGATCTGGCCATGCGGCTCACGGCCTCGGGCCGGTCGGCGGAGTTCATCGCGGATGCGATCGCGCAGCAGATCGCCGCTCGGCACCTCACGGCGGAGGACGTGTGCCTGGTCGTGAGCGGATCGGGGGCGAACGAGGCGAGCCTGCGTGTCGCGACCGCGGCCGCTCGCGGCGGGGCGACGGTCATCGCGCTGACGTCGTTCGCCTCGTCGGCGCTGACCGAGGCGGCGACGCTGTCGCTCGTGATCGCGCCGACCGGGGTGAGCTTCCGCGACGAGCTGGAGCACACCTCGCGCGTGGCGTACCTGGTCTTCGCCGAGGTTTTCGCCGCCGCCGTCACCGCCGAACGCGGCGCCGATGCCGTCACGGCGCGGGCCCATGCACTCGAGGTCGTCTCCGACAACCTCGGCGAGGGCGCGTAGCCCCGGGCGGCGCACCCCGCTCAGTCGCGCGCGGTCTGCAGCAGAGTCCACAGCTCGGCGCGAGCGGGGAAGGTCGACAGATCGGCGCCGAGGATCGTGCCCGCCTGAGCGATGCGCGATCGCAGCGTGTGGCGGTGCACCCCGAGCGCGGCGGCCGCCGGCTCCGCCTTGGCGTCGTGTTCGAGCCACACGCGCAGCGAGCCCTCGAGGTCGGCGCCCGATCGCGCATCGTGGTCGCGCAGCGGAGCGAGGCGCGACTCGGCGACGAGGCGCGCCTCGTCGGTGGCCAGGGCGCTCAGGATGCTGGACCCCACCGTGTCGGTGTAATGCGCGACGCCGGTGTCCGTCTGCTGCCGCAGCGCCGCGACGGCCTGCGCGTGCGCACGCGAGAACGCGTCGTACGACTCCGATCCCGACGCTCCGATGCGGATGCCGAAGCGCACGGCGACCTCGTCGAGCAGCGCCTCGTCGGCCATCGCCACGCAGAGGACGACGCCGTCGGGCGACTCCGCGAGGAAGCTGGCGGTGCCGTGCTCGGACCGCCGCCGTTCCCACCAGTCGATCAGCGGTCCGGCCGGGGCATCCGCCGCGACCGCGACCACGACCGGCGCCGGGGGCATGCTGCCGAGGACCCGTCGTGCCAACGACGGATCGTCGTCGAGCAGAGAGCCGAGCAGCTGCGAGTGCAGTCGCCTGCGGCTACGGGCGAGCTGGTCGCTCTGCTCGAGGGCCAGACCGGCCATCGCGATGACCGAGGTCACGACGGTGCGCGCCTCGGGGTCGAGCGCGTCGACGGCGAGCGCGATCACGCCGCGGAGCTTGCCACCGCGTCCGACCGTGAACAGCATGAAGGTCTGGTCGTCGATCGTGAGCGACTGGCCGGCCTCGAGGCCGCGGGCGAGCACCTCGGTGGCGCGCTCGCCCAGCGATGACAGGCTGCTGGCCGGCAGCTCCGAGCGGGGATGCGACATCTGCAGGATGCCGGCGGTGTCGTACATGCCGACCCACGCGCCGAGGCGGCGCCCGAGCTCGGCGAGCGTCGCATCGAGGCCGCGGGGGCGGAGTGCGGCCAGCGCGAGGGCGCGCTGGGTGTCGAGCGCCCATGACCTGCGTGCGTAGGCCTGCGCCGCGATCGCCTCGGAGTGCGCGCGCGCCACGGCGATGAACGGCGTGCGGTAGGGCACCTCGAAGAGCGGCATCCCACGGCGCGCGCACTCGGTGATCAGGTCGTCGGGGATGCCGGCGCGGTGCACGTCGGTGCCGAAACCGAGGCCGAGCACCCCGCGGTCCGACAGACGCCCGACGTAGACGTCGAGATCGGCGTCCGCATCGAACTGCGTGCCCGTGGTCAGCAGGGCGAGGTCTTCGGCGAGGAACGGTGTCGGGTCGCCCAGGTCGGAGCTGTGCACCCAGCGCAGCGGGCGATCGAGGGACCCCGAGGGCAGGTCGGACTCGTCGGAGACGAGACGCAGGCCCAGATCGCGGCGGCCGAGCAGGGCGCGCAGCGTGGGCTGCTCGGTGGCATCCATCGCATCTCCTCACGGTCGTGGCGGGGCGCCGTCGCCGGAGGGGGCTTGTACAAACCGGCGATGATCTCGATCAGATTGTACAGAACGGCGAGTGCGAGCGGTCGTTCGGCGGCCGTACGCTCGCGGACATGGCACTCCTCGACACCGCAGCTGTTGCAGTTCCCCTCGGCGGACCGGAGCTCCCCCAGGAGCGACGCCTGGTCACCGAGCTCCCCGGCCCCCGGTCGGCGGAGATCCTGGCGCGGAAGGCCGCCGCGGTGCCTGCGGGCGTCGGGCACACCGTCCCGGTCGCCACCGTCGCCGCCGGTGGTGGCGTGGTCGTCGACGCCGACGGCAACTCGCTCATCGACCTCGGCTCGGGCATCGCCGTGACCACGGTGGGCAACGCCCACCCGAAGGTCGCCGCCGCCGTCGCCGCGCAGGCCGCGCAGTTCACGCACACCTGCTTCATGATCTCGCCGTACGAGTCGTACATCGAGGTCGCCGAAGCCCTCAACCGCATCACTCCCGGCGACTTCGCCAAGAAGAGCGCGCTGTTCAACTCGGGTGCCGAGGCGGTCGAGAACGCGATCAAGATCGCCCGCAAGCACACCGGCCGCCAGGCCGTCGTCGCCTTCGACCACGGATACCACGGCCGCACCAACCTGACCATGGCGCTGACCGCCAAGTCGATGCCGTACAAGAGCGGCTTCGGCCCGTTCGCCCCCGAGGTGTACCGCGCGCCGATGTCGTACCCGTTCCGCGACGGACTCGACGGCGCCGAGGCCGCTGCCCGCACGATCCTGCAGCTCGAGAAGCAGATCGGCGCCGACAACCTCGCCGCCGTGATCATCGAGCCCATCCAGGGCGAGGGCGGATTCATCGTCCCGGCCGAGGGCTTCCTGCCGGCGATCCTCGACTGGTGCCGCGCGAACGGCGTCGTGTTCATCGCCGACGAGGTGCAGACCGGCTTCGCCCGCACCGGACACATGTTCGCGAGCGAGATCTTCGGCATCGAGCCCGACCTGATCACGACGGCCAAGGGCATCGCCGGAGGTCTGCCCCTCGCCGCGGTCACGGGCCGTGCCGAGATCATGGACGCGTCGCACGCCGGCGGACTGGGCGGAACGTACGGCGGCAACCCGATCGCCTGCGCCGCGGCCCTCGCCGCGATCGACGTGTTCGAGAACGACGGCGTGATCGAGCGCGCCCGCGAGATCGGCGAGATCCTCACGCGGCGCCTCACCGCGATGCAGGAGGGCGACGCCCGCATCGGCGACATCCGCGGCCACGGTGCCATGATCGCCGCCGAGTTCGTCGACCCCGAGACCCAGGCGCCGGACGCCGCGCTCACGGCGGCCGTCGCCAAGGCGGCGATCGCGCAGGGAGTGATCGTGCTCACCTGCGGCACGTACGGCAACGTCATCCGGTTCCTGCCTCCGCTGGCGATCGGCGACGACCTGCTCAACGAGGGCCTCGACTTCGTCGCCGAGGCGCTCGCAGCGTCGACGCGCTGACCACCGGCCGCTGACCGAGGCGGCCACCACAGACGTCCGGTCGCGACTCGTATCGGGGGATTTCGAGTCGCGACCGGCACACTTTTCCAACGAAGGAGATGCAGATGGCTGAGATCACTCGCGACGTGCTGATCATCGGAGCGGGAGCCGCAGGGCTCACGGCTGCGAACGACCTGCGCAAGGCCGGCCTGTCGGTCGCCGTGCTCGAGGCGCGCGACCGCGTCGGCGGCCGGCTGTGGACCGACGTCATCGAGGGCGCGATGCTCGAGATCGGCGGACAGTGGGTCTCGCCCGATCAGGATGCTCTCATCGACACGGTCGCCGAGCTCGGGCTCGAGACGTATAGCCGCTACCGCGAGGGCGATAGCGTCTACGTCGGACCCGACGGCACCGTGCATCGCTTCACCGGGGAGATGTTCCCCGTGTCCGCCGAGACCGAGGCGATCATCGCCGAGGTCACCGAGCGTCTCGACGCCATGGTCGCCGAGATCGACCCCGACCGGCCGTGGGAGCACCCGCGCGCCGAGGAGTGGGACCACGTCACGTGGGATGCCTGGCTGCGCCAGCAGACCGACGACGACGAGGCCGTGCGCAACCTCGCGTTCGCCACCGGATCGGCGATGCTCACGAAGCCGACCCACACCTTCTCGCTCCTGCAGTCTCTGCTCATGGCGGCGTCCGCCGGCTCGTACTCGAACCTCGTCGACGCCGACTTCATCCTCGACAAGCGCGTCGTCGGCGGCCTGCAGCAGGTGCCGATCCTCCTCGCCGAGCGTCTGGGCGACGACGTGTTCCTGAACCAGCCCGTGCGCACCCTCGAATGGGGCGACCCCTCGACCGGTGCGGCGACCGACTCGGTGGTCGCGACCACCGACGACCTCACGGTGCGCGCCCGCTTCGCGATCCTCGCCCACGCACCGGTCCTGTACGACCGCATCTCGTTCGTGCCGCCGCTGCCGCGCCGCCAGCACCAGCTGCACCAGCACCTCTCGATGGGCTTCGTCATCAAGGTGCACGCCGTCTACGACCGTCCCTTCTGGCGCGAGCAGGGACTCAGCGGCACCGCGTTCAGCCCCTACGAGCTGTCGCACGAGGCCTACGACAACACCAACCACGGCGACGAGCGCGGCACCCTCGTCGGATTCGTGAGCGACCAGAACGCCGACGACGTGTTCGCCCTCTCGGCGGAGGAGCGCAAGGAGCGCATCCTCGAGTCGCTGTCGCACTACTACGGACCCGAGGCCAAGAACCCGGTCGTCTACTACGAGAGCGACTGGGGCACCGAGGAGTGGACCCGCGGCGCGTACGCCGCGAGCTTCGACATGGGCGGACTGCACCGATACGGCGCCGACCTGCGTACCGCGGTCGGCCCGATCCACTTCGCGTGCAGCGACATGGCCGGCGCCGGCTACCAGCACGTCGACGGGGCGATCCGCATGGGTCATCTCGCCGCCGAGAACATCGTCGAGTCGGCCCGCGCCGCGGGCACTGCGGTCGAGGCCGGCTGATGACCGAGTCGATCGTCGTCGGCTACACGGCGACGGACTCGGGGGCGGATGCCGCGGCGCTCGGCGCCCGGCTCGCCCGCAGCCTGCATGCGGTGCTGCACCTCGTGATCGTGCTCCCGTTCGAGGGCACCCGCAGCGCGGCCGTGCCGCCCGAGCGCGCCTACGAGGATCACCTCCGCCGTCAGGCCAAGCAGTGGCTCGAAGAGGCCGTCGTCGGTCTGCCGCAGGAGCTGGTGCGCAGCGGCCACGTGCGCTTCGCGGAGTCGTTCGCCGAGGGGCTCATCGCCGCGGGTGAGGAGTTCGGCGCCCGGCTGATCGTCGTCGGCGCCGCGGGCGGCAGCCTGTTCGGACGTCACCGTCTCGGCAGCGTCGCCTCCGAACTGCTGCACTCGTCGACGATCCCGGTGGCCCTGGCGCCGGCGGGCACGGCGGAGCAGGACGATCACGTGCTGCCCCGGGTGACCGCCGCGATCGGCACGCGTCCCGGTGCCGACAACCTGCTCGACGAGGCCGCCGCGCTCGCGGGCGATGCCGGCGTGGGTCTGCGCCTCGTGTCGCTCGTCCCGTTCGACGTCCCGCCGGGGCTCGACACGGGAGCCATCCGCGTCGTGGGCGAGACCCACGCGCACGAGGTGCTCGCTGTCGCCCAGGAGATCCTCCCGGACGAGCTCGGTGCAGAGATCGAGGAGGCTCCCGGCGACACCGTCGAGGACGCGGTCTCGAACCTCTCGTGGCAGCCCGGCGAGATCGTCCTCGTCGGATCCAGCCGCCTGGCGCAGCCGCGCCGGCTGTTCCTCGGCTCCACCGCGGCGAAGATGCTGCACGAGCTGCCCGTCCCCATGATCGTCGTCCCGCGCACCCGCGCCGAAGCAGGAGACCGCTGATGAGCAGCTCGAATCGGGCGACGGAGCCCGTGTCCGGTGTCACGACCGGCATCTCCCAGAAGGGACTGAGCGCAGGGGCCGTCGGCGTTCTCGGGGCCGTCGTCATCGGGGTCTCGACCATCGCCCCGGCGTACACGCTCACCGCGTCGCTCGGACCGACCGTGGCCGAGGTCGGCACGCAGGTCCCCGCGATCATGCTCGTCGGCTTCATCCCGATGCTGCTGACCGCGTTCGGCTATCGCGAGCTCAACCGCATGATGCCCGACTCCGGCACCTCGTTCACCTGGGGAGTGCGGGCCTTCGGCCCGTGGATCGGCTGGATGACGGGATGGGGCCTCATCGCGGCCACCGTCATCGTCCTGTCGAACCTCGCGGGCATCGCCGTCGAGTTCCTGTTCCTCCTGATCGCGCAGCTGACCGGCAATGCCGCCATCGCGGATCTGGCATTCAACCCGATCATCAACGTGGTCGTCTGTCTGCTCTTCATGCTGGGGGCGACGCTGGTGTCGTACCGCGACATGCAGACCACGCAGAAGTTCCAGTACATCCTCGTCGGCTTCCAGGTGCTCGTGCTCGTCGTGTTCGCGACGGTCGCGATCGTCAAGGCCGTCTCGGGTGACGCGCCCGAGCCCACGGCGTTCTCCTGGTCGTGGTTCAACCCGTTCGAGGTGCCCACCTTCAGCGCCTTCGCCGCCGGGCTCTCGCTCTCGATCTTCATCTTCTGGGGCTGGGACGTCGTCCTGACCATGAACGAGGAGACGAAGGATCCGGCGAAGACCCCGGGGCGAGCCGCGATGGTCACCGTCGTGGTCGTCGTCGCCCTGTACCTGCTGCTCGCGATCGGACTCATCATGTTCGCCGGCGTCGGCTCGGGAGAGTACGGCCTCGCGAACGAGGACATCTCGGCCAACGTGTTCTTCGCCCTGTCCGACCCGGTTCTCGGCCCCCTCGCCTTCCTCGTCTCGCTGGCCGTGCTGTCGAGCTCCGCGGCATCGCTGCAGTCGACGGCCGTCGGTCCCGCCCGCACCCTGCTGGCCATGGGCCACTACGGCGCGCTGCCCAAGAAGTTCGCCCGGGTCAGCCCGCGCTTCTTCACCCCCGGCTACGCGACGATCGTGTCGGCCGTGGTCGCATCCGTGTTCTACGCCGTGATGCGACTGGTGAGCGAGAACGTCCTGACCGACACGATCCTGTCGCTCGGCATGATGATCTGCTTCTATTACGGACTCACCGCGTTCGCGTGCGTGTGGTACTTCCGCAAGCAGTGGTTCGACTCGGCGCGGAGCTTCTTCTTCACGTTCCTGTTCCCCCTGGTCGGCGGTGCCATCCTCGCGGTCCTGTTCGTTACGACCCTGATCGACTCGATGGACCCCGCCTACGGCAGCGGATCGAGCATCGGCGGCGTCGGACTCGTCTTCGTGCTCGGCGTCGGCATCATCGGCGTCGGCATCGTCGTGATGATCTGGCAGGCGGTCAAGCGCCCCGCGTTCTTCCGCGGCGAGACGCTCGGCGTCGACGCCCCGCCGAGCGCCCGCCGTCGCTGACGGACCGAAGCCTCCCGAACCCGGCCGTACATCCTCACAGAAAGAGAACCCATGAGCACTCAGACAGAGCAGGCGCTGCTCGACAGCATCCCCACCGGACTCTTCATCGGCGGCGAGTGGATCGACGGTGAGACCGGCGGCACCTTCGACGTGCAGGACCCGGCCACCGGTGCGGTCATCCGCACGATCGCCGACGCGACCCCGGCCGACGGCATCCGCGCTCTGGATGCGGCCGTGGCGGCGCAGGATGCGTGGGCGGCCACCGCCCCGCGCACCCGCAGCGAGATCCTGCGCCGCGCGTTCGACCTCGTGCAGGAGCACAAGGAGGACCTCGCGCTGCTGATGACGCTCGAGATGGGCAAGCCCCTGGCCGAGGCGCGCGGCGAGGTCGCCTACGGAGGCGAGTTCCTGCGCTGGTTCAGCGAGGAGGCGGTGCGCATCAGCGGCCGCTACGGCATCAACCCCGAGGGCACCGGCCACATGGTGGTCTCGCAGCGCCCCGTCGGCCCGTCGTTCTTCGTGACGCCGTGGAACTTCCCGTTCGCGATGGCGACCCGCAAGATCGCTCCCGCGCTCGCCGCCGGATGCACCGTGGTCATCAAGCCCCCGGCGCTCACGCCGCTGACGACGATCTTCTTCACGTCGCTGCTCGAGAAGGCCGGCCTTCCCGCCGGCGTCGTCAACGTCGTGCAGACCTCGAAGTCGTCGGCACTGTCCGCTCCGATCATCGCCGACCCGCGCCTGCGCAAGCTGTCGTTCACGGGGTCGACCGAGGTCGGCCGCAAGCTCATCGCCCAGGCGGCCGAGGGCGTGCTGCGCGTCTCGATGGAACTCGGCGGCAACGCCCCGTTCGTCGTGTTCGACGATGCCGACCTCGACAAGGCCGTGGACGGCGCGCTCGCGGCGAAGTTCCGCAACATCGGACAGGCCTGCACGGCGGCGAACCGCTTCATCGTGCACAAGGACGTCGCCGGCGAGTTCGCCAAGCGCGTCACCGAGCGGGTGAACGCCATGAAGATCGGTCGCGGCACGGAAGAGGGCGTGGCCATCGGTCCGCTCATCGACGAGGATGCCGTCGCCAAGGCGGGCGAGCTGGTCGATGACGCCGTCGAGCGCGGCGCGACGCTGCTCGCGGGCGGCAAGGCGCTCGAGGGCACCGGCACGTTCTACGAGCCCACCGTGCTCACCGACGTCGTCGCCGGATCGGCGATCCTCCGCGAGGAGATCTTCGGACCGGTGCTGGCCATCGCGACGTTCGAGACCGAGGACGACGCCGTGCGCCTCGCGAACGACACCGAGTACGGGCTCGTCTCGTACGTGTTCACCGAGAACCTGCAGCGCGGACAGCGGATGATCGACAAGCTCGAGACCGGCATGATGGGCCTCAACGTGGGCGTGGTGTCGAACGCCGCAGCACCGTTCGGCGGCGTCAAGCAGTCGGGCGTCGGACGCGAGGGCGGTGCCGAGGGCATCCACGAGTACCTGTCCACCAAGTACACGCTGATCCCGGTCTCCTGACCGGTCGGCCCAGAGGAGGAGAGAACATGACCGATTACGCCGTCATCAACCCCGCCACCGGAGAGACCCTGGCGTCCTTCGACACCTTCACGGATGCGCAGATCGAGGAGGCGGTCGCGGCCGCCGACGAGGCGCACCGCGAGTGGTCCCGCTCGTCGACCGTCGCCGAGCGCGCCACGCTGCTGCGCCGCGCGGCCGAGCTGCACCGCGAGCGTCGCGAAGAGCTCGCCGACGTGTTCGTGCGCGAGATGGGCAAGCCCCGCGAGGCCGCCCTCGGGGAGGTCGACTTCGCGGCCGACATCGCCGAGTACTACGCCGACCAGGCCGAGGCGATCATGGCCGACCAGCCGATCGCGATCCTGGGCGACGGCTCGGCGATCATCCGCCGTTCCTCGCTCGGACCGCTCGTCGGCATCATGCCGTGGAACTTCCCGGCCTACCAGATCGTCCGCTTCGCGGCGCCGAACCTGATCGTCGGCAACACGATCCTGCTCAAGCCGGCTCCGCAGTGCCCCGAGTCGTCGACCGCCATCGAGGCGATCTACCACGACGCCGGCTTCCCGAAGGGCGCGTACCAGAACGTGCTCGCGACGAACGAGCAGATCGCCGACATGATCGCCGACCCGCGCGTGCAGGGCGTCTCGCTCACCGGATCCGAGCGTGCCGGTGCCGCCGTCGCCGAGATCGCCGGCCGCAACCTCAAGAAGGTCGCGCTCGAGCTCGGCGGATCCGACCCGTTCATCGTGCTGTCGACCGACGACCTCGACGCGACCGTGCAGGCCGGCGTCGACGCGCGTCTCGACAACAACGGCCAGGCGTGCAACGGCGCCAAGCGGTTCATCATCGTCGACGGTCTCTACGATGCGTTCGTCGAGAAGTTCACCGCGGCGATGGCCGCGGTGACGGCGACCGATCCGATGCTCGACGACACCGTGCTCGGCCCGGTCTCGTCCGAGACGGCGGCGGAGAACCTGCAGAAGCAGATCGACCAGGCCGTCGAGCAGGGCGCGACGCTGCTGACCGGAGGCACCCGCGACGGGGCGTTCTTCGCTCCGACCGTTCTCGCCGACGTGACGCCCGAGATGAACGTCTACCGCGAGGAGCTCTTCGGCCCCGCGGCGGTCGTCTACCGCGTCGCCGACGAGGACGCCGCGGTCGCTCTCGCGAACGACACCACCTTCGGCCTCGGCTCGTACGTCTTCACGACGGATGCGGAGCAGGCCGAGCGCGTGGCCGACAACATCGAGGCGGGCATGGTCTACGTCAACCTCGTGCTGGCCGACAGCCCGGAGCTCCCCTTCGGCGGCATCAAGCGCAGCGGCACCTCGCGCGAGCTGGGT
>Ga0308156_1001049_pt1 | contig 37878 bp, 29 predicted proteins | sample PhyAR2_FD_201041 | JGI IMG/M metagenome (GOLD analysis project Ga0308156, IMG submission 201041) | Phyllosphere microbial communities from UC Gill Tract Community Farm, Albany, California, United States - DLSL A.R2 | ecosystem: Host-associated > Plants > Phyllosphere > Unclassified | place: USA... | reverse complement strand
AAAAGTTTAAAATCACCGTAATCGAAATAGAAAAGGTAAGGTGATGGATTGATGGAGCGCAATGCACGATAGACATTGAATTCATCACCAGAGAACGGTGTTTTAAACCCTCTGGATGGAACAATCTGGAAAACATCGCCACGTTGGATATGTTCTTTCATTTTCTTGACCAACTGACGGTGTTCTTCATCGGTACGATTGGAGCTTTCTTCACCGGCAAGTTTGAAGGAATATTCAGGAAAGTTTTTGTTCTGAATAAGAAACTGCATTCTTTCCAGTTCTGATTCTTCATCATCCAGCAGGTGTTCAAAAATGTAGAGTTGGTTTCGGAAGTGGTCAATAGCAATGACATATTTGTAGATATGATATTGCATAAATGGTATTTTCCGCGCGGGATCTGCTGAAGTAGTCAGTTTGATATCTTCAAAGTGTTCGATACAATCGAAGGTGAAATATCCAAATAAGCCATTGGAAATGAGGTTAAGTTCGGCGATTGTATGGTCTTCGAAGGAATTTCTAAAATCGGATACTTCCTGACGTAATTCGATTTCCTTCGCATTTTTTACGATACGCTCTCTATTAGGATACGTAAGCGTTAGCTCTTTTTCATCGAGCTGGATTCCAGCAATTGGCTGGCAGCAGATGTAGCTAATGTTATTGTCGCGACTATGATAGTCGGAGCTTTCCAATAGCAATGAGTTTGGAAAGATATCCCTTAGACGAAGATAGATGCTCACTGGCGTAGTTGTATCCGCAAGCAACTTTCTGCTTTGTGTTTTGAATGTATACTTCATTTTATGTGTCTTATCTTCTTGTTGTAAATTCATGCATAAAAAAACCCCGATACTGGTTAGCATCGGGGTTGGAATTTCCATAAATGGTTTTGGTTGATTATGAAATATTATAACAATACCAATTGATTCCCGATGCTTATTGCTCCAGGCCACCACCAATTTGTATTTGTATATCTTCGTGTCATTATTACACAAATTTATAAAAAAAAATAAATAAGCAAACTTTTTGTGACAAAAAAACAAAAATTCCGCTTATTTCTTAATCATTTAATAAATCAGGGCGTCTTTCTTGTGTCCTTCTCAACTGTTGTTCATCTTTCCATGCGGCAATTTTTCCTTCGTGACCGCTGAGTAGAATATCGGGTACTTTATGGCCTTTCCACTCTGCAGGGCGTGTATAGATAGGTGCGTCGAGCAATCCATCCTGAAATGAATCGGAAAGAGCGGAAGTTTCGTCTGATAATACTCCAGGGATTAATCTGATAATAGCGTCTGTAACAATTGCGGCCGGAAGTTCTCCTCCAGATAGCACGTAATCGCCGACCGAAATTTCTTTTGTTACGTAGATATCACGAATACGTTGGTCAATTCCCTTATAATGTCCACAGAGGATCATCATATTTCCTTTTGTAGATAGTCCGTTCGCAATATCCTGATTGAATGTTTCACCGTCTGGAGTCATATAGATGATCTCATCGTATACACGTTCGGATTGCAGTTGCTCAATACACTTTGCAAAAGGCTCGATTTGAAGAACCATACCGGATCCGCCGCCGTAGGGATAATCATCGACACTTTTGTGTTTATTGGTTGAATAGTCTCTTAAGTTGTGAACATGTATTTCAGCCAAACCTTTATTCTTCGCTCGTTGCAAAATTGAGTGTGCAAATGGACTTTCAAGTAGGTCTGGTAAGACCGTAATAATATCAAAACGCATGGCGCAAAGATACACAAAAATGCACCATTGTCTATTTATAAGATTGATTCGCTTATCTTTGTGCCAAAATTAAGTGAACATACAGTGATTGACGTAAATAATATTTCCGTTTCCTTTGGGGGAACGACTCTTTTTTCAGATGTGTCTTTCTCGATTAATGAGAATGACAAGATCGCATTGATGGGCAAAAATGGTGCTGGTAAATCTACCTTGTTGAAAATTATAGCGGGGGCAGGAAAGCCTACGACAGGTCATGTTTCGGGGCCAAAGGATGCGATTATAGCCTATTTACCGCAGCATTTGCTGACACAGGATAATGTGACTGTTTTTGAAGAGACATCTAAGGCTTTCGAAGAAGTCTACGGAATGCGTGATGAGCTGGAAGGCTTGAATGAGCAGTTGAATATTCGTACGGATTATGAATCTGATGATTATATGCAATTGATCGAACGGGTATCTGAATTAAGTGAGAAGTTCTATTCGATTGAGGAAGTTAATTATGATGCGGAGGTTGAAAAGGTCTTGAAGGGTCTTGGTTTTGAGCGTACGGATTTTACTAGACAGACTTCTGAATTTTCCGGGGGCTGGCGTATGCGCATCGAGTTGGCTAAGATATTACTAAAAAAGCCAGATTTGATTTTATTGGATGAGCCTACCAATCACATGGATATTGAGAGTATTCAATGGCTTGAGGACTTCTTGGTCAATTCGGCGAAAGCAGTTATTGTGATCTCGCACGACCGGGCTTTTGTCGACAATATTACGAATCGGACCATCGAGGTGACGATGGGACGGATTTATGACTATCGCGCCAAGTACAGTCATTATCTGGAATTACGTCAGGAGCGTCGTCAGCATCAGTTAAAAGCGTATGAAGAGCAGCAACGTTTTATTGCAGACAACCAAGAGTTCATAGACCGTTTTAGGGGTACATATTCAAAGACTTTGCAAGTACAGTCGCGTGTAAAAATGCTGGAAAAATTGGAAGTTATTGAGATTGATGAAGTGGATACTTCAGCGCTGCGCCTTAAATTTCCGCCATCTCCACGTTCGGGCCAATATCCGGTTATTGTGGAAGATCTGACGAAAGCTTATGGCGATCATGTCGTCTTTCAGAAAGCAAATATGGTTATCGAACGTGGAGAAAAGGTGGCTTTTGTAGGGAAAAACGGTGAGGGTAAATCGACGATGATCAAAGCAATTATGGGTGAAATCGATTTCGAAGGGACGTTAAAGGTTGGGCACAACGCGAAAATTGGTTACTTTGCACAAAATCAGGCGGCATTGCTGGATGGTGAAATGACCGTTTTTGATACCATTGATCAAATCGCAGTAGGTGAAGTACGTGTTAAGATGAAAGATCTTTTGGGCGCTTTTATGTTTAGTGGCGATGATACGACCAAAAAGGTGAAAGTGTTATCTGGAGGAGAAAGAACGCGTTTAGCCATGATAAAATTATTGTTGGAACCGGTGAATGTACTTATCCTCGATGAGCCGACCAACCATTTAGACATGAAGACCAAGGACATTATTAAAGATGCTTTAAAAGATTTTGATGGTACGTTGATCCTTGTTTCGCACGACCGTGACTTTTTGGATGGCTTAGCCGAGAAAGTTTTTGAATTTGGAAACAAGCGTGTACGTGAGCATTTCGAGGATATCAAAGGTTTCTTGGAATACAAGAAAATGAGCAGCTTAAAGGATATCGAACGTTAGCCTCTAGATAAAGGGCATATAAAACCGATAGGGATTCAGTTGTAAAAAGCGGCTTTTATATAAAAGAGCCGCTTTTTTGCATTTCAAAGGAAGATTCAATTGAATCTTCAAGCTTTTTTCGTTTAATCCCAAAGTGTATGAAAGATGCCTTCTTGATCAATCCGTTCATAGGTATGTGCGCCAAAATAGTCTCGTTGTGCTTGTATCAGATTTGTCGGTAATTTCTCCGATCGGTAGGCATCAAAATAAGCGAGTGCGTTTACGTATCCGGATACGGGTATCCCGTTTGCGATAGCATCTTTGACTACCTCGCGAACGCTGGCCTGCGTGCTCAGTAGCTTCTGTGCAATGGTGCTATCAAGTAGGATATTGCGTAAGCCCGGATTAGTCGCATAGGCTTTTCTAAAATCTTCGAGCAAAGACGCGCGAATGATACAGCCGCCTCGCCAAATTTTGGTTACCACCTGTAAATCTAGCTCATAACTATAGTTCTCTGATGCGACAGTGAGCTGTGCCAAACCTTGCGCATAGGTCGTGATGATCACAAAGTACAATGCATCTTTTAAGCGAGCAATAAGCGTTTCGGCGGGCAGATCAATAGGCTGTCCATCCCATTTAAGTAGTTTTGCCGCCTCCACACGTTCGGGTTTGTATTTGGACATATCGCGCATATTGACCGCTGCATCAATCACCGGCACTGGCACCTGTAGATCCATCGCATTTTGCGAAGTCCATTTACCCGTTCCCTTTGATCTTGCCCAATCTGAAATCAGGTCCACCAAATACTGGTCGCCCTCTTTTTTCTTCAGAATCTGAGCGGTAATCTCAAGCAAGAATGCGTTTAAATCGCCCTTGTTCCATTCTTCGAAGGTCTGCTGTATGGTTTGGGTATCAAAACCATATAATTTTTTCATCAGGTCATAGGTCTCTGCAATTAACTGCATGATACCATATTCGATACCGTTATGTACCATCTTTACATAATTTCCGGCCGACCCGTTGCCTAAAAATTCCACACAGGGTTCGTCGGCTACCTTGGCCGAAACCGCCTCGAATATTGGCCTTAGTCTTTCGTAGGCCTTTCTGTCGCCTCCGGGCATCAAGCTTGGGCCACGACGAGCGCCACTTTCTCCTCCAGATATGCCCATTCCGAAGAAATGTATACCCTTAACGGAAAGTTCATTAAATCTTCTGTCTGTATCCGCGAAGTATGTGTTTCCGCCGTCGATGATTATATCTCCTTTATCTAAAAGCGGAACAAGACTGGCAATCGCCATATCAACCGGCTTTCCGGCCGGCACCAACAGCATAATTGCTCTGGGCTTTTGCAAAATTCCTATAAACTCTTCTACTTGGGTTGTCACTTTGATGCGATGTCCTTCACTTGCTTCAGCTTCCAATGACTCAGCTTTGTGTGGATCGAGGTCTAAGCCTGCTACCGCGAAACCGTTGTCGGCGATGTTGAGCAATAAATTACGTCCCATTACGCCGAGTCCAACTATTCCAAAATCGCAGTTATTCTTTTTATCTATGCTCATCGTTTAATATCGTTTTTCTAAGTTGAAATTTACCATTTTTGTTGATACTATGAAAGACAAATTATCAGCAGATCGTTATAAGGCGTTTTTCTCCCTTCAATTACTCCGCTGGTAATGAAGCTTTTGTTGTAAACCCACAGATAATTCGTATATTGAACTCTCCTAAACATCAATTTTATTTATGATTATTGGATTAGACATTGGTACATCATCTGCGAAAGCTGTTGCATTTGACTACGCGGGGAACATCTTGTCACAGCATAGTATATCTTATCCCATATTAAATCCGTCGGAAGGCTGGTATGAGCAAGATCCAGAGATTGTTTATGACGCATGTATTGATTCTATTAGGTATGTCATGATTAGCCTAAAGCGATCTATTGCTGAGATACCGAAACCTGTGTGCATTGCGGTGAGTAGTGCTATGCACGGGCTGATCGCTGTTGACGCGACAGGGAATCCACTTAGCAATTGCATGATATGGGCAGATCGCAGAAGCGAGGATATCGCGGTTGCCTTAGAGACGAGTGAGCTGGGCCGACTGCTTTATCAGCGGACAGGAACGCCAATACATCCCATGTCTTTGCTTTGCAAATTAATGTGGATGAAGTCCAACGATCAAAAATTATTTGCTCAGTCGCACAAGTTTATCGGTATCAAAGAATTTCTTTTTTACCGGCTCTTTGGCGTTTATGTGGTCGATCATTCCATTGCGTCTGCAACAGGGCTTTTCGACATACATCAATTAACATGGTCTGATCAGGCGTTAAGGTTGGCCGGCATATCTGAAGAGCAATTAGCATCTCCAGTTCCGGTCGATCATGTTTTAAATATGCCTAACCGAGAAATTGCGGCCTTGATGCACATCCCTGAAAATACCCCTTTTGTGATAGGTGGTAGCGATGGTTGTTTGGCTAATCTCGGTGTAGGAGCTATACGTCCTGGAGTGGCTTCGGTAACTATCGGTACGAGTGGAGCTATTCGCGTAGCGAGTTCGCAGGCAAATCAAGAAAAAAAGCAAAGGCTATTTACATACCTACTGAGACCAAATGAATATATAATTGGTGGCGCGGTCAACAATGGCGGTGTATTACGCAACTGGTTTCGAGACAACTTTTTACGCGAATTTATTCAAATGGAAGCAGATGGAGATCCTTCCGCGTCGTTAGATGTTTTGATCGACTCCGTCGTTCCCGGGGCAGAGGGCTTGATATTCTTGCCCTATCTCACTGGTGAACGGGCACCACATTGGAATTCCAATGCAAAGGGCGTTTATTTTGGAATACAGTTGCATCACGGCAGGGCACACTTCGCACGTGCCATGATGGAAGGGATGTTGTTTGCAATTTACAGTGTAGGAATCGCATTAGAGGAGAACACCGGGCCAATTCATACGCTCTTCGCAAGTGGCGGCCTGGCGCGTTCATCATTGTTGGTGCAGATGCTTGCAGACATTTTCAATAAACCTGTATTCACCAAAAATACAGTAGAAAGCTCTGCATGGGGAGCAGCATTGATCGGCTTGGAAGCATTGGGTATACAGGGAGGTGAGCCCACTATAAAAAGCAAACAAGCGCAAGGAAAGCTAGATCCCGAACACTATTATAGACCGAGTGAGGAGAATCACGCCGTATATATGAAAAACTTCCAGAAATTTGAACGCCTGTACCATATATTGGAAGGTGAGTTTTAACTAGATATAAATTATTATGCCGCTAATCATCGTTATTTTGGGAGTAGCTTTATTACTTCTCTTAGTTACTGTCGTCAGATTAAACACGATCTTTTCATTACTGATAACTTCTGTTGCGGTCGGTTTTGCTATGAATATGAGTGCTGTCGATATCCTTAAATCTGTTGAAACCGGAGTGAGCAGTACCATGGGCCAGTTGGCACTTTTGTTGGCTTTCGGGTCTTTACTCGGGAAATTGATGGCGGAGGGTGGTGCTGCAGAGAAGATTACAACGGTATTAACGGCTGTGTTTGGGAGAAAGAACTTACCGTGGGCAATGGTTCTCACGGGCTTTTTAGTAGGGATTCCCTTATTTTACAATGTCGGTTTTATCGTTTTGGTTCCGTTTGTTTTCATGGTATGTGCTTCCAATAAAATGCCTTTACTTTATGTCGCTATTCCGCTGCTCGCAGCGCTTTCCGTGACGCACGGGTATTTGCCGCCACATCCGGGAGCTACAGCCATAGCGGTTACTTACAATGCGGATATCGGGTTGACGATGGCCTATGGCATTGTTGTGGCCATTCCTGCCATAATTATCGGAGGACCACTCTTTGGCAGGATGCTTAAGCACATTCCGACCAACCCACCGACCGAGTTTTTTCCTGAACAGAATAACGCAGATAGAAAAGAGCTCCCCGGATTTGCAATTAGCATATTTACGGGTCTTTTTCCAATAGTTTTAATTGCTTTTGGTTCATTTTCACATCTCATATTTCCAGCAGGTTCTTCTTGGTTGACGGCACTACGTTTCTTGGGTGACCCAGTGGTGGCTTTAATGATCGCATCGCTAATGGCGATGTACACCATGGGTATTCGTCAAGGCAAAAGTTTGCGGGACCAGTCCGCAAGTGTGGAAGAAGCAATCCGCGGGATCATGATGATCCTTTTTATCATTGCAGCATCAGGCGCCTTCAAGCAAATTTTGGTAGATAGTGGTGTAGCGAACTACATCGCTGACCTAACCGCAGACCTGAGCTTGTCACCTCTTGTGCTTGCATGGTTGATAGCTGGTATCATCCGTCTAGTGATTGGTTCGGCTAGTGTTGCTGGGCTAACGGCGGCGGGCATTATGCTTCCCATTGTGCAGGCAGGCGATGTTACTCCCGAATTAATGGTGCTAGCGACGGGAGCGGGTAGTCTCATGTTCTCGCACGTCAACGATCCGGGATTTTGGATGTTTAAATCTTATTTTGGAGTGAGCATGAAGGATACGTTTCGCTCATGGACTGTGATGGAAACGCTCGTCTCTGTTGTTGGATTGATCGGTGTCTTGATTTTACACTGGCTTGGTCATTGACAGCGATGAAATAGTTTCATACGGATACTTTCACCCTTTTTCTAGGCATCGCCCTTTAAATAAACAACATAAATTTTTTTTTCTTAATATCGTGAAAATGAACCGAATTTTGCTGTTCTAAAATTATGCTGAAGTTACATCGATTTTATATCTTTTTTTTGTTGTGGTTGGGAACTTTCCTAACTGGACTAACATCTTTTGGACAATCTACTGCTTATACAGTAGATAATTTGCCCAATCCAAAAATAAAGGGGCAGGATTATTTTGTGTCCAATCCCGATGGGATTCTATCTTCGGGTGCTGTGTCTGAGTTAGATGGTTTGTCGTCACAGATTGAGGCCGCTACAAAAAGTGAATTTGCCATCGTTGTTGTTAACAATTATATGGGTGACAGTGATTTTGAATTTGCTTTAAAATTATTCAATACATGGGGTATCGGTAAGAAAGAAAGCAACAATGGGCTTTTATTGTTTATTGCAAAAGAGAGGCATGAATACCGCTTTATTACTGGATATGGTATGGAGAGTATCTTGCCAGATGCTTATCTTAAACGTATAGGAGAGAAGTATCTCGTACCCAACTTCCGAAATGAAGATTATGACCGCGGTGTTTTAGAAGCTTCGGGTTTTATAAAAACAATACTGACTTCCGCAGACAGCAAGGCTGAACTGGAGCGCTTAATGCCGGAAGCGATACCTGTTTGGAGCTTTAAAAGTCCTATCCTGCGCAACGCTCTTTTGGTCTTGGGCTTGTTTGCAATATGTTATATCTGGCTGGGTGAGGTGACTAGAGCAATAAAGGGGCAGCTGACGAAAAAGAGTAAGTATTTTCCACCTTTGGTAAGCGGATGTGGCTGTATGGGGATACTAATGTTTATCAGTGTGTTTATCTGTGCCTTTGCCTTAAACAATTTTGAGGTGGTTTATCAGTGGAAAAATTTACCCTATTTTATATTTGTATTTGGCAGCATCACTTTGGCGATGAAATATAATGCTAGCCGCACACAGATTGTTAACTCCTATCGCGATGAGGAGAATATTCAGCGGGCCTTACGTAAATTTCGTGTGTGGGGACTTGTACCACTATTGCTTAGTCCATTGGCCTTATTTGATCTTATTGGATTGAATAAACGGATTCGGAAAAATGAACTGCGGCTGGCCCCGCCTGATAATTCAGGACGTTGGTTACGGATGAATAAGGATGATGTATCTACGCGAGAAAGCGCATATCTGGATGCTGGCCGGCTTTTGGAAGAGAAAATTGGCAGTCGATCTTACGAGATCTGGATAAACCAGACAAGCAATGAAATCAAGCTGGTTCCATGGGATGAAAATGCTGGCTTTGTCGATTGTCCTGCATGCCATTATAGAACCTTTGAAACAGGGCGTACTAAAACGATCCGAGCCGCAACCTATAGTTCACAAGGGCTAGAAGAACGTTTTGACCTCTGTAAGAATTGTGGACATCGTGTATCTCATGGGGAGCATTCAATTCCTGTGAAGGTGCGGTCTACATCAAGCAGTTCTGGCGGTGGATCTAGTAGTAGCGGTGGTGGCGGTAGCTTTGGCGGTGGATCTTCTGGCGGCGGAGGTGCCGGCGGACGATGGTAATCCATAATTTAAGGACAAAAAAAAAGGTTTTCAAACGGGGAGAATGAAAACCTTAAATAACCAATTATAAACCTAAATTATGATGACACAAATATAGTGTATTTATTACACTATGCAAATTTTTTTAAAAAAAAAATAAAAAAGAGAGCTATAGCTCGTACAATATGATTTCTATTTATAAATTAAAACCAAAATTTCAGCAGTTGTTGATGCCCATTTTGAACTTTTTGCATCGAAAAAAGGTGACCGCAAATCAAATTACGATCGGGTCGATCGCACTGTCTATTCTTATAGCGCTGCTGTTTTGGTATGCCGATCGTTTCCCGGTTTTCTTTTTGGCATTGCCAGTCGGATTATTGTTTCGAATGGCGTTGAATGCATTGGACGGTATGATGGCCCGTCTTTTCAATCAGACGAGTAAAACAGGTGAAGTTCTGAACGAGGTGGGCGATATTGTCTCCGATGTCCTGATCTTTTTCCCCTTGCTGAAATTTCATCCCGAGAGTTTATACCTGGTTGTATGCTTTATTATGCTGAGCGTGATCAATGAATTCTGTGGTCTAATTGGAAAAGTGGTTACCAATGACCGTCGTTATGACGGGCCCATGGGGAAAAGTGACCGTGCACTGCTGTTGGGGTTATATGGTATTTTGAACTTGTTGCAGATCTCAATAACGACTATTTCGGTCTATATTTTTGCTGTGCTATGTTTATTGTTGGTCTTGAGTTCGATAACGCGATTGAGAAAGGCATTGGTGGTCCATGAGTGAGTTATCCAATCCGAAGGACAAGTTTGCTGACGTACCTATCCGGGTAAGAAGCTGGGGCTATATTGTGCTTGTACTGGCGATTGCTTTCGTTTCCCAAACGACATCTTTACTGTTTGTTTCCTGGCTGACGTTTCAGGGCATGCGCGAATTTATGAAGATGTTTGTGCCAAATTTTAATCTTGTATTGGTCTTTGCTGTTGCAACAGGCCTATTGCAGCTGATCCTTTTACTGTACTGTTCATACAGCGGCTACCTATTATGGGCGACACTATTGTGCATAGGGATTGGGCTGTTTTTCAGGTTGGGGCAGAAAGCAACGATGGATGTTGTTATCGGAATGACCTTTGGAGCGGCTGCTTGCCTACTTGCATTCAGCCAGCTGGCTTTTATCCGGGCAGTAGAAATTCATCAGAATGAGTGGATGGGATTGCAGCTTTTGGCCTATATCATCGTTTTAACGGAACTGAATGATGTATTCCAATACCTCATGGGCAAATTCTTTGGTAAGCGAAAGATCGTTCCGCGCATCAGCCCAAATAAAACTGTTGTCGGATGTATCGGCGGTATCGGAGTGACGATAATTCTGAGTAATATCTTGGGCTATTTGTTATTACCCTTCGGAGATTTTATCTGCTTTTCTTTGTTAGGTCTACTCTTTGGTGTTTTAGGCTTTTTCGGTGATGTGCTTTTTTCCTTTTTGAAACGTAGGACGGGAGTCAAGGATACGGGAACATTAATCCCCGGACATGGTGGATTGTTGGATCGGATAGATAGCCTACTTTTTAATACGCCTGTTTTCTATGGTTTGATTTGTTTGATAGAAATGACGAATTTGTAATGGTGACTAAAAAATTGGGATTAGGTCTTGACCTTGTAAAAGGATACACGCACATCTAATATATCGCGAAATGCATTATCAACGGGCAGTTTTATTTTCAGGTGGTGGTACTCGTTTTGGCTTGTACCTAGGAATGTATGCGGCGTTGGGCGAACTGGGGTTAAAACCGGATTTACTGATAGCTACCTGCGGTGGATCATTGGCTGCTGCGATTATTCAGGCTTTTGAAAGGGATGCAGAACGGAAATCCTATCTCCAGTCCGAAGAGTTTTACCGCTTCTTCTGTGGACATCAGCTTACGGAGCAGCGCCATCTGGGCAAACTTGGTTTATATGTATTGAAAAAGCAATGGGATAAACGATCGGCTCCTTATCTGGAAGATGTCTTTGATCGCTACCTGGTCAAGATGGAACATGATCTTTCCCCCTTATTACCGACTTTGAACCGCCCATTTTCCCAGGAAATACCCTCAATTATTATTGGTTCGAGAATGCTTTTTGACCGTTCGGAAGTTGGGGAGAGACGTGGCGAACGTAAGCTCTATCAGAAAGTCCTGATGGGGAATGCAACTGCCCTGTCGAACGTAAATCTGGATGGTATTCAACTCCAAGGTGTAAACTATGCACAAAGTGCTGTTGCTCCAACGACAGTGATCAATAGAACGGTAACATTGTTGGAGGCTGTTCGTATTTCGATGTCCGATATGTTTTATATTGAGCCAATAGAGCGGAATGGGGAGTATTATGCCGGCGGAGCCATTGATCTGGTGCCTGTGGAGCTCGCGCAGTCTTTGGCGACAGAAGTGATCGGTGAACGGAAGCAGCTATACAAATTGCAGGAAGAAGGATTGGTCAGAGCTGTATTAGGCTTCAGTGGGAATCAACGTCTGAGGGATATTAATCAGCAATTTCGGGAAATCCGATGGATTGATACAAGGGATGCTGCGGAACAGCTGGTAGGAAGCTATTGCAGAAAAGGTATAGATTGGCGTAAATTTGAAATAACATTGTCCCTGCCGACCAGTCTGGATGAATTTGCGGCTGCTATGGAAACACAGTGGAATTATGGATATAGCAAGACGATGGAACTGGGGATGGGCTAAGGAACGACGGATTGGAATAAGTGGAATTCGGGGGAGGTTCTGAAGAGGTGGAAATAGTATATGATTTGATCATTCTTTTAATATGAAGGTATTTATCGCAGGTGGAACAAGTGGAATAGGTCTAGCATTAGCAAAAAGCTACCTCCAACAGGCGGCGGAAGTTGCCGTATGTGGCCGGGACCTTTCAAGGCTGACTAATCAGCCAGCATACGATGCGCTCGTCAAGTTTAAAGCAGATGTATGTGATCGGGATGCTTTGGCTGCTGCTGTTGATTCTTTCTGTCATCATGAAACATTGGATCTTTTTATCAATTGTACAGGAAGCTATGCCGATGATGTAGCACAGTGCATCAGTTATGAGGAGGCAAGTGCTATGCTCCGAGTCAATATGTTGGGTACCTTAAACTGTTTTGAAGTCGCCCGCGAAGTCATGCGTGGACAATCAAAGGGGCAAATTGCAACAATAGCATCCGTCTCGGGAACTTTAGATTTTCCGAATTCCAGTTTGTACAGCAAAACAAAACGAGCCGCAATCCAAGTGGCTGATGCTTATCGGAGGGCATTGCTTCCGCTTGGGATTGCAGTGACAGTCATCGCACCAGGGTATGTGGATACAGCCAAGCTCCGTCAGCTTAACCAGCAGGATCTCTCCAAAAAGCCCTTTTTGATCGATGTAGATGATGCCACGCAGCGCATCTTAAAAGCGATACAGCAAAAGAAAGAAATCGTGATTTTTCCGAAGCGTATGAAATGGCTGATGGGATTTTTAGGCCTTATCCCCCATGTATTATTAAGTAAAATCATGTTTAGGAAAGCCAAATGGATGAAAAACGATTAAATAAAGTAGGAGGGCAGCTCTTTGTTGCCATCTATTGCCTGTTGCTTTTTCAATTTACCTATCCCTTTACAGCAGCCTACGCGTCTGGTTTAGCTGCGGTCCCTTCTTTTGTATTCGACTTTGAACAGCATATTCCGTTCATTCCATGGATGATTTTGCCTTATATGAGCAGTGGACTTTTTTTTTGCATTGTGCCCTTTTACTGTGGGGAAAAGAAGGAACTTCTGTGCTATGCAAAGCGATTTACGTTTGTCACCTTGATTGCAGCTCTATGTTTTCTTCTCGTTCCGCTGCGGTTTTCTTTTGACCGGTCGCAGGTCGAAAATCCTTTATTTGCAATTTTCTTTTCCTTCTTAACGGAACATGATTCGCCTTTCAATCAGGCACCCTCCCTTCATGTCGCTTATGCCTGTCTTTTTTGGTCGGTGCTGCGCCGGAGGTTCAACGGATGGAAGAAAATAATCTTGGGCATCTGGATACTGATGATGGGCTTAGGGACATTGACTGTATATCAGCACCACGTGATCGACCTATTGACAGCTTGTATACTGGTTCAGTTCAGTTTTATCCTCTTCCCGAATGCCATTGAACAATCGGCACAAAGGGTGTCTATAGCGAATAGTTATTACCTCGTCGGGTGGATATTCACGCTGCTAGCACTCCTCTGCGAGGCATATGTGTTGCCCTTGATTGTTTTTGCTTGGATAGCTTTTGTCTGCTTTGCGGTAGGTTACAGTTACCTGCGCAATAATACGGGGTTTTTAAAGGGTCATCAGGGTCGAATACCGCTGATAAAGAAAGTATTTTATGCTCCTTACCAATTTGCTTACTGGTTGATGTGGCGTTTTTTTAGAAAGAGAAATAATCCGCCGCTGATGGAGTTACTTCCGCGCTGTTACGTGGGACCAAGATTGAGTGATTCGGAGCTTGTATACTTGGGACTAGGTCGCGATCTGGTTGTTTTTGACCTCGCAGCTGAACTGCAGGAGGTAAAACTCTTAGGTGCCATGGGAAAATATTATTCTTTTCCTTTACTGGATGTTGCGGAGGTCGATGTGGAAGATGTCCATGTGATCATAGACGCAATGCTATCTGCTTACCGGAACTTGAATGCGCATGAAAATATGGTCATTCATTGTACCATGGGATATAGTAGAAGTATGATTTTTGCTATTCTTATGACGCGGGAATTTTTATCTTTAGACTTAAATAATGCTATAGATCACGTGAAGTCGATCAATAGGCATATGGTACTGCGAAGTCATGCGATCCAGTTGATGAAAATTATAGTCGCTGGCCGATCCTGATCAAAAAATGGTGGCTTGATCTTTGTTTTTAGTAGTCACAGCTGAATAGATACGGAAATTACATACTTACATACGCCATTGTATAGATGGGATAAATTATAAAAAGATGAAATCAGGTTATTTTAAGAGTTTCGATCAGGGGGAACTGCTATATCGTGTTTGGAATTATCAAGAGGGCCAAAAAGCTTTAGTTGTATTGCACCGTGGGCATGAACATTCAGAACGCCTGCAGGAGATGGCGACCGATCCGCAGTTTGCCGATTATTCCATCTTTGCATTTGATTTGCGGGGCCATGGCCATACTAAAGTGCCCGTATCATCAGTATTCATGGATAATGTGCGCGATCTGGATTATTTTGTCTCCTATATGCGTACCGAATATGCAGTTGACACCGAGGACGTCTTTGTCATCGCCAATAGTATTGCTGGGGTCATTGTAAGTGCTTGGGTACATGATTTTGCCCCTCCGATCGCAGGTATGGCTTTATTGGCCCCTGCCTTTGAGATTAAACTGTATGTACCATTAGCCAGCCAAATGATTGCACTTGGAACCAAGCTGAAAAAGGATCTCGTTATCCAAAGCTATGTTAAGGCGAAAGTACTGACCCATGATATTGAGCAACAACAGGCTTATGATGCTGATCCCCTGATCTCAAAATCCATTAATGGCGCCTTATTGGTCGACCTATTGAAAGCGGGTGTGCGTATTGTCGATGATGCGGCTGCAATCGATATTCCCGTGATTGTACTATCCGCCGAAAAGGACTATGTGGTCAAAAACTCAGTGCAAAAGCAATTCTTCGTGTCCATTGCTTCCAAGCTGAAGACATTTATTACCCTGCGCAATTTTTATCATGGTATCCTGTTTGAATCCAACAGACAGAAAGTCTATACCTATTTAAAAGATTTTATTACGAAAGCCTATGCAAGGCAAAAGCCTGAACAGGGGCTTGAGCCCGACGAATTTTCCGTAAAGGAATATGAGAAATTGTATCATAAGGTGATGCCTGCGGCTGAGAAGCTAAACTATGCTTTCCAAAAATGGACTTTAGGCAAGATCGGATCATTGAGTCATGGGATGAACTTAGGTCTTCAATTTGGCTTTGATTCAGGAATTTCATTGGATTACGTTTATCGCAACGAGCCAAAGGGTAGGTTGGGACTAGGTAAAATCATCGATAAAGGGTACTTGGAGGCGATTGGATGGAAAGGAATACGTTTACGCAAACAGCATCTATTACGTCTATTAGAAGAGAACATTGAGCAGGTCAAGTCTACAGGCCGACCTGTGAAAATTCTGGATATTGCTGGCGGTACCGGAAATTATTTGTTTGATATCAAAGAAAAATACCCAGAAGTGGAGATCGTGATCAATGAGTTTATGTTGTCAAATATTGCAGTCGGTGAGAAAATCATTAAGAGGAAAGGGCTCCACGGAATACGTTTCAGCAATTACGACTGTTTTGATCCGGAGACTTACGCAAAACTGGATTTTGTCCCTAATATTGTGGTGATCTCGGGTATTTTCGAATTGTTTGGTAACAATGAAATGGCGAGCAGGGCTGTACATGGCGCGACTTCCATTTGTGAGGAAAACAGCCATCTGGTCTATACCGGACAGCCATGGCATCCACAGTTGAAAATGATCGCTTATGTGCTGAATAGTCATCAGAAGAAAGACTGGGTCATGCGCCGACGGTCCCAGAAAGAATTGGATCGGATTATGGCTTACAATGGTGTGCACAAGGAGCGGATGCTTATTGACGATTACGGGATATTTACCGTTTCTTCGGGGACTGTGAAAGCCGGATAATCGTATTTCCGAAAGATCTGTATATAGAATCGTAACCAGGTAAGCTGTTAAATTATTTTCATGTTCTTGGTTAATAGGATTGTACGTATGAAATGAACAGCATAGGGGGTGTGCTAAATAGATAGTGTTTAAGCTATGGATTTGGCGCAAGTTGACCCCCTTGTCTACGCAAAATAACCCATTTTCTGCTTCCATTGCTCAGAAATGCAGATCCAATCCGTTTGACAAAAAGACTTTATTCCACTTTTCAGCTCGAAAGATCTACGAAAAGTAGTTGTAATATCTATATACTCCAAATATGTTAAACGAGCTGGAGAAGACAATAGAATATCTTGAAGAGAGCTTTAGCGGAGAAGAGAACAAAAATTAGCTCAAAAGATTGAAAAGCTTATAGCCTAGTAGTAATTACTAATATGCTTGTATAAGTACACTTGTATAAGTACATCTGTAGGGATATTGAGTTTTTCGTGAAGTTTTCTAATGATCTCAAGAGAGAGTTTCCGCTTTCGATTTAATATTTCACTTGCACGGCTTTTTTGACCAAGAACATCAGCAAGATCATTCTGTGTAAAATTTAGTTGCTCCATTCTGAATTTGATGGCCTCAACAGGATCAGGGAGATTAATAGGAAAATGTTCGGTCTCATATTTATAGATGAGAAGCCCCAAAACTTCCAATTCATCTCCTTCTTTTGAACCTATTTTAGCATCAAATATTACTTCAAGGCGGTCTAAAGCCTGTGCATAATCTTCTTCAGTTTTAATAAGTTTTGCTTCCATCCAGTATTTTCGCTGAGTTTATTATCTACAGATAATGGCCTTTAAGAGACTGTATTTCGAGTATTGTTTCTCCATTTTCTTCGTATACTTCATAGATAAGTCTGTGCTCCTGATCTATTCATCGTGACCACGAGCCGGATAATTCATATTTCAACGCTTCTGGTCTGCCTATACCCTCAAATGGTGTTTCTAATATAGAAAGAATAAGAGTTTGAATCTTCTTCTGGATTATTTTGTTACCTGATTTTTTCCAGAATTTTAAATCTTATACCGCTTGCGGAGTATAAATTATTTCCATAGATCATCAATGCCGATTTTAGTCCCTTTGCCGTTCTTAACATCAGCTCGGCCATTTTGTATCTTTTTTACAAAATCTGGATTATAGGTACTGCCTTCTACAGTGGTAGTCTCAAATTTCATTTTCAATGCTTTGGCAATTGCCTTGATTGCTTCAAGTTGCTCTTTGTTTTGCGGATGTAAAAGTATTGCTTCCATGATTAAGTCCTTTAAGTTCGTTCTTCTGCTAAATATTTATCCAAAGATCCTTTGCATAAATCTGCTATCCAACTAGCGTGATCTACTTGTTAAAAAATTACAGCTAGTCAAACTCTTACAAAGATACTAGTTTTAAAACATGCTAACAATTTACAGGTCAATTACCTTATGATATTCTGCTGTTCAAATTCTCTCATTGACTCTATTCAAGTCAATGGAGAGTGATCGGGTATGTGGTTTTAGTTCTTATACTCCCGAATTGCCTGAATAATACCTTCCAGATTTTCATTGAAGTCCAGTAGCTGACCGAAGACTTTATCGTCTTTGGCCAGTCCTCCATGTTTATTGTTTTTGCGAAAGATTTCTTTGATGGCTTCCCAACGTTCCTGCTCGACAGGGTTCAGTAGTCCGGCAAGCTCTTTTAGTTTTAAAAGGTTACTTTCAGTGTCCGCAGTTAGTGTCTGCGATTCGCTCTCATAGTGTGCGAGAAGAACCTGATCAATTTCTTGCTCATTCATCATAGGGACCACCTGTGCAACCAGTTTGCTCATATTCCGATACGATCCCTGCATTTTAAATGGCGGTTCGGTACGGTAATTATCCTGCATCGCTGCACTCTGAATATAATTCTGATTCACTTTGATCACGACATTTCTGATTTTTAGCACATGCCGTAGCACAGCGATAAAGTCATCAATATCCTGTTTCAGATAGTTTCCCTCTAAATTGGGCAATTGATCCATAACAGACTGTGCATAGTTGACTAGGGCATAGAAGTCATTAAACGACTTGCTTGCAATCTTCTCGAGGTAACTGTTTTCAATCGCCGCATTTTCAATCAAACTGAGGTTGAATAATGCTTCGGTATCACCGATCACATCGCCGAGATTGTACACGTCGGCCCGATTGGCAAGCATGTCGGGAATCTGAAACTTAGAGCCGCTCTCGGTATACGGGTTTCCGGCCATCACAATGCAGAAGCGCTTGCCACGGAGGTCGTAGGTCTTGCTCTCACCCTCAAAAATACCATCAATCTTACGTTGACCATCGGCCAGAGAGATAAATTTCTGTAAAAACTCCGGATTTAAGTGCTGGATATCGTCCAAATACAGCATGACATTGTCAGCCATCTCAAATGCAAGATTGATCTTTTTGAGCTCTTCCCGTTCTCCGGATGTTTTCGCTTCAATCGGGTCAATGGATGTAATCGAATGACCAATGGTTGGGCCATTGATTTTGACAAAATGTAAACCCATAGTTTTGGCAAGATATTCCATTAAGGTGGTCTTACCGTAACCCGGAGGCGAGATCAACAGAAGCATGCCCATACGGGCCGTACGCTTGTTGTCACCTGCAGCTCCCAGCTGTTTCGCGAGGTTATTTCCGATCAATGGAAAGTAAACTTCGTTGATCAGCTTATTACGTACAAAGGAAGTCAGTACTTTGGGCTCAAACTCACCGATCTTTAGTTCTTTGGCATAGGACTTCGCAAGCTGCTCTTTCAATGTGGAGAAAGCCACAAAACGAGGTACATTATACGCACTGAATTGCGCGAGACGTGCTAAAAATTCATGATATTGGATATGTTCTTCTCCATTGTTCAGGATCGCATGATTGCCTTTTAATCCGCTGATATGCGTCTGGTCCTTTGCGATGATCAGGTGATATTCATGGGTCGGATATAGCAACATGATCGCTGCTTCCTCAATATATTTGCGTAGTGTAAGATATTCCGGATGCTCATCAACGAAGGAGTTGAGCCAGTTTAGGGTCAGGTAAAAGCGATCTACCAAGCTAAATTGTTCGTTCTGAATATCCGCTTCAAAAAGCTTGTAACTTTTCTTGGATTCCAGCAATCGAATAAAAGCCTTTTTCAGTTCATCGGACTGTTCACTGACGACAAAGGTATTGTAGCTCGTAAACGTCTGAAAAAGGTAAGTAGCCAGGTCAGGACCATGAATGCTGGAGCGATCCAAATGTGTCTCCCATGCATTGAATAACTTGGTCAGTTCATCAATGACAGACTGGTAACGATTTGAAGTTGGAAACGTTTTTAATATCGTGTAGGTAGAATGTATCAGTGCCCGCTGCTTTGTCCGTTGATCATCTGAAAGGGATTGCCAAAATAGCTGAGCCATCGTACGCAATAGGGGATCGTAGCGAAGCAGATCCAATTTGGTATCCAGCTGTTTGATAGTGTCATAAATCAACAGTGCATCCACATTGTGAACTCCTTTGACATAACCTTCCGAATAACTTTGCTCCACGGTCTGTGTAATAAACAACGGCGCATCAAAATTTTGTTGTCCTTTCGACGCAACGAAAGCTTTGTATGCAAGGTATTCTGCACGATAGACTTCCTTATTTTCAGAGACAAGTTCCTGATCCCAGATGTCCTGAAAACTGTTGATTTCCTCGGCCTGCACCTTTTGATAGAAACTTGTCCCAGTCAGGTGGAAATACAGTTCGTCATTTCTACGCAGCAAGGTGAGGCTAAGGGATTGGTTGTTGACCGCAAACTTATGCTTGCCCAGTGCGATGATATTTTCGCCGTCCACAAAGAGGTCATTCTTATCCCGTAAAACCCGTAAAGCGTCTTCCTGTGATTTCTTTAATAGGTTTTCAAGATTTTCTGCTTTTGAGACATCCTGCAGTGTTTTTAGCTCCTGTACCAACTGTCTGATCTTGTCGATCATCAGGTCCGAGGCAAAGAAGCTGAGGATCTCTTCCCGCGTTGCAAATGTCTTGGATTTGTTCTCAATGTTCTTTAATACACGAAGACCGATCTGTTCGATCGAGGACGTACGCTTGTTGATCTGTTCTACGATTTGTTCTCTGCGGGAATTAAAAGCTTTGATAACCTCATCACGTTTGTCCGCGATCTTGAGGGCAAAATCTTCAAATTCGGAAAACTTACTTTCAAGTTCCTCCAGCTGAACGATCACTTTCGTGTAATACTCGTCTACCTTTTCGGTTGTCGTTGACAGTTCGAGGTAGTTGGTCACGGATTGCTCCAACAGCGTTAGCTGTGCCGAGAATTCGGCTATTGCCTCTGTACTCTTTAATGAATTTAGTTTTCGCGTAAGCTGTGCACGAACCTCATTTAAGGAGGAGAAGATAACCGAAATCTTCTCAATGATTTTGGTTGTCTGCGTGGAGTCGTCAATTCTTAGACTATTGAGGATATCAATCAATAGTTCCAGTTCACTTGAAATGGCCGAATTGGCTTCCTCAATCGCTTTGGCATCGTAGACCTTCACTATGGCCTCCACATTCTTCTTTTGTTGTTCTACTTTCTGTTCATAGGGAAGCAGCGCTTCATCACGTAGCAGAAAAGCAATGGTTTTTTCGGCCAGCTCAGAGGTGATGCCCTGCAGTTTTTCCAATAGGCTATCTATCCTGACCGTATCAATATATTTTACATTTTTAAGGTCAATGATTTCACCCTGAAGACGACGGGAATCGGCCAATTGATGAACGAGCTGATCGAGTTTGTCTACAACGGTACTATTGATGGAGAAGGTGAGTTCTTCCATCTTCTTTTCTGCTGCGATATTTAATTCTGCGGCATGTTTACGTTGCGCCTGTACTTTGACGAACTCATCAATAGCGGTATTGGCGACTTCCTTGATCTGTGTTAATGGCTTGCCAAGATTTGATAAAGCGTCATCTTTGATCCAGAAATAGGAATCCAATAAAACCGTGGACTTTTTGAGGATATCTTCGTATAAACCTTCGTAACTGTCCTCTTTATTGATCAGTTGTATGACCTCCTGTGCCTCGGCCATCGCCTGCACGATCTGTTTATTGCCTACTTTATAAAGGGGATCATCTTTCTTCTGCTCATTTTCTTTGAGCATGGCCATATAAGGTGTTTCCCAAATCTGCACCTGATGATGCCTGGTGGCTTCCGCCTCGGTACGGAAATAAATTAAACTACCATCTTTAAACAGTGTGAAGCCATTACAGATGATCGGAGTTTCTACATGTTGCTGAATAATGTTATAGGACAGTAGGATATAGGTATTGGTTTCTTCCTGACAGAATATATACAGAAAATCTTCACCATTGGGAGAGGCTATCCTTCGTAGAAACGATACCTGTTCAAATTGGGCGTCAAAAACTTTATGTGTACCATTTTGTAAGTAATATCCATTCGAGAAAATAATTCCTTGGTTGTCTGGTAATAATATTGCGGATTCATTCAGTGATTTGAGGTTGACAACTTCCTTAGTCCGTTGGTTATAGACAAAGGCTCTAAAATCTTCCTGATAAGGCTTGATGCGAACTGCGATAAGATTGCCAAGATCAGCATAGTAATAATCTGCATCATCCAGTTGTTGGTCTGCATTGACCACTTTTTCGGAATAGATCCCTTTGCCGCTGTCTGTGTTGTTTTCGATCTTGAAGGTGATGTCACCATTGATTGCTTCGATAAAGATCTTATCCATAATCGATATATGGGGATGCTTACCAAGCCGACGGTCTTCAAGCGTGGTTTTCGTCCAGTCAAATTCAAATTGATTGGGCAATTTGACTTCGTGAATGCTGCGGTCATCCTGATATTGGAGCTGACCATCTTTGATTAACCATTTGAATGCTTTCAGGTCAGCGGGATTTTTGCTGGTCTGAAAGATCATGTACAAATAATTCTCCGTCCTACGAAATTTGGAGAATATGGAGTCCCGATAGTATTTATATAGATTTTGATAATCTGAGATGAAATTTTGATCGTTGATCAGGTCGAGGGGCTGCGGAATGAATTGATTATTCTCAAATGTGTAAACACTGAAAACATCTTCCAGCTTGATCTCGGTACGCAGTCCGAAATGCACATTATACCCAAAAATACATTGATTATCCAACGCCAGAATGCCGCGGGCAACACAGTTGTTTTCTGTGGTGATCCGTTGATTGGCCTTGAGGACAAAGCTCGTTGAATTGAAGACTTCTTTACGGGCTTCATTCAACTGTTGGAGCTTGGTCGCAAGTTCTTCTTTTTGTGTAAGAAGTCGTTTTCGGATAATCTCATATGCACCTTGATCAAGGCTATCGTTCTGATTTATTACGTTTTCTTCTGGCATAAAATGGACAGTTCTCTACTGTATTGCTGTGAAAAAATCAATGTAGTGCGTGTGAGAAGTTTTCGCTTATCTCACACGCAGTATGTGTAGGCTTAACATGTGTTAAGACAACTTCTTGTTTGAAATGCCTAAGTTTTTTGCCAACCCAAATAGGGAATTGATAAAGCCTGCATCTTCACCGTTCTCGGCATCTGTAGCTGCCTGCTGCAATTTGATCAACGCAGCAGAAACTGTTAAGTTCTTGATGTCATTGGATGAGATCCCATATTTATCTGCTAATCCACGTACTTTTTCAGCAAGATCACCTTTGCCGTCTGGGCCCAATAGTGAATTCTTGATATCAGTCGCATGTTTCGAATTGTCGATCAGATGGTCAAAACCTTTAGCATTGGATACCTGACGTACAATGTTTTCGAAGAACATGGTTTCACCACCAACGATGTCAATCTTCGCTGTTTTAAGTGCTTCGGACAATACACCAGCCTGTGCTTGTGCAATATCTTTTTGGATATTGATCTGTGCAAGTTCGATGTCACGTTCTTTCTGTAACTGTAATTTGAACTCCTCGTGGTCTTTACCCACACCATCCAGTTTTTTCATGGCCTCGGCTTTCTCTTCGATACCTTTTGCCTCCGCAAGTGCTTTTTCACGAACAACTTCCGCCTGCGCTAAACCTTCTTTGCGCATGGCTTCGGCTTTTTTCTCGATCACATTTGCCTGTACTGTACCTTGCTTTTCTTCGGCTTCGGCTTTTGCAACCATTACTTCGGCTTCTGACAAGCCTAATGCGGCTTCTTCTTTCGCCTGAGCTTCAGCTATGATCTTACGGCTTTCAGCCTCTTTGAGGGATGCTTCTTTTTTCGCTTCGGCGTCTATTAATAATTCCTGTGCACGTTTTTCAGCAATCTTACGTGCTGCTTCAGCGTCGATCACTTTTTTCTCAGCTTCTTGTTCTGCCGCAATTTTCGCTGCTTCAGCAGCTTTTACCGTAGAAATTAATTTTTCTTCGGCTTCTTGTGATGCTGCGATAACGCCCGCTTGTTTCTTCCGTTCTACTTCGCGGAATACTTCAATATCTCGGACTCCCTGTTGTTCTTCAATAACACCCTTCTCCAATTGTACACGTTCCTTAATAACCCCCTGGATGCTTTTCTTTTCGGTCTCAATTGAACGTTCTTTGTCAATCTGAGCCAAGGTAACGATACGCTCACGTTCGGTTTGTTCCAATGCACGATCTTTCTCTACACGTTCTGCTTCGACAGCATCTGTCCGTTGTTTGTTTTTCTCGGCAATAATGATCTGACGTAGTTTATTTTCTTCCTGTACGGCCAGCTGCTCTTCGGTCGAAATGCGGACGCTTTCATATTTCAGGCGTTCTTCCTCACGTACTTTTGCGATCTCCGCCTCTTCCCGTGCCTTGATATTATCAATTTCACGCTTTTGTTTTTCTTCTTTTTCAGCAAGTTGGCGATCCAGTTCTAAGATAGCCTCGCGCGCTTCGACGTTCTGCTTTTTAATCAGTTTCTCTTCATCTCGACGGATGAAGTTGGCATTGATATTTTGTTTTGCAGTCAGCTCGGTAATTTTCTTAATACCTTCACTATCCAGGATATTGCTGGGATTTAAGTGTTCAATATCTGTTTGTTCGAGATAGTCGATCGCACAATCATCAAGGATATAACCGTTCAGGTCTGTGCCAATGATGTCGAGGATTTCATCGCGAAACTCACGACGGGCTTCATACAATTCGATGAAGTCAAATTTCTTCCCTACAGTCTTGAGTGCTTCAGAAAATTTAGATTCGAAGATGCTCTTTAATGTTTCAGGTTCGCTGGCACGATCACAGCCTAGGTTCTGGGCAACGTTGATTACATCGTCCACGTTTTTGTTGACGCGGACAAAAAAGGCCACCTTAATATCAGCACGGATATTGTCTTTACAGATCAGTCCTTCGCCTTGCATCCGGGCAATCTCAATTTTTTTGATGGAGATGTCCATGATCTCCATCTTGTGGAAAACCGGGACGACATACATACCCTTGTTGAAGGCAACTTTCGTGCCGCCGACACCTGTCCTGACAATCGCCTTACCCTGTGGGATTTTTTTATAGAATGCACTCAGTACAACAAAGAATGCAAAGATTAAAAAGACAGTTAAACCGACAATCAGCAATATAATTCCGTTTAAGCCGCTTAAAAATAAAAGAGGTTGATATAGCATATGATTCGTATTTATTTAGATTTTAGTATTTAAATTTTGCTTGCAGAAGCTTATGAATGACACGGCGATTCTGTTTTCCGCATCGATTTTAAATATTGTCTATGGTGATTTCCTTTGTGACATAATAATATTTTTTGTCCCTAGATTCGTCGACAATAATAACGTCATCTCCATAAGCGATTTTCTCCCCATTGTGGCTGACTACATTGAGGCGGATAGGATCCTGTTGAATGATAAATTCTGCGGAGCCTATTTTTTTACCTTCAATGCTTGCGCGCATTTTGCCCATGCGACCAAGGAAATCATGGCTTTCTTCGCCATTGTAACCGATGCTTTTAAATATTTTAGCTAGTGGCTTAGTGAGAAAATGCATTAAAATAAAGGTGATGATGAATACCGGTATTAGGATTAAGACCGACTTTATACCCCATGAAGCAACGTCGATAAAGAGTGAGGAAACGATGGTAATAATCCAGCCTATAAATTTAAACAAGGTCACAATCAGCATGATCGGTACTTTTCCAACATTGATGTAATCCATCGCCTTTGCGAAGAAACCTGGTTCTCCATGGCTATCGGTATTTGTATGATGATGGTTTGCATGATCGGATCCCTCAGGTGCGATATCATGGGTGCCGTCAACATCAGTAACATCGGGGGTAGGGTGAAGGTCTATATCTGCATCTGCATCAAAGAAATTCACTCCGTCACCCATCAGAAACATAAATAACCAATACACTACAGACAGGCCTGTTAGTACTGTCATAATTCCATTAGATAATGGATTAAATAAGATATTGATTAGTTCTGTCATCGTATTTTTCTTTTAAATTCTTTCTCGTTTGAACGTGTAATGAAACGACCAAGAGTGACCATTGACCTCCAAGTCTTGCATCGCAACTAATTCCCAGCCCTGATTACCTAGATCATTCAGGATCTCGTCGATTTTGTCCGGATCTAATTTGGTTCCCCAGAAACCTTTGGGCTCGATTTTGACTGTTTTATACTCAAATCTCCGCATCGCCATTTAATTTTCGTTTTAACTCTTCCAATTCATTGTTGACGGAGTCAGAACCTCCGAGGTTCTCATTGATCTCATCTATCTTGCTTTTGTTGCTCGTTGCGATTTCACCATATGCTTTGGCCAAGGCTTCATCTTCTTCGACCTTTTCTTTCATGCGCTCCAACATGGAAATTGTACTGTTAGAATCGATATTAGCGAGCTGTTTGTTGACCATTTTGGCTGCATTGGAAACTTTAACACGTGCTTTTAAAGTTGAAAGTTCACTTTCCCACTTCGATATGTTGAATTTTAGAATGTCTACATTTTTGTGTAGCTCGTCGGCTGAACTTTGATGAATCACTGCTTGTTTCTCTAATTCTCCAGCTTCGATTAATAACTGTTTTTTCAAAAGCAATGCTTCTTTTGCCAAGCCTTCTGCCTTTTCTGTTGTCAGCTCTCCCTTTTGTGCTTTTTGAAGTAAAAGAATAGCTTTGTTTTCAAATTCATGGGCTTCTTCTTTTTTCTTTTCACCATTGTTTTGGGTGCGTATGGCCAACGCTTTCACTTTGGCATAGGCTTCCAACGATTGTTCTAGGTCCTCTTTCATCTCACGGATACCTTGTTCCGTCATTTTGATGGGGTCTTCCATTTTATCCACGACCGCGTGAATTTCTGCTTGACCGATTCTGAAAATTCTCTTAAAAATATTCATTATTCTATAATTTTGAAAAACTTATTAACTGATTATAATATTCACTCATTAAAAGACTCAGCGAATTGATGGCAGCATCAAATTCATTCTGGTCGAGATTGTGTATTTGTAATGTATATCGAAATATAACTTTGGTACCGTCTTCTGTCAATGCAAAACCGCCGTGGATAATATCTCTATTTTTTATCAATAATGATTTGAACATATCGATGTTCTCATTGCTTATGGTAAAAAGGTATTGCTCAAAAATAACGATGGGTTGTGCAACGCCTACGATGAGGTTACGAATTCCATCATCTTCATTTTCGATGACAAAAACCCCCTCTTTTTTATCCTTATGAGTAATGGTATAACCAATATTGGCGATATAATTTTCAATTTTTGAGAAGTACATAATCAAGTTTTTTATATATTGCACATATTCTTTGCATAAAGATAATAAAATGCAAAAATATTTTGCAAAAATAATTCAATTTTTTTTAAAATGAGTCACGTAGGAAACAATATTAAGAAATTAAGAAAAGTGAAAGGAATGAGCCAACAGGCTTTCGGGGATGTTTTTAATCTTACTAGAGGGAATATTTCTTCTTACGAAGAAATGCGTGCAGAGCCGAAAATTGAAATTGTTCTAAAAATTGCAAATTATTTTGGCATTCCTGTGCAACACCTCATTGAAAGGAATCTTTCTGTCAATGAAATTCTCAATTTCAATGATTATTTTCAGGCTAATGTACCGGTGATCGGGAATAAGCGGTTTTTGCAAATCCCTTTTTTGGAGAGGGAAGCTGTTCTCGAAGCGAGCGCTCATTTTTCAAAATTCAACGAACTTCCGGTAATTGAATTTCCTGTGCAAAGCCGGAATAGATGTATAGCTATTGAGTTTTCGGATGCTATTCCCGCGCCAAGTGATTTCATAGTGAACTCGCATGTAATTTTGTTTTTCGAAGAGGTCGATATCGAATGTTTGCATACCCTGGACAACGCTTTTGGTTTATACTTCTCCGCTCAGGAATTTTTTATTGGGAAATATAGTTTAGCGGATAAGGAAATTAATCTGGTTCTAAATGCTTGGAAGAAAGTTGATTTTATATTGACTGAGAAAGAATATTTTTGGAAGTTATATGGTAAATATGAGCGTATCTGATGAGGGCAAGTCTTCAGTGGCTAAGGGTGTTTACCCTTTAAAAACAAATGTATCAGCAATGGATATGCAGTTTAAGGTAGGACTAATATCTTGTCCTACCTTTTTCTTTTATTAGAAGGGGAGATCATCTTCACTTTCATCTTCAAGGGTAGGAGGTTCTTGTTTAGCGCTGTTAGGGTCTGATAAAACCATGAAACTATCCACTTTAATTTCAGTGACATATTGTTTTACTCCTTCTGCGTTCTCATAGTTGCGATAGGTGAGCTTACCTTCAACCATCAGCTTCGTTCCGCGTTGACATTTCTTTTCTATGGTCGTATTTTGATTTCCCCATACTACGAGTGTATGCCACTGGACTTCCTCGACCCATTCTCCGGCTTTGTTCTTAAATAGATCATTGGTGGCGAGACGTAATATGGAATAATTTGTACCTGTGGAAGTTGTTTTGATGATCGGGTCATTTCCAAGATGACCTACTAACTGTACTTTGTTACGTAATGTACTCATGTGTCTAATTTTTAAATGTTTTCAATAATTCTTATTTTAGTTGATGTTCATTGGCTTTTGACACCGAATGATCTAGAGCAAAGATGAGAAGGGACATACATCTTATTCGTCTGTTTACCATTTGTATTCGACTGTAGTCGATTGTAACCGTTTGTTGTCGTTTAGTAATTTTCTATGAGTTCTGTTGAGAGAGTTTGCCTTGAATGTGGCAAGGGTATACGTGGCCGTTCTGACAAGCGATTTTGTGATGATGCTTGTCGGAATGCCTATAATAATAAATTAAATAGCGACCAAACCAATTTGGTGCGTAACGTGAATAATATCCTGCGAAAAAATCGCCGTATATTGTTAGATACCTTGAACGGGGAGGGGATGGTCAAAATACAGCGTGAAAAGTTAAAACAATTGGGGTTTGATTTTAAATTCCATACTCATATTTTTTCCAACAACAAAGGTCAAACTTACCAGTTTATTTATGAAACAGGCTATCTGTTGCTTGAGAAAGATTGGGTGTTAATCGTTCAAAAGAAGCCGCTGTGATTTTGACTGCAATAGATTCATTTGTATTGGTTTAGTTTGCAGAACTGAACTTGGCCTTTCTTATTGCGATATAATTAGAAATAGTAAACGTTAGAATCAAGATATAATAGCATACCGGGATGAGTAAAATATAGGCACTATTGAAGATATTGCTTAAAAAAGACGGTAGTGCAATCTTAAAAAAATCTGCAATAATGATATAGCCTATGAAACTTCCTAGAAAAAATAGTCCAACAGCATGTATTACAATTATTCTTTTTAGGTGCTTACTGTATAAAGCGTCTTTGTTTTGTTTCGTATAGCCCATAATTGCTGGGACCAATAACCCTAATAATGGATTGATCAGAAAGGTAAGCGATGCTAAATATAAAGCTTTAATACTTCCTGTTTGATTGTTGTCGATACTGATTTGATTTATATTTGGCATAATGAGTTGTTCTAGAGGTATTTCCAAAATTTGACTAATTTGTTTGAGACTAAATCCACTGATTTCTTCAGTGCCTTTTTCTATGCGTTGCACCGTTCTTAGCGATACCCCTGCTTGATCGGCGAGTTCCTGTTGCGTTAATCCCTTACGTTTTCTTGATAGTTTGATGAATTGATTAGCTGATTGATTTTCCATAGTCCAAATATGAGGAAATAGTCGTTAAATTTTAGCGAAATTGATGCGACAATAATGCGCCAATAGCACCTTGTAGGATTTAAGCGATTAATAATCACAAGTTTTTGGGAATTTGGTAAATATTTTGAATCTTTGTAATTCAATAGATTAATTAATAAAAACGGAAGAATATGTTTGCTATATTAGAAAATCCCGCTTCGTCCACAGAGAAGATTCTCGGGAATATTCTTCGGAATACGGCCCTTTCCTAATCTTCTTTCTTAATACGTTAAATAACCTACGTTGCTATTGGCTAAAACTTGGCGCTCTAAATAGTAGTCCATTTTTCCAATGTGCTTAGCTTATTATGGAATTTTAAAAATCCAGTTACTTTCAAGTGTTATTATGAAAGCTGGATATGAATGTTATGTTTTAGAAAATTTTATGAATTCAGTAAATAAATATGTCCTTCAGGCGCTGGATAACTATCCTATATATTTGGAGGAGACCATGGAGTCCTTATCCTATGCACTGTCTTATGATGAGTCCAATACAATGGCGCTATGTTTGATGGGAAGAGTTCACGCCGAGCAGTTGTTTGATTATGAGCAGGCAAAAAGGTATTTCCAGGAAGCTTTGGTGCATAATGTGCAGGCAGTGGAAGTATATCCTTATTTTATTCAGACATTGATTGATATGGGAGAATATGAAGCTGCAAAAAAGACGATTAAATTTGCTTTGACACTTCCGGCGATGCCCTTGGCAGGGATCTGGATAAAGAAAGCACTTCTATTTGAAAAAATGAGAAAATACAAAAAGGCGTTGAAGGCGTTAAAGATGGCGAAACTTGAAAATGTTGATCTTGATTTTTCATCAAGCTTGAAGTCGATTGAGGATCGGATTAAAGGGAAACAGGAAATTAGTAAAGGAAGTGGGAAAAATAGTAAGAAAGAAAGTAATACTGTTCGTAAATAGGATCACGATCTAGATACAATTTTAGATTAATATGAGTACAATAAAAAAGCCCTAGGTGAAATTTCACCCAGGGCTTTATCAATATAGTTTAAGAATTATTCTGCTCTTAAGATTTTGGCAGCTTCTACCATAGACTCTAAAGCTGCTTTGGTCTCTGGCCAAGCACGGGTCTTCAATCCGCAGTCAGGATTAACCCAAAGTTGTTCTGCCGGAACTACTGCTTTTGCTTTACGCAATAGATCTACCATCTCGTCTTTGCTGGGTACACGTGGAGAGTGAATATCATAAACACCTGGACCAATATCATTTGGATATTTAAAGTCGCCAGCGAAAGCATTCAATAATTTCATTTGAGAACGAGAAGTCTCGATCGTGATAACATCAGCGTCCATTGCAGCGATATCTTCGATTACATTATTGAATTCTGAATAACACATGTGTGTGTGGATTTGTGTATCGTCTTCTACATTTGAAGAAGAAACACGGAAAGCACGTACTGCCCAGTTCAAGTAATCTTTTTGATCAGCTTTACGTAAAGGTAATCCTTCCCGGATAGCTGGTTCATCAATTTGGATGATTTTGATACCTGCTTTTTCCAAAGCTTGTACTTCATCCAAGATGGCCAAAGCAATTTGGTAAGTTGTTGTTGAACGCGGTTGATCGTTACGAACGAAAGACCATTGCAAGATTGTTACAGGACCTGTTAACATACCTTTCACCGGACGGTTTGTCAATGATTGTGCGTAAGATGACCAACGTACAGTCATCTCCTCTGGACGGTAGACATCACCATAGATAATTGGAGGTTTAACACAGCGAGAACCGTAAGACTGAACCCAGCCGTTTTGTGTGAAAGCGTATCCGGCTAATTGTTCACCGAAGTATTCCACCATGTCATTACGCTCGAATTCCCCATGTACCAAAACATCGATGTCCAATTGCTCTTGAAGGCGGATGGTGTTTTCAGTTTCTTCTGCGATTGCTTTATCGTATTCCGCTTGAGTAATAGCACCTTTTTTCAAATCTGCTCTCCATTTACGAACATCTTTTGTTTGTGGAAAAGAACCTATCGTTGTGGTAGGGAATGCCGGCAAGTTAAATTTCGCTTGTTGCGCTGCTTTACGGTCTGCAAATGCTGAAGTACGTTTTGCATCGTCATCAGTGATATTGCTTGTACGTGTTTTAACTTCAGGTTTGTGAATTAATGGAGAAGTGCGACGGCTTTCAGCAGCAGCTTTGTTCGCTTCAAAACGTTTCGCTGTTTTCGCATCAACTTCGCCTTCTGCCAGTACAGCTAAGTCTTTCACTTCAGCTAATTTTTGTTTGGCAAAGGCTAACCAATTTTTTACTTCAGCAGGTAATGATTGTTCATTATGCTCATTATCTAGGTCAAAAGGAACATGCAGTAAAGATGAAGAAGGAGCCACCCAAACGCGGTCTTTTCCTAATGCATCAACTGCTTGCTTGATTTTAACCAATGACTTTTCGTAATCGTTTTTCCAGATGTTACGGCCTTCAACAATACCTAAAGATAATGTCAATGAAGCGGGAACTTTAGCTAAAACGGTATCCAGTTGGTTTTCACCACGGACAAGATCCAAATGTAAAGCATGAATAGGCAAATTAACCGCGATATCTTCGTTATCTTTTAACGCTTCGAAATAAGTGGTAGCGATTAATTTGATGTTTTTTGCTGCAGCAGCTAATTTTTCAAAAGTAGGCTGATATAGCGCTTTTACTTTAGCATCTAAATCCAATGCTAAGAACGGTTCGTCAATCTGAACATATTGCGCACCAGCTTCAGCTAGTTTAGACAATATTTGCTCATATACAGGGACAAGTTTATCCAATAAATCGATCCTGTCGAAGCCAGCTTCTTTTTCTTTACCGATCAATAGGTAAGTGATCGGACCAAGTAAAACTGGTTTAGTATCAATGCCCAATGATTTTGCCTCGTTGTATTCATTTAAGAATTTTTCAGAAGTCAATTTGAATTCTTGATCTTTTGTGAATTCTGGTACCATGTAGTGGTAGTTTGTGTCCAACCACTTGGTCATTTCCATTGCAGTTACGTCAATTCCTTCTTGTTGGAAACCGCGGGCCATTGCAAAATATAAGTCTAAGCTGTAGTTGTTGTCTACTTTATTCAATAAGGAATGGTAACGGGCAGGAATTGCACCAACCGTAAGGGTTAAATCCAATACTTGATCGTAAAAAGAGAAATCATTGGAAGGGATTAAATCTATTCCAGCATCTTTTTGTGTTTTCCAATTGCCTTCACGTATTTTTTTTGCGGTGTCCAATAATTCCTCAACAGAAGATTTTTTAGCCCAATAGGCCTCATTGGCTTTTTTCAATTCGCGGAACGCGCCCACACGAGGGTAACCTAAATTGTTAGTCAATAACATAATGAATGTTTTTAATATTTTTTTTCAACTATATTTCTTGCTAGAGAGAGAAGGACACACTAGAATTTGGTGACTTCGGCTTATCATTCCCATATACTAATGGGTAGAATTTAGCACCTTGTCAAGGGACAGGTTGCTAAGGCTTCATCGGGTCTATTCCCTCTGCCTTTCTCTATAAGCGATGCTAAGGTAGCGCAATTATTTTAAAAATGCAAATTTTTTATGAAAGTGCACCTATTTTTTATATTCTACTAAGAATGAAATTCTTTTTTTCTCTTCTTTTCATCGAATCATTCCTTTATTTCATAATTCAATGCATTACAGACAAAAAAATGGGAATGATCGTATGACTCATTCCCACTGTTTTTAGCTTACCAAAAGTTTGTAACCTTTTCCATGCACATTTACAATCTCAACTTTACTATCCTCTTTCAGGTATTTTCGAAGTTTACTGAGAAAGACATCCATACTTCTACCAGTAAAATAGTTGTCATCATGCCATATTTTTAATAAAGCCTCCTCTCTTGTCAATACATCATTTTTCTTTAGGCAGAGCAGGCGTAAAAGTTCAGCTTCTTTAGTCGATAGTTTCTGCATCTGCCCTTTATAGGAAATCTGCTGACTTGTGTAATCAAAGAAATAATCGCCAATTTCAAATTTGTCTGCAACTACCTCTTCTTCTTTATCCCGAACACTGCGTTTTAGCAGGGCATTGATGCGAAGTAACAATTCCTCAACCCGAAACGGCTTAGTGATATAATCATCCCCTCCAAGTTCAAAAGCTTCAGTTTTATCTTCCATCATACCTTTCGCTGTGGCAAAGATTATTGGAACAGTATTGTTTGTTTTTCTGATTTCACGTCCAACAGAGAAGCCGTCTTTCTTAGGCATCATGACATCGAAGATGCAGAGGTCATAGTTATTTTTCTTGAACTGGGATATTGCTTCATCACCATCTGTACATAGTGTGACGTCAAATTTTCCCTTTAATTCGAGATAGTCTTTTAAAAGATCCCCCAAATTAGGATCGTCTTCTGCTAATAATATCTTTTGCATAATGAATACTTTAATTTTAACGAATTCCCTTGATGCTGATAAATCAGCTTCCTCTACCTTTGAAATTCTTTTACAGAGGAAATATACAAAAAAGGAACCTTTTATTTTTTTGTAGGCAAAATTACTTCAAAGGTCGTGCCCTTATCTTTTTCGCTTTTAACCGTAATTTTTCCGTTCAGTCTCCTCAGAATATCTTGTACATAACTTAGACCAAGACCAAATCCTTTTACATTGTGGACATTGCCTGTCGGTATCCGGTAAAATTGGTCAAAAATCTTTTGCAGGTGATCTCGGCTCATACCGATACCGTTGTCAGCTATAGTGACCACAATACTATCACCGACGTTTTTTGATTGTATACTCACATGTAGATCACCTTTATTGTATTTAATTGCATTATCCAATAGGTTATAAAATACGTTTGAGAAATGCAGTTCGTCGCCAACGACGACATCTTTCGTGGCTGCCAGATCAATACTGAATTTTCCGCCAATATTTTGCATTCTCAGTTGCATACTGTCCGTAACAGCAGAAACAAGATCGTTAATATGAACATCTACCTGATCTAGTTTTAAGGTTTCTTTTTCTAATCGGGCTAAATCAAGTACACGTTCAATGTGATTTCCTAACCTAACGTTCTCGTCGTAGATGATATTGGCTAATTTTTGAACGCGTTTATGATCGGCATTGATATCGGGGTCCTTAAGCGATTCACTAGCAATCATGATAGTCGCAACTGGCGTCTTAAACTCATGTGTCATATTATTGATAAAATCGGTTTTCATCTCCGAAACTTTCTTTTGTCTAAAGATGATAATCAGCGTGTATGCAAAACACCCCACCAATAAAAAAAGTAGCGCAAGCATAGGCAAAAGTAGATAACCCATATTATCTGCGATGATCGCCTTTTTGTTTGGGAAATAAATCGTTAATTTTCCCGGTGCAGCACCAATGTCGCCTTTAAAGAGAGCAGTGGAGTACCGGGTTGTATTTGAAGGATTTTTTAAAGCCGCTTCGTCAAGGATATTATTGAGTAAAATATTGTTTGTGCTCCATATTTCGATATTAAATGGCGCTTTAATGTCGCGTTGAGCCAATTCCTCTTTGATAAGCTCTTGAACGATGATAATATTCAGTCGATCTTTCAATGGGCGTTTAGCTAATTCCATTCCAATAGCGACATCTTCAATATAGTCAGCCTTTTTACCCCCCAACATGGCAACAGAATCATAAACGTTAAACCCCGACCAAGAGTTCTTTTTATTAAGCACATCCAGTCTTTTTTCTAAATCAGCGATCGTTTTTGTAAGTTTTGCATTCTCTCTTGGAGGTAAGGTGGCTACCCTGAATTTGGTTTGCTGATCAACCAGGCCATCGAGCAAAGGAATAACAAAGCGCGTACTATCATCTTTTCCGCTCACCTGATCATCTACCTTCGATGCGTTTAGCATGATGAAGGCTTGTACTAAATTGTCATCGGTAAGCTCATTTGAAACAGAAAATTTGATGTATTTTTGGTACTCCGGTCTCTTGATGTATGTTTCATAAAATGAATTTTTAATTTCGATGACATTCGGATATAACGCACGTAATTGATCTTCTTGCTCTTTGAAGTTGGAGAAAATAGTATGCTGCTTGTTTTTTAACTCTTCAATTCTATATTGGATTTCGAGTTGCTCGGCTAAAAGGCGTTGTTTTGCCTGCTCTTGTTTGGATTTTTCAAGATTTCGTTCCTGTTGAACTTTAGCAAAGTCAACAACTTCCCGCCGTTCCAACTTTCCCGCAACAGCTGTTATCGCAGCATTCACGGATTCATCAAACAATTGGGATTTTTGACGATAAGAATCTCTTAAAAAATAGAATTGCATAGCCAAAACACCGATAAGGGCCAATGACATCAGTCCAATGATTAATACAATGCTATTTTTCTTCATTTGAATAGAGGGTTAAATAAATATAATTTTTACTGTATCACAAAGTTTATAGCGTATCGTTTGTTTCCATTTGCATATTTATCCTGAGGCCTACTTCTGATAGCCCCATGATTGACAGCTCATTTTCTAAATTGTTACAAATATAAAGATGCTAATGTGTTTTGAAGCCGTTTTAACAATGTTTAACAGCGATCTATTTAAAAATAGATGTGGTTGTTTGTAAATTAGTGTGGGTAATAGCTTATATGAAGAATTTTACCGTATTATAGATATATAATCTAATTAAGCTAATGTAAGCTATTTTCATTTCAATTTAAGATAACCAAGAGTCAATAAGCATGGATAAAGCATATGCTGATCCCACATGAGCTTTGGGACTCTTAAAAAAAAGGATATAGAGATGAAAAATTACGTATTATCATTGGTATTGGCTTCTATCGGTCCCGTTGCTTTGGGGCAAGAAGCTAAGGTGAAACCGCAGCTTCCTCTAGTGGAGGAAAAGAAATCGAAAATGCCTATTCTAAAATTAGACTCCTCAGATGAGAAGTATCACATGCCCGTTAAAAAGTTAAGGCGTATGGATAGTCTAGCTCCGATGCCCGGGACGGAAAAGATGCCTAAAGCAGATGGACAAGCTGCTGATCTTCCGCTCAAACGAATAAGCGATTCACTGAAGATGGAGGGCTTTAAATTAAAGATAGATTCCTTATATAAAAACAGACAAAAAAAATAGCGTTCCAAATAGAACGCTATTTTTTTTGTCCATATGTTTACCTTCTACAACTGGGAAACACGGATTGTATTTGTTTTACCTTTTTCGATCAACGGAGTTGAAGCGGTATTAATAATGATCGCTCCGGGCTGAACGTAGTTGTTTTTTACAATAAATTTGTTAACATCATGGATAGATCCGTCGGTGCTTTCGAACTTGTCATAAATAAAAGTTTTTACGCCCCAAAGTAAGCTGAGCTGTTTTAGCAATTTTTGTGTTCCTGTAAAAACTAAAATATCAACATTTGGTCTATAACTGGTAATTTCAAATGCTGTTGCTCCTGAAGATGTCAATACAGCAATTGCAGAAGCATTTGTTTTTTGAGCAAGATAGACTGAGGAAGCACAGATAGCATCAGGAATAAGTGTACCATCGTGGATTTCACTAACTTTCTCATTATAATAAGGATAAGAAGTTTGTTCCACGTGAATAATGATTTTGCTCATTGTTTCGATCACAATTTCAGGGAATTCACCTACAGAAGTTTCTCCACTTAACATAACGGCGTCAGCCCCATCTAATACAGAGTTGGCTACGTCATTTACTTCTGCACGTGTAGGACGAGGTGTAGTGATCATGCTTTCTAACATTTGCGTTGCAATGATCACTGGTTTAGAAAGATCTCTACATTTTTGTACAATGATCTTTTGAAGTCCTGGTACTTCTTCCATGGGAAGTTCGACACCTAGATCTCCGCGAGCAACCATAACAGCATCTGTTGCTTCGATAATTGCATCAATATTTTCGATCGCTTCAGGCTTTTCAATTTTTGCGATTATGCGCGCATGACTTCCTTTTGCTGCGATGATTTTTTTACATTGGGCAATATCTTCTGCTGAGCGTACAAATGACATGGCTATCCAGTCTGCACCATGGTCCAAAGCAAAGTTCAGGTTATCTAAATCTTCTTCTGTCAATGAAGGAATAGATACTTTGGTATTTGGTAAATTAACACCTTTACGCGAAGTAAGGACACCACCGTGTACGACTTCACAAGTAACTGTATCTTTATGATTGGTCTCTAAAACACGAAGTTGAAGTTTTCCGTCGTCAAGTAAAATGATTTCGTTGGCTTCAACATCGTTTGGAAAGTTTTCGTATGTAATGTAAATTCTGTTTTCGTCTCCGATAAGTTCGTGTGTGGTGATTTCAACTTTTGAACCGTTAACCAGAACAGCTCCACCTTCTTTCATTTTTCCGATCCGAATTTTTGGACCTTGTAAATCGGCTAAGATGGCAACATTGAATCCTGTTTCATTATTTATTGCATTTATAGTTTCGATTACCTTAAGGTGATCTGCCTGGCTGCCATGAGAGAAATTCAACCGACACACATCAACCCCTTTAGCAATC
>Ga0308156_1001047_pt1 | contig 37998 bp, 31 predicted proteins | sample PhyAR2_FD_201041 | JGI IMG/M metagenome (GOLD analysis project Ga0308156, IMG submission 201041) | Phyllosphere microbial communities from UC Gill Tract Community Farm, Albany, California, United States - DLSL A.R2 | ecosystem: Host-associated > Plants > Phyllosphere > Unclassified | place: USA... | reverse complement strand
TGAGGCGCTTGTGGGTGCGCATCTCGAAGTGCTCGCGGCTGTCCTTGTACTTGTGGGGCGACCGGATGACGCACACGACGTTCTTCTCGGTCGGAAGGGGAACCGGGCCCACCACGGTGGCGCCGGCACGGGTCACGGTGTCGACGATCTTGCGCGCCGACGAGTCGAGCCCGGCGTGGTCGTACGACTTCAGGCGAATGCGGATCTTCTGTCCCGCCATTGTCTGCTCTCTCTCTTTCAGCGTCTTACCCGACCTGGGGCATTGGACGCACGGTGGTGCTGACGCACCCTGGCACTTCCCCTCGCTTGCGCGAGAGATGCTGCACCGCTGTTCAGCTGTCAAACCGGACACCACGTCGCGGCATCCGGCCCGCCCCACGCACGCACGCGTGCGAATCCCGTGAAGGACGAGGGGTTCGGTGTGGTGTTCTGCTGCCCGCGGCCCAGGACCCTGCGCTCTCGCGCCGCCTGTGCACTGCCCTGACAGTGATCCTGGCGCGCGCCGAGCGCACGCCGGAATGTGGAACTGGACTAGTCTACGGACCCGTCGGGCGTGTCGCAAACCCGGGCGTGTCGCGCCCGGCATATCCTCAGCATCCCTTCCCGGGGACGGCGTCCGGACCGGCGTTCTCTATGAGGGTGAACCGTCGGGATGGCGACATCGTCCCGTCGGAGACGGACTGCTTTCCTCCTTAGCATGACGGAGCCCGCGGGCGCCGAGCGCGGGCGGAGGACAGCGATTGGTCGAATCCGCATGAGCACCCGTCACCCCGACGCCCCGTCGCCGTCGAGCGGCTGGCACCGTGTGCGCCGCTCCCCCGTCACGCACGTCGTGGCGGCACTCCTCACGCTCGCGCTCCTGCAGGGATTCGTCGTCAAGCCGTTCCAGGTGCCGTCCGAATCGATGGCACCGACCCTGGAGTCGGGCGATCGCATCCTGGCGGACCGGATCACTCTCGTCGGTTCTGATCCCCGGCGGGGCGAGATCGTGGTGTTCTCCCGCCCCGAGGCGTGGAAGACGGATGCCGCGGCACCCAGCCCGCTTCGTCGCGCGGCGGGGTGGGTCGGAGATCTCGTCGGCTTCGGCCCGAGCAACCTCGACGCCCTCGTCAAACGCGTCGTCGGCGAGCCCGGGACGACCGTGCAGTGCTGCACGGCGGATGGGCGCGTCCTCGTGGACGGGACGGCGCTCGACGAGGGGTACGTGCACGACGATCTGCCCTTCGTCGCGGGGCAGCTCGACTGCGCGAGTGTTCCTCTCTCGTCGCGGTGCTTCGGTCCGATCGCGGTGCCCGAGGGCGCCTATCTCGTCATGGGCGACAACCGGGCGAACTCGTCCGACTCGGTCGTGCAGTGCCGAGCGAGGCAGACATCCGAGGACTGCGCCCGCTTCGTACCGCGGGAGGACATGGTCGGCCGGGTGTTCGCGATCGTCTGGCCCCTCAACCGGTTGTCCTCCCCGCTCGACTGACGAGGTCGACGCCTGCACACGGTCGCGGCGCCGGCCCCACCGGGGAGCGACGCCGCGACGAAAACACGGGGGGTCAGGCGTTGCCGATGTGCTTGTCGACGTTCTGCCGCACCTCGTCGACCTTCACGTGCTGCTCGGTCGGAACGACCTTCTTGATCGCATCCGCCGCGCCGTCGAGGATCTTGTCGCTGACCGCCTCGGCCTTCTCGCTCTTGAGGGCCTCTTCGATCTTGTCGCGATTCTCGTCCAGGAGCTTCTTGCCCTTGTTGATGATGTCGTCCACACCCATGTGCGTCTCCTTCGTAGACCACGAAGCGGCAAGGTGCCGCCGTGCCGCCATTGTCTCGGGGGTACCTCCCCCGAGGAAAGCCCTGGCCGGCGGGAGCCGGAGTGCGTTACGGCGAACGGACGAGACCCGCGACGGATCTCAACCGGGCAGGCCCGCGATCAGCGGGGCGCACGACTCGTCGATGGTGACGGGGGTGTCGGATGCGGTAGGCGTGTGACGCAGGTCCAGTGGACCCAACGGACCGCCGGGTAGCTGAACGGTGTACGAGACACTCCTCGTCTCGTCCTGACCGAGGGTGACCATGCGGCTCTCCCCCGTATTGCCGTTCTCGTTACCGCTTCGCGACAGGGAGGGGATGTCCCCGTCGGCGGGGTCCATCCCGGTGATGGTGGCCCCGGGAGGCGCGAAGAACAATGTGTCGAGCATCATGGTCGTTCTCGGCAGACCCCAGTTCGGATTGCGGGCTCCGAGAGTGTAGGCATTCGTGATGTCGTCGGTGATGCCGTTGTGCATCTTCATCGAGACCGAAACCGTCCGCGCATCGGCGTTGCACGTCGCTGAAACCTCGGTGGCGAGATGGTATTCGAGCTTGCTGATGCTGAAGTCGTTCAGGTAGATACCCAGTTGCGTCGACATCGCGTTGTCAGCGCGCAGCGCTCCGTCGAGCCCCGTCTCGGTGACCAGGGCCTGCGCCTGGTCGTCGGCGAACCACATGTTGATCCGCTGCTCCTGCGCGCTGCGAGTGAGCTGATCGAACATCGCGATCGGGTTCCAATCGCCGCTTGTGAGACGCGAGAAGACAGAGGACGAGACCTGGGCGAAGAACTCGTCGGAAGAGCGACCATTGTCGCCACGGTCCCCGAAGCGCTGGTAGGCGTCGCTGAGGACGAGCTTGACCGCGTTCTCCGCCGTGATCTGCTCACCGTCGGGCAGGTCGACCGGGCCGGTGACCTCGAGCATGTGCGACAGCACAACCGGGTCGATCGAGATCACGCCGTCGAACCGTGAACCGTCCGTGCGTTCCCAGAGAGCTTCGAACAGGCGCGCGGTGGTCGGGAAGTCAGGTGTGAAGGTGTAGTCCTGCGAGTAGCGGGTGAACGTATCGGGGTAGAGCGACCGTGTGCCTTCGGGTAGGTCGACGAACGAGTCGCCCGCGAGACCGGCGGCATAGAAAGCCATCGAGTCCGCCTGCTCCTTGAGCTCCATCCGCCCGTTGTCGACGACGAGGACGCTCGACGCGGCGGGGTTGCCCCCGGTCGCGCGGATCTCAGCGTTGTTCTGGAACAGCACGAGATACGTGCGCGGGCCATCGCCGCCCGCCGCCCCCAGCAGCGAGGGGAGGTACTTCTGCACGATCGCGAGCGAGGGTGCAGCCTGATCGACGATCTGCGCCACCTGGTCGAGGGGCTCGGTGACGAGGGGCAGCAGACCGCTTCGGTCGATTCCGTCGGTCACGACCTTGGCGTCGGCGAAGGCCGAGGTGATCTCCGGAAGCGAGCCCTCCGCCTGGCGGAACGGCTCGAGGTTGATGCCGCCTCCTTCGACGGCCAAGGAGGAGAAGTCGGATGCCGTGAGCAACGCCACCGTCGGGGGCAGAGCACGCTGGGTCAGGTCACGGGTCATCGCCGTGAGCTGCTGCACCGCCTGCGTGTTCTCCTTGACCAGCGGGATGGAGGATGCCAGGTCCCACAGGGGGCCTGAGGATCCGGCATCCGCTCGCTCGGTGAGCTCGAGCACTTCTCCCGAGACCTGGTTCAAACCGTTGATGTCGCGTCCAGCCACGATCTGGGGGACGAACGTCAATTTGGTCTGCGCACTCAGCAGGTCCGTGCGCACGACACCGGCCTGTTGCAGGAAAGCGAGCGACACAGCCGCGACGAGGCAGACGGCGAACCCGAGGACACCGACGGTCCAGCCAACGATGGTTCCCGCGACACGACCCCGACGAGCCTCGGCGGGACTCGAGGCCGTCGAGGACCGACGACGGCGCAGAGAAGGCTCGGGTGCGGCCGCCCCGGAGGAGGAGTCGGTCATCAGGGGGATTCTCCTGTGCCGCCGTTCGAGGGCGGTTCGGTGGACGGCGGCTGCGGCTCCGGCTCCGGCTCCGGCGTCGGCTCCGTGGTCGGATCCGGAGTCGGTTCCGGCGTGGGCGGCGTCGTCGGTTCGGTCGTCGGCGGGTCTGACGGCTGCGGGTTCGACGGCTGCTGCTGGTTGCGGGACGGCGGGTCGCTCTCGCGCTGGGGAGTGCGGGAGCGTTCGTCCTCTTCTTCGGCGGCGCGGAGTTCGAGGACCCGGGTGTTCTCGGCACGCAGCGCGTCGAGCGCGCCGGCGAACGCCGGCATCTCGGCGAGGCCGTCGCCGCCGGCCAACTGGGCGGTGCGAACAGCAGCAGCAGCGTCCCTGACGGCGTCACGGAAGCTGTCCGCGGCAGCGTCGTTCTTGGCCACCTCGGCGCCTGCAGCCGCGTCTATTGCCGCACCCACGTTCCGCAGCTCCGTCCGGAACGAATCGATGGAGGAGACGATCCCCGCTCGAGCGTCGCGCACGCGGGCAAGCAACGCGGGGAGCGCTTCGCGCGCGAGACGGACGTCGTCGATGGCCTGGGCCACATCGGCGAAGGACTTCTCGTCGAAGCTTGCCCGACGGTACTCCGGGACGGCGACCGGCAGAGAAGCCGAGGCGGCGGATGCGAGGCTCGCGCGGGCGGCGCCCGCCGCGGCCAGAGGCGTCGCGTCGATTCTGCCCTGGAGACCAGTCAGTGTGGCGGCGCTGGTGTCGGCCAAGGCCTGAGCGTCGGAAACCGAGGCGACATAAAGGTCGGCGGCCGTTTGCAGCACATTGGTGTCATTGCGCAATTCAGCCTCGCGTTCACCGAGGCTCACCATCGCTTCGTCGGCCGGGTTCGCTGTAGCTCGCTGGACGACGGCGAAGGACGCCGTGCCCACCAGGGCGAAAATGGCGATCGCGGCGGCGGCCACGCTGAGGTAGTTGACGGCACCGGCTTTTCGTCGCCCTCCGAACAAAGGACGACGTCCCGCTTGAGCCAGTTCGGGGGCAACCCAGCCCCGATCATCCGCCCGGCCCGCACTGGTGCCCACGAGAGCAGCCAGATCCGCGCTTCCGGCAGACGACCGCACGGGGGAGGAATCCTCACCCAACAAGCTCGACAGGTCGACGGTCGGTGCTACCGGAGCGGGATCCTTCGGCCCGATGACGGACGAAAGGTCGCGCGGAAGGCCGACGGAAATAGGCTCACCACGCGAGGGCCCCTCGCCGACCAGGCGTCGCAATTCCGCGGCATCCGGTCGCGCGAGCGGAGAATCGCGTTCTTGGTCGCGGTCCGTCGGGAACAGAACTGCAAGATCATTCATGTTCTCTCCCGGGGGCGGCTCATCAGCGCATATCTGCGGATGTCGTAGGCTAGTTCGAGGGGGCGCCGTTCACATGCGAACGCCTTGGGAAGAATACCCGAGATATTCGCGCTATCCGCGCGACGCGTCCTTCCCCTTCTTTACCGGCGAATGGACGAGGCTTGGAACTGCGCGACTATCTCAGGATCCTTCACCGCAATTGGATTCTCGTCCTATCGCTGACAATCCTCGGCGGCGCGAGCGCTTTTGGGTGGTCGCTTCTGCAGACCCCCAGCTACGAGACGAGCACCGAGCTGTATGTCTCGGTTCGCTCGGACAGCTCCGGCGTCAGCGAACTGGTGCAGGGGACGAGCTTCGCGCGTCAAGCCGTCGTGAGCTTCGTCGACGTCGTCGACAGCGCGGTCGTCCTCGACCGCGTCATCGATGACCTCAACCTCGACACCACCGCACAGCAGCTCGCTCGGTCGATCGACGCGTCCTCCCCGACGAACTCGGTCATCATCACCGTGCGCGTCTCGAACACGAATGCCGAGCAGGCCGCGGCGATCGCGAACTCCGTCGGCAGCAACTTCGCCGACGTCGTGGTGAACCGACTGGAGAAGCCCGACGGGGACGCCGCCAGCCTCGTCCGCGTCGAGACCATCGCTCCCGCGTTGGTTCCCACCTCCCCCTCGTCACCCCACACGCCGCTGAACATCGCCATCGGCATCGTGGTCGGACTTGCGCTCGGGTTGGGGATTGCGGTTCTGCGCTCGGTCCTGGACACCCGGATCCACTCGCTCCACGACATCGAAGCGGCCACCGAAGCTCCCGTGCTCGGCGGAATCGCCCTGGATCCCGACGCCAAGAAGCGGCCCCTCATCGTTCACGCAGATCCGCGCAACCCGCGCGCGGAGTCGTTCCGCAGCCTCCGTACCAACCTCCAGTTCATCGACGTAGACGGGGAGTCGCGCTCGTTCGTCGTGTCCAGCGCCGGCCCTGGCGAGGGGAAGTCGACCACGACCGCCAACCTCGCGATCGCCCTCGCCGAGACCGGTGCACGCGTCGTCTTGGTCGATGGCGATCTCCGCCTACCCCGCGTCGCGGACTACATGGGCATCGAAGGTGGCGTCGGGCTGACGGACGTCCTCATCGGCCGCGCCGAGCTCGTCGACGTCCTGCAACAGTGGGGAACCGGCAAGCTCTTCGTCCTCCCCTCCGGCCGGACGCCCCCCAACCCCTCGGAGCTGCTCGGCAGCCAGGCGATGCAGCGGACGCTCGAAGCCCTCGCCGGCGCCTTCGACTACGTGCTCGTCGACGCTCCCCCGCTTCTCCTGGTGACGGATGCCGCGGTCGTCTCGCGCTTCACAAGCGGCGTCCTCATGGTCGCGGCTTCCGGGACCACGAAGAAGCCGCAGCTCACGGCCGCCGTGGAGAAGCTCGACGCGATCGGGAGCCGTCTGTTCGGCGTCATCGTGACGATGCTTCCGTCCAAGGGCCCCGACAGCTACGGCTATGGTGCCTACTCCTACAGCGCTCCGGACGAGAAGACTCCCGCGGAACCGAAGGCCGATCGGCGTTCACTGCGCCGGGGGGACGCGAAATGACCTTTTCGATCCTGTCGGTCTGCACCGGGAACGTGTGTCGCTCGCCTGTCGCCGAGCTAGCGCTTGCACGGGCGCTCGCGCCCTTCACCGACGTCGTCGTGGAAAGCGCGGGCGTCGGTGCACTGGTCGGACGCGGGGTGCCGGAGCCGGCTCAGCGGCTCGCCGCCAGGCTCGAGATCGACGCGGCCCAGCATGTGGCGCGTCAGCTCGACGAGTCGATGATCCGCCAGGCGAACCTCATCGTGGCCATGGCGCGTGAGCACCGGCGATACGTCGTCGAGACCCTACCCGCGGCCATGCGACGGGCCTTCACCCTGCGCGAACTCGCCCGGATCGCCGAAGCGGTCGACGATCGTCTGCCCGCGGCCGTCGCCGAGGCAGGCGCAACGACCGCGCAGGAGGGTATGGCGGCTGCGGTCGCGCTCGCCGCCTCGCTGCGCGGCACGGTGCCTCCGCCCGCCGACCCGGAGGAGTTCGACGTGATCGATCCCTTCCGGCAGAACGACGAAATCTATCAGCGCTCGTTCGACGAGCTGATCCCTGCCGCCGAACGCGTGGCCGCTTACCTCGCGCACGCTGCCCGGCTCGCGATGTCCGCCTGACGAGGGTTCCTCGCCGCGGCGTCACATCGACGCGACGAAGTCCGAGATCGAGGTCTCGAACGCGATCTCCGGCTCCCATGAGGTCTCCTCGCGGAGACGAGTCGCATCGCCGGTGACCACGGACGGATCGAGCGCCCGCGCTTCCGTGACCTCCACCTCGGGGCGCGGGATCCCCATAACCTCGACGAGCTGATCCAGCACGTCCCAGCCGCTGCGCGATACTCCGCTGGCGACGTTGTACACCGCATGCCGGGGCGTCTCGCACTCGAGGAGCCGCACGTACGCCGCTGCGACCTCTCGCACGTCTGTGTAATCGCGCTGCGCGTCGAGGCTTCCCGCCCGCAGGACCTCTCCAGGCTCCAGATCGCAGAGCTTCTGCGCGAGGTCGGGAACGATGAAACCCTCACGCTGACCGGGGCCGATGTGGTTGAACGGGCGAGCAACCGTCATGGACAGGCCGCGCGCTCGATAGTACGCAGCTTGGTTCTCCACCAGCGCTTTGGACACCGCGTACGGTGACCCGAAAGAAAGAGAGGTCTCTTCGGCGAGCGGAGCCCCATCTCCCGCCCCGTACACCGCACCCGAACTCACGACGAGCACCCGGCAGTCCTGTGAGGAGTTCAGGATCGGTTCGCCGATGTTGGTCATCATCGCGCTGTTGGAGGAAATGTACAGCTGAGGATCGTCGAAGGACGGCCCGACCGCAGCCAGCCCGGCGAGGTGGACGACGTCGTCCACTCCGTCGATGTCGAGGGGATGCCGTCGAAGATCGTGCTCGTGCACATCGACGCCCTCCACCGGCGTGGCCTGCGTAGCGACACCGCTCACACGGGCGCCATGCTCACGCAGCTGCGCTGCGAGGATCTGGCCCACGAACCCCGTCACTCCCGTGACGAGCACGTGGCGCCCCTGAAGGGAACCCGTCAATGCTGCGATGCCGTCCGATGAACCTCGAGGTCGTGCGCGACCATCCGCCGTACCAACCCTTCGAAGTCCACCTCGCGACGCCAACCGAGGACGCGCTCGGCTTTCGCAGGGTTGCCGAGGAGGATATCGACCTCCGCCGGGCGGGTGAAGGATTCGTTGCGCACGACGTAGGGGTGCCAGTCGTCGATACCGACCTCGGCGAACGCCCGATCGAGGAACTCTTCGATGGAGTGCGTCTCCCCCGTGGCGAGCACGAAGTCGTCGGGCTGGGAGTGCTGCAGCATCTGCCACATCCCCCGGACGTAATCCCCCGCGTAGCCCCAGTCACGCTTCGGCCACAGGTCGCCGAGTTGGATGGTGTCTGCGAGCCCGAGCGAAATCTGTGCGACGGCGTCGGAGATCTTGCGCGTGACGAACTCGACGCCGCGCCGTTCACCCTCGTGGTTGAACAGAATGCCGCAGGATGCGAAGAGGCCATAGCTCTCGCGGTAATTGCGTGTGATCCAATGCGCGTACAGTTTCGCGACGCCGTAGGGGCTTCGCGGGTGGAAGAGGGAGTCCTCGTCATATCCGAGCCCCGGGCGGTTGTAATCGAGTCCGCCGTACATCTCGGACGTCGAGGCCTGGTAGAACCGCGTACGCTCGGCGCGCCCCGTGAGGCGGATCGCCTCAAGGCAGTGCAGGACACCCTTGCCGGTCGTGTCGAGAGTGAGCACGGGGTTCCCGAACGAGTATCCCACGTGGCTGATCGCCGCCAGATTGTAGAACTCGTCGGGGTCGGCGAGGTCTATGGCTCGGATCACCGATGACGCATCCAAGAGATCGGCTTCGATGACTGTGACCTCGGGGAATTCCGCAGTGAACGCCGCGCGCTTCGGGTTGTTCTGTCCACGGACGATGCCGAACACATCGTATCCCTCGTCCAGAAGCAGACGCGTAAGGTGCCCGCCATCCTGGCCGGTAATGCCCGTGATCAGTGCAGACTTCGACGCCACGTCGTCCCTCTCCTCGGTCGCTCGTTCCTTGTGGAACACAGCAACGCCATAGTATCTACGGGTGACAGCAACCATTCCCCTGGCCATCGCCCACGATTACGTCACGCAACGTGGCGGTGCGGAAAAGGTTGTACTGGCATTGCACCGAGCATTCCCCGACGCCCCCCTGTACACAACACTGTACGAGCAGAGAAGCTCCTATCCAGAATTCTCCGACGTCGACATCCGGACGTCATGGCTGAACAAGCTCGGGATCTTCCGTCGAAACCACCGCCTGGCGCTTCCGTTCCTGCCACTGGCGGCGCAGTCCCTGACGGTGCCTGCACAGTGCACGATCGCGAGTTCCAGCGGATGGGCGCACGGTTTCGCCGCCCGCGGCGCCAAGGTCGTCTACTGCTACTCACCCGCGCGGTGGCTGTATCAAACGGACGCTTACCTCGGCGCGGACCGCGGCCTGCGCCGAGTGATGCTCCTCGCGCTTCGTCCGTGGATGAAGAGGTGGGATCGACGGAAAGCGCGGACGGCCACGACATACTTCGCCATCTCGACCGTTGTGCAAGAACGCATCCGAGAAACCTACGGGATCGAGTCCGAGGTCTTGCCCGCGCCGCATTCCGTGGACGTCGATGCCCCGCAGGAACCGGTTCTGTTCGACGGTTTTCCCGACGAGGGGTTCTACCTCTGCATCTCCCGGCTGCTCCCGTACAAGAACGTCGACAAGGTCATTGACGCCTTCCGCGAGCTCGGCAAACCACTGGTGGTCGTCGGCTCCGGACCGGAAGAACGACGCCTCGCAGAGATGGCTCCATCAAACGTGCGAATGGCCAAAGGTCTGACCGATGCACAGATCCGCTGGTTGTACGCTCGCAGCGCCGCGGTCGTCTCGGCGAGCTACGAAGACTTCGGTCTGACGCCGATCGAGGCCGCGACATTCGGCAAGTCCGCCATCGTGCTGCGCTGGGGCGGTTTCCTCGACACAATCGTGGAAGGCGAGACGGGCGTCTATTTCGATGTCCCGGAGGCTTCCGCGATCGCGCAGGCCGTGCGCGTACACGCAGAGACGACATGGGACTCGGCGCGTCTCACCGAACACGCGAAGACTTTCAGCGAGGAGAACTTCGCCCGACGCCTCCGCCAGGAGATCGAACGAGTATCCCCCTCCTCGCTCCAGCCCGGAGCCGCACGGTGACGCTCCGGCCCGTCTTCATCGACCACACGTCAGAACGGGGCGGCGCCGAGCTGGCGCTACGCCGCATGCTCTCCGCACCGGCCGACTGGCATCCTGCACTCGTCTGCCCGCCCGCTCGCGAAACGGACGCGTACGCCGGGCTCCCCTCGACGGTGGCCGTGGAGCGACGGGGCCCCGCGCAGCGCTCCCGGGTCGACAGCGGATCGACGGCCATCGGGGCGGCGCGGCTCGCTTTTGGCATGCTTCGTTCCCTCATCGCTGTCGTGCGGTCTCCCTCGGTGCGGCGCGCGGACGTGCTGGTCGCCAACACGTCCCGCTCGAGCGTCTACGCCGCGGTAGCCGGCCTGATCACGCGCAAGCCGGTTGTCGTCCACATCCGCGACCTCGTCCAGCCGGAGGCCATCGGTGGACTGGCGACGACCTTGCTGCGGCGAATCGTGCTCCCGCGAGCGGCGGGAATCGTGGCCAACTCCAGGGCCTCCCTCGCGACCGTCACGCCCTTTCTCTCCGGGCGCTGCCTGACCGAAGTCATTCCGAGCCCGTCCGGTCTGCAGCGCCGAAGCGCCCCTGAGATACGCGATCGGGTCACGCGCGTGGGACTGGTTGCTCGCATCGATCCGTGGAAAGGGCAGGATCTTCTCCTACGCGCGTTCGTCGAGGCCTTCCCCGTGTCGACCATCCAGCTGGTCTTCTTCGGCGCCGCGGCGTTCGGCACGGACGATTACCTCGCGCGTCTGCGCGCACTGGCGAAGGAGATCGGCGCGGAAGATCGCGTGACGTTCGCCGGTCATGTCGATGATGTGACCGACGCCATCGACCAGCTCGACGTCTGCGTGCAGTGCTCGGTGCGGCCGGAGCCGCTGGGGCAGAACGTGCTGCAGTACCTCGCCGCAGGCAAGCCCACCATCGTCGCTGACGAGGGTGGACCCGTCGAATGGGTCCGCGACAACGAGAACGGCCTGGTCTTCCGCGCGCGGGATGCGTCGTCGCTCGCGTCCTGCCTGCGGCGGCTGGCCGAAGAGCACGAGCTTCGCGAGCGACTCGCCGTCGCGGCCCTGTCGACACCCGGCCTGTCCACCGACGCCGAGGTCACGGCCCGGATGGGCTCGTTCCTCACGCGCGTGGTGGAGGCGGCATGAGCCCTCGCATCTGTTTCGTCGCGGCGCCCCTGATCGCGCGGAGCGGCGTCTACAACTCCACCGTCGAGGCGGTGGGCGCCGCGCGTCGCCGCGGACTACCGTGGACCGCCGTGATCGGCGTCTCGCGGGAGGCCGCGGGGACGCCAACCGAAGGTGACGGGGTGATCGAGTACTCCGTCGAGCCCGGGGGGCTCGGGGGCGTGCTCGACCTCGCCCGTCACCTTCGCTCCCTCGCCGTGGTCCGAGAAGCGGACGTGATCGTCTCCATGATCCCCCAGACGGACATGGCGCTCAGTCTCACGTCTCTCCCGTGGATCGCCTACCTCCGCGGTCTCCCGTGGCCCGCCGCCGGGGAATCCTCCCCCGCCAAGGCGGCGGTGTGGCGTTCACTGGAGTCCCTCGCGCTGCGTCGTCCCCTCGAGGTATGGGCCACCACCCCGCTACTCGCGCGGGAAGTGGGCCGTCTCGTCGACCGGATCGTGCCTCCGGGGCTTCTGCCTCCCGCCGATGTCTCTCGCCAGGACAAGGGTCGCTCGTTCGTTTGGGCAGCGCGCTACGGTCGCGACAAGAACCCCTCCCTCTTCGTCGATGCCCTGCGAGGGCTTCCGACGGCGTCAGGCACGATGTACGGCACAGGCCCGCTGCAGGACCACATAGCGCGCGCCGCGCCGAACAACGTGCGCGTTGCAGGTTGGTCGTCACGCGAAGACTTGTGGACAGACGCCCTCGCGTACGTCGGCACGTCGACCCGCGAGGCCTTCGGGCGCAGTGCCGTCGAGGCGGCAATGCTCGGCATCCCGGTCGTCGTGTCGGATCAGTTCGGCTGTGCGGAGATGCTCATCACCGACCCGGAGCTGAGACGACTGTGCGTCCTGCCCACAGACGACATTTCCGCGTGGACCAGCTCGCTTTCCCTTCTGCATTCCGATCGCGGATTCCGCGAACGCCTCGCCGAACATGTCAAGATGAATGCAGACGGTCTCACCATAGATTCGGCTGTCGACAACATTTCGGAAGCATCCACCGCCGCGCTGTCCCGGACCCGGCCCCGTCGGTGACGGGAACAGAAGGGTCAGGGATGCCCGCACCCCGCGAGCGAGAGGCCCCCATGACCGAGACAGGTGACACGGTCTCCGTCGTGATCCCCACGCATCTGCGCGCGGAGTTCCTGGGAGACGCCATCCGATCCGTGCTCGCTCAGACGCGACCCGTGTTCGAGGTCGTGATCGTCAGCGACGTGCCAGACGCCGACGCAGCCGCGGTGAGCGCCTCCGCGGCTGAGACCTCTTCCATTCCCGTACGGTACGTGGAGCGCGTCGAAGGCGCGCGTGGAGCGTCGGCCTCGCGCAACCACGGTGCCTCCTTGACGACGGGCGACATCATCGGTTTTCTGGACGACGACGACATCTGGGAGATCGACTTCGTCGCGAAATGCATGGATGCCATGGCGGAAGGGCGCGTCGATCTCGGGGTCAGCTGGATCGTCGAATTCAGCGACCAGCACGAGAAACCGGGCCACTCGATGGTCGACGGTCTCCGCGCCGACCAGGTACTCGCCATCAATCCGGGGATTACCGGCAGTAACTTCTTGATCCGCCGGTCGGCCTTCGTCGCCCTCGGCGGATTCGATCAGGACCTCCCCGTCAAGAACGACACCGACTTCTTCGCCCGGTTCCTTCGCGAGGGGCGTACGTACACGGTCGTACCGGAGAGGCTTCTCCGGCAGCGAAAGCACCGCACGGGACAGCTGACGGCCGTCAACGAAGCACGAGCTCGCGGCACGGAACTCTTCATCGCGAAGCACAACGACTACCTGTCGCGCTCGGACCGGCGTGAACTCCGCCAGCTGGTCCATCGCATCCGTTCGCGCTGCTCGCCGCATCCGGTCACCCGTGCCTACCACCTTGCGTGGGTAGCCGTGCTCTACGGTCCCACGGGCCTGGCCCGCAAGCTTCGCAGCGGCCGACAGAAGTCGGCCTACGAGGTGGCTGGATTCTCGGAGCCGCGGACCTGACATGGCTGGGATCTCGAAAACGACTCGCGCTCGTCCCAACATGTGGTTGGGAAGCCCTCTCACCGTGATCTACAGCGTCATGGCGGCCTGCGTGCCGGCATCGCGCACCGTGTTCGGGACGGACATCTTCCTTCAGGTCGTGGTACTCGGAGCGATGGGTCTCGTCCTCACCGCTCTCGGCTACGTGGCCCGACCGCCGCATGCGTGGCTGTGGATCGCTGGAGCGGTCATGATCCCGGCTGCCGGTCTGGTCTCCGGAGCGAACAGCTCGGTGAGCTCGTCGCTCCTGGTCGGACTCATCACCGCCGTGATGATCGTCACCCAGGTGTGCGTTTTCACCCGTCTGATCGCTGAGCGTCCCTCTGCGGTCCGGCACATCGTGACATGGTTCATCGTCGGACAGACGATCTCCGCTGCCGCGGGTGTCCTGCAGCTTCTCGGCTTTCGCGTCGCCGAAGGTCTCATCTTCGGCCGTGCGACGGGACTGGCGGAGCACCCGAACACGCTCGGGCTGATGGCGGTCATCGTGATCCTCATCGGTCTCGGAGCCTGGAGGGGGGCGCACGGGTTCGTTCGCATCGTCCTGATCGGTGTGATGGCCGTCAACGGCGCAGCCCTGGTCGGAACAGGTAGCCTCAGCGCCATGCTCGCGCTAGCCGCAGGGCTGTTCGTGGGCATCCTCGCGGCACGGAAGGTCATCGGAACAGCGGTCACCGGCATCCTCGTCCTGGCGCTCGCGGGTGGCGCTCTCGCGCTCTCGAACGTCGAGCAGACCTTCCTCGACTCCATCTTCTTCCGCATCGCCGTCGTGACGGGTCAGTCGAGCGGTGGTGGAGGCGCGGCGTCCCTTGAGGTCCGTGAGCTGACCTATGCGTGGGCGTGGGACTGGATCGACAGAAGCCCGATTCTGGGCGTGGGCCTCGATCCGCGCAACTCGGGGACCTTCGACGGTGTCACAGCCGTTCACAACTACCTGCTCCGCGGGTGGTATCAGGGCGGCATCATCTACGTGGTGTGGCTCGCCCTCCTCACCCTGACCGTGGTCTTCGGCATCGTCATCTCGGCGCTGCGTCGACGCTCGGACCCATGGGCGGCATCGATCGCTTTCGGCATCCTCGTGTTCGCCTTCACCGCCGCGTTCCTGAACCAGCCTCAGTATTGGATGCCGTTCCTGCTGGCGTTTGTTCTCGCCTCCCGACGTACATCGTCTCCCACCGATGAATCGCTACCGGAAAACACCCCGCGATCGAAGCGACCGAAGCGGAGAGCCCTCGCCACGACGGGAGCGACCCATTCCGCCTGAACGCGTGCCCTTCCCCCGGGCTGCCCCGGGCATGACGCGTCGTGAGTCGCTGGCCGCGGGCCTCGCGGCCGTCGCCGCGGGTGCCGTGGCGGGCAGGTGGGCCTCGACGGCGGCGACGGCACCGCCCGAGGAACCCGCAGAAGGACACCCGCTGGCACGCCCCGACGAGGCGATCCTCTTCGTCACGTCATCCGGGGATGACACGAACTCCGGAATGCAATGGGCCGAGTCGCTTGCCACGATCGACGCGGCTCTGCGGCGGCTCGGAACCTCGGTCGGCACCGTCATGCTCGCCCCCGGTGACACGTTGACCGTCACGGAGACGATCGAACTCGATGTGTCGCGTCATCGCATCGTCGGCGACCGCAGCACGGTCGTCTTGGCCGACACGGGCACGGGGCTTCCACTGATCCGTTGCCGCGGCTCGGCTCCGCAACCGCTCCACCAGCCGTGGGCTGTTCTTGAGGGTGTCGAGCTTCAGGGCCCGACACGAAACGGCGATCACGTGGGCATCGCCTTCGAGACGCGCCCTGCGGAGGGTAAACCTGCCGCAGCCCACATCGAGGTCCGTAACGTCTCCGTCCACGATTTCGGGACGGGTGTCTCGATCGGCGACAACAGCTACTGCCTCACTTTCTCGAACTGCATGGTGGGAAAGTGCGGAACATGCGTCCTGATTCCCGATGTGATCGTGAACGCGGGAGAACGAATCGAGTTCTCGGGGTCGACGATCTTCGACTCAGAGGTCGGGCTCGATGTGCGCTCCCGCGCCGCGGAGATCTACTTCCTCGGCAGTTCTCTCGACTATTGCCGCACGCTGGCGACGATCGACGACGGACAGATCCACGCCGTCTCGTCGCATCTTGAGTTCGACCGTTCGCGCGCGGACCCTCCCTTACGGGTTTCCGGAACGAGCGGCGCCTTCTCGATGGTCGGAGGAAAGCTGACCGGAGTGACGAAATCCCAGGAGATGAGCGTCACCGCCATCGTCGCGAACGACGCCTCCGGCACCGGCGGCGCGTCCTTCGCCCACGTCTGGATGACCAACCTCTCGACCACGACCGGCGACTTCTCGTCGGGAACGGGACACACGTCGATCGTCGGCGAGCTGACCTCGGAGGCCCCGCACCGAAGCTTCACCGTCGTCGGCGAAGCGAACAACCTCCTCCTGGACGGCTCATTCGCGCAGAAGGACCTCGTCGACGACTGGCTCTGGGCGGACACCTCGGGAGTCCTCACCCCCTTGGACCGCCCCGAGATCCTCTCGCTCAATGCAGGATCCGGCCTGTCGATCACGCCTCCGACTTCCAGGGCCGGAGAAGCTGTCACTCTCGCGGTGCCGGCCACGTCTCGCGGCCTAGCCCGATGCCGCTACTCTCTGACCGCATCGGACGACGCAGCAGGCCAGGTCGAGGTGAGCTTCCGCGCCGGCCGAATCGCGATCGGACGGACCCCGCGTGCCGTCGGGCTCACCGACCTCGGTTCTGCGACGGCCTACGACGTGTCCGACCTTCGGCGGAAGTGGACGGTCGGGCGTTCTCCGCTCCCCGTCCGACGCCTCCCATCGGGTGCCACGCACATGTTCCTCACCCTTCGCCTGAAGAACGTTCCGGCCGGCAGCGCCGTCGCCGTCGGAGCCGTGAATGTGTGCGTGACCTGAGCGCGCCTCCCTTCCGGCCCGACCTACCCCCGCGCGGAGACGCGCGCAAATTCGAGTCGATTTCGCAAATCGGTCAGAATGGACCGCGGATCGTTCGACCTGACCGGAAGAAGAGAAATGGCCGCTGTACCTTCTGCTGGTCCGTGGTATCGGCGAGATATCACCGGTCTGCGCTCGATCGCCATCATTCCTGTGGTCGCATTTCACGCCGGCGCCCTCTTCCTGCCCGGCGGGTTCATCGGCGTCGATGTCTTCTACGTCATCTCCGGTTTTCTGATCACGACGCTCCTCGTCAACGAAGCGGAGACTTCAGGACGTATTCGGCTCGGCACCTTCTGGGCGAAGCGTGTTCGCCGGCTGGTTCCCGCACTCGTGGTCGTGATCGCCGTCTCCCTGCCTGTGTCGGCACTGCTGTCATCGGTGCTCAGCTGGGACGACCTCGCGCGGCAGGCCGTAGCGTCCGTGCTCTACGTGGCTAACATCCTTTTCTGGCGCGAGTCGACCAGCTACTTCGATACCGGAAGCGCCCAGAGCCCGTTCCTGCATATGTGGTCGCTCGGGGTGGAGGAGCAGTTCTATCTGATTTGGCCGGTGCTCGTCATCGGCGGCATCTGGATTGCTGCTCGGCGGTTCCGATTGCGGTCCGTCCTGACGGTGACCTTCGCGATCGTCTTCGCCGGGTCATTGGCGCTCTCGGTCTTCCTCACACCCCGCGATCCCGACGCCGCCTTCTACCTCCTCCCCACTCGAGCGTGGGAGTTCGCGGGAGCCGGCCTCCTGGCCCTCACTCCCACCGAACGCCTCGTCCGCTCTCGCGCGTCCGCTTCGATCATCGGGGTGGCGGGACTCGGCATTCTGATGGCGGGGATGCTCACCATCAGCGAAGCGGACCTCTATCCGGGTTACCTGGCGTTGGTGCCTTTCGTCGGCACGATCCTGCTGATCATCAGCGGGGCGGGACCCTCATCGATTCTCCGTCCTGTCTTCGAGAGCAGACCGGCGGTATGGATCGGCAACGTCTCGTACTCGTGGTACCTCTGGCATTGGCCGCTGATCGTCTTCGCGGCGGCGCTGTTCCCGGGGAATCCCCTCGCGATGGCGGCCGCCGGTCTCCTCTCACTCGGCGTCGGTGCCGCAAGCTACTACGGCATCGAGCGGCCTCTTCGTTTCGCTCCGATCCTCACAAGATCGCTCCCCCGCACGTACCTCACCGGCGCGGTGGCGACGGGGGCTGTCGCAGCCCTCGCGTTCGGCGTCTTCGGAGCGGGTGCCGCGGTGGCATCAGCCCCGCCCTACCGCGCGTACGCGCAGGCCGCCGAGACACTTCCCGCTCGCGACTGCGGAGACGGCGTCGTCGAGTCGATGAAAGGTGCCGACGTGTGCGTCCTCGGAGACCCCGACGGCACCACCACGATCGCACTGGTAGGCGACTCCCACGCCGGTCACTGGCGGGCCGCGATGACCGAAGCGGCCAGACAAGGGGGCTATCGCCTGATCGTGCGGTGGAAGAGCGCCTGTCCGTCGACCCCCGTCTCGGTCGCGGACGAGAAGGGAGTGCAGGACGCCAGCTGCGGCGCCTTCCGCGAGGAGACGACGCGGATCCTGGCCGCGGCGGAACCCGACCTCGTCATCATCTCGAACTCGCTCGGATACTCCGGCAAGGTGCTTTCCCTCGGCGGGGGTCACCTCGATCTCGACGGTGAGCGCGAGGCATGGAGTGCGGCGCTCACAGACCAGATCACCGCGCTTCGCGCACAGGGGTCTCGAGTAGCGATCGTCGACGACAATCCCCGCTTCCCCGAGAATCCGACCACGTGTCTGTCCCGTCTCACCGCAACACCCGAGGGGTGCGGGTCCACCAGGGCCGAGGCGTTCGCACCGTTGGAGAACCTCGGACGTGCGACGGCGGACGTCATCGCAGCGCAGCACATCGCGCCGCCGTTCTCGATCTCCGACCTCATCTGCGGACCGGAGGTCTGCCACGCGGTCGACGACGAAGGAACACCCGTGTTCCAGGACCACACCCACCTGTCGCGCGCATGGACCATGAAGCGCACACCAGCGGTTCTCGCCTGGCTCCGCGAGAGCCTCGCTCGACCGGCTCCCTGAATGTCCGACATCGGGGCGTCGGCTCAGGGAAGAACGCGATCCAGCTTCTTCTCCAGTGCAGGCGCGAGCGCGCTCGCGAAGGACTTCGTCATGTGGTGGGCGTCCCGCGTCACGAGGAAGTTGTCGACGATCGGGTAACAGTTCTTCTCGTCGCAGATGCGATCGGTCAGGTCGATCCAGTCGGCGCCGGTCGTGTTCTGCTCCGCCTGACGCACTCGATCGTCCAGGGCCTCGGACCGCGGTACCGCGCACGCCGACGTATCGTCGACGTGGGCGGAGAGACACAGCGCCGGAGTGACCCGGAAGTCCGGGGTGTCGGCGAGGATCACGACGCGAGACTGCGAGGGAAGCTCGGCAATCGTCTTCGCGAGAGCCTCGCCCCACGCTGTGCCGGGATCCGCTTCGCCGCCCAGGCGCGACGTCGCGAAATTCGCCAAGGCGATGACGTCGGGCGGATCTTGTCGCAACCGGTCGATCACAGCGCGCCGCCAGACATCGCACGAGGGCCGCTGCTGCTTGACACGTTCCTCGGCGTACAAGACCGAGCCGCACGAGGACTTCGAGTTGGAATTGAGTCGGATCTTCCCCGCTTCGGCGAGCTCATCGAAGGCGGGGAACCAACTGGCCGCGTGCGAGTCTCCGAACAGCACGACGGTGGGCGCGCCGTCATCGGTTCCGAACCAACATCCGTCCGCGTTCTGGTCGCCCTCCTCCTGATGGCAGCCATCCGAGTACACGATCGCGTTGTCGTTCCCGGACGAGCGAAGAGGAGGGGCGAGGTTCGCCGGCACGAACGGCGGAACGGTCGGAGGGACCGTGAGGACGGCGGAGACCTGAACGACGCGTCCGCTGCTGACCGGGGTCGCGATGGTGACGAACATCCCCGTCAGCGCCACGGCGGCGACGACGCCCGAAGTTGCGGCGGTGGCCCACAGGGTGGTCGCGGGTCGCGCTTTCTTTGCGCGCGGCGACGTTCGGAACGGCTCTTCGATGAAACGGAAGCTCAACCATGCGATCGGGACGCCGGCGAGACCGAGCAGCAACGTCACCCACAAAGGGAGCGGATGGTCGTAGCCCACCGCCGCCTGGGGTATTTGGAGCAACGGCCAGTGCACGAGATAGAGGGAGTAGGAGATCTTCCCGATGAAGAGCATCGGCGAAAGGCTGAGGACCCACGCCGGCGACCACGTCGTGGCCCGGCTCCCCCCGATGATGAGCGCTGCCGTGCCGAGCACCGGAAGCAGCGTCGCGGTGCCAGGGAAGGTCGTGCTCGAGGTCAGGACGAAGCCACTGCCGATCACGGCAACGAGACCGATCCACGCGCCGATCCCCGCGAGTCTGGTCGTGGCCCACCTCGGTCGACGCAAGAGCAGCGCCGCGACCAGTCCACCCGCCGCCAGCTCCCACGCCCTGGTGGGGAGGGAGAAGAAGGCCCAGGGTTGCACCCGCGCCACCAAGAACAGACAAGCGATGAACGAGATGATGCCTACCGCGAGAATGATCCATTTCAGCCGCGCGGTGCGGCGCCGGAGGACGACGAACGATCCCGCGAGGAGGGCCGGCCACAGCAGATAGAACTGCTCCTCGATCCCCAGGGACCAGTAGTGCTGGAACAGCGAGGGAATGGTCTCTGCGAGGTAGTTCGTCCCCTGCGCGGCGAAGAGGTAGTTCGGCACGTAGAGCGCCGTCCAGACAGCACCTTCCAGAACCTGGGTGAACTGCAGCGGATTGACCCAGATCGCCGACGCCAAGACGGTGGCGATGAGGACGGCGAACGACGCCGGCAGAATGCGACGCGCTCGACGAGCGTAGAAATCCGCGAAATGGAGGCGGCCGTCACGCTGAAGCGTGCCAAGCAGATGCGTTGTGATGAGGAATCCGGAAATGACGAAGAAGACGTCGACGCCGACGTATCCGCCGCTGAGGACAGCGACACCGGAATGGTAGAGAACGACCAACAGGACGGCGATTGCTCGCAGCCCCTGGATATCCGTCCGGAATGCGGACGAGTCCGGGGGCGTTCTCATCGCGGGGGCACCGGTCTCTCTCTCAGGTTGACATCCAGCCTACGGTGCCGACGGAGGAGATTACGCCGGGCGGACGCCTCTCGGGCACGGCCAGCGCCTGGGATAGCATCGAGGAATGCCTCATGTCTTCGTCGCCGTGACCGGTCAGGAAGACAATCTCGGCGATTCGGTCCTCCGCCGCGGCCTCCTCGATGCCCTTCGACCGTCCGGAAGCCGTCTGCACATTCTCACCGGCAAGAATTCGCCCGCGTACTGCAGCGCTCTCGGCCTGAGCAGCGATGATGTCGTGTTCACCGACACTAAAGCGTGGATGTCGGCATTTGATCGGTCCGTGGCGTCCTCCGAGCGCACCCACTTCGTCTTCAACGCCGGTGAGGCCCGTATCGAGCGAGCGCACTCTTACATCGGCGCCAAGTTGCTCGCCAGGCTGACCGCCACCCGCGCCCGCGGAGGGCACGTCGTCCACACCGGTATCGGCATCCGTGCCGCACAGGATCGCCGGACGACGCTGGCTCGTCTCGGCCTGCGGACAGCGTCGATCGTCACGTGGCGCGACCAGGTGTCGGCCGACATCACCGGAATCGGCCGCGTCGAACCCGATTGGGCCTTCGCGCTCGGAAGCCGGAACGCCGAGAGCGTCTCCGGCGACCGACCGCGACTCGTGGTGAGCATGCGCGGCGACCGGGATGAGCCCGGTGAGGCCTGGTACACGACGGTGCGTGCGCTCGCCGACACCGCTCAGCTCGAGCTTCTGGTGGCATCTCAGGTCGTGCGGGATAATGATCGCGCGCGACGGATCGCCACTCGTCTGGGCGATGTCGAGGTGTCGACGTGGGACGAAGGCGACCACGCCCAGCGTGAGAGTGAGATGCGTGCGATCTTCGCCCGCTCGCGCGCCGTCGTGAGCGACCGGCTCCACGCTCTCGTGATCGGAGCCACCGAGGGGGCGACGCCGCTCGGTTTCACCGCGACCTCGCCGGAGAAAGTGCGGCGGACGCTCGCGGTCGCCGGCCTGGAGACAGCCTGCGCCAGCATCGACGACTTCTCGGACGCGGAACACGCGACCGCTGCCTTGCTGGCGGCTCTGAGCATGGACACCGATCGCCGGTGCGCGTCGGCTCGGGAACGGTTGACCTCGCTGACGTCCGAGATGACGCGGGCACTGTCGTGACCACGGCTGCCCATCGAGGGCGACCGCAATGACGTCGACCCTGTCCTCGAGTGCTGCTCGGGGCGGTGCGGTGACTCTGGGGTTCCAGGCCGTCCGCCTCATCATCATGTTCGGTTCGCTCGTCGTGCTGGCACGGCTGATCGATCCCGCTTCGTTCGGCCTCATGGCCATGGTCACCTCGATCATCGGCGTTGCCGAGATCTTCCGCGACTTCGGCCTCTCCATGGCGGCGCTCCAGGCACGGGATCTGACCCGGGGCCAGCAATCCAATCTGTGGTGGATCAACTTCGGAATCGGCTTCCTGCTGACGACGATCGTCTTCGCGCTCGCCGTCCCGATCGCGGCATTCTATGGAGAACCCGACCTGGTCCTCGTCGTCCAGGTGATGTCGGTGACGTTCCTCCTCGGCGGGGCGTCGACGCAGTTCCGCGTCCACATCAACCGGGGCTTGCGGTTCTTCGCCCTGTCGATCACCGACGTCGTGCCCTACCTCCTCTCCACGGTGCTCGCAATCGTGCTGGCGGCGTCTGGCGCGGGCCTGTGGGCTCTCGTCGCCCAGCAGGTGGGCACCGCCGCATTCGGCCTCGTCCTCGCGGTCGCCTTGGCGCGGTGGTTCCCGGGCATGCCGCGGCGTGGCGAGGACATGTCGACCCTCCTGCGCTTCGGCGTGAGTCTTGCTGCCACCCAGGTGCTCGGTTACGCCACGCGAAACCTCGACAGCATCTCCATCGGCCGGGTGTGGGGGGCGGTCGAGCTGGGCGCCTACGACCGCGCATACCAACTGATGGTCCTGCCGATCAATCAGATCAACACGCCGTTGTCGCGGGTGGCCGTTCCCGTGCTGTCTCGTTTGAAGGGCGAAACCGACCGCCTGATCGCCTACGTGCGCCAGGCGCAACTCGTCGCTCTTTACGTCACCGGCGCGATCTTCTCGCTGCTCGCCGCGTTGGGCCCGCAGATCGTTCTGTTCGTTCTCGGCCCCGACTGGGGTGCCGCCGGAACCCTGGTGAGCCTTCTGGCCATCGGCGGCGTCTTCCGGTCCCTCGTGCAGATCTGCTTCTGGATCTACATGTCGCAGGGGTACGCGACGCAGCAATTGCGGTACTTCCTCGTGTCGCAACCGCTGCTCATCGGCACGATGTTGACCGGGTTGCCCTGGGGAGCCAACGGAGTGGCGCTCATGTACTCCGTTGCCTACGTTCTCTACTGGGCCGCTTCTTTGATGTGGGTCGGACGAGTCGCATCCCTGAACGTCGCCCCCATGTTCGTGGACGTCGCTCGGGCTCTCTTGGTTTTCGCTGCTCCGGGTGCCGTGGCCGCATACATCGTTGTTCATCTGGCAGCGCCGTTGCCCTCCCCGATCGCTCTCTTTCTCGCCCTCCTGACCGCGGTCGCGTGGTACGCGCTCTCCTGGCTCTTGGTGCCACGCGTTCGGAAAGACCTGAATACGCTCCGAGCGTTTGGTATGAAGGCTCTGTCGCGGAAAAAGAAGTAGCCGACCGCGTTCTCACGAGGTAATCCCCAGGGGGCCAAGGGAAATGACCGAAGAACGCTCTACCTTTCCCGATCGACGCGCGCTCCTGGGACTCGGAACCGTCGGCGTGGCGGCCGGCGTTGCCGGCAGCATTCTTCGTCCCCAGCCCGCCCACGCCGCTGATCCGGTCGTCTCGGTAAACGGCAAGACCGGTGCCGTCGTGCTCGCGGCGGCTGATCTCGATGCCGTACCGGCGGCAGAACTGCGATCCTTCGTGACCGTCGCGACCCCCGAGAGGTTCCCCGGGATCGACCCCACGGGAGCCGCCGAGTGCGCGGGACCGTTCCAAGCCGCACTCGACGCCGTCGCCCCGGGCGGCACGCTGTTCGTGCCGCCCGGCCGATATCGCCTCGGGGCTTCGCTACAGGTCCCACCCAACATCACGATCTCCGCGCCCCACCGCCAGGCTGTGCTCGTACGCGATGGACACAAAGGAATCGTCGTGCGAGCCTACGGGTCTCACAGCGCGCCGATCCAAGCCACGGAGACTCCGACACGGATCGAGGTGACAGAGAACGGACAGGTGACAGGCGTGATGCAGGTGCGTCTCGCCTCTACGCCGAACGGCTGGAACCGTGGCGACATCGTGAAGATCTTCGCCGACGACGCCATCCCCGGAAGTAGACGCACGGAGGGGTCCAGCAGCATCCCTCGCGTCGGCGAGTACATGCGCATCCATTCCGTCTCCGGCACCACGGTGCAACTCAACGGTTGGGCTTTCGAGAGCTACACGTCGAATGTGCGGCTGGCGAAACTCGATGACAAGACCATCGCCATCGACGGACTCGCCTTCGACGTAAGCGACGCCAGCTTCGCCAGCACGGACGCACCGGAATGTGTGCTGCGCTGCGACTCGCTACGATCGCCGCGTCTGACGAACGTACGTATCATCCGCGCGGCCGGCATCGCGATCCAGATGCGGTCATGCGCCGGCTATTACATCGAGAACGCAGAGATCACCACGGCAACGGACAACCCCAGCGCGGGAGTGTTCGGGTACGGCATCCACGATGTCTCCAGCAACGGCGGCCTCGTCGTCGGCGGCATCGCGAGGTACGTGCGCCACGGGTACAGCGACAAGTCGACAGAGGTGCCGGCGAACAGCTCGAACACGATGATGTACGGCCGCACGTTGTTCCCGAGAATCACGGGCATGCAGGTCGTCGGCGCATCGTCTGCGGGATTCGACACGCATCAGGAGTCGTACGGCGTGCACTTCGACGGCTGCTTGGCGCGCGCGACGACGAGCAGCGGCTTCAGCCTCCGGGGCAGCGGCCACCGATTGACCAACTGCTCGGTGATCGGCGGACCGATCGCCCTCCAGGTGTTCACTGAGACCTCGGGCGGCCGCGGCACGGGCGACACCCGCCACATCACGGTCGACGACTTCCGCACCGAGGACAGCAGCACCGTCGTGCAATGCTCGATCCGAGAGAGCGCCCATGATCAGCGCGGCATCCAGGATACGGAACGGAACCTGACGATCAAAGGTCTGCGCGCTCGCGGTGCACGCCGACTCGCCCGCATCACGAACGCCCGTGTCCGCATCACCGACTTCGACGTGACGGCGTCAGACCTCCCCGAGTTCGCCTTCATCCAGAACACGAACAGTCAACTCGATCTGATCGACGGCCTCGTCGACCTCGAAGCAGTGACGAAGGTGGAGAACAACCGCAACCGCATCCTGCGCTCCACGACCGACGCGGCCTCCCCCGGATCCCGAGTGGTGATACGAGGGCTCCGTGTGCGCGCGAGCACGTTCTACGCGTCGCAGTGCGTCGTCGGGCCCTTCGAGACAGACGCGACGACCGATATCGACGCGCAGGTCGAAATGGAGACCCCATTCCCCGTGATGCCGGGGAATCTCGGAGCGTCGCCGCGATGCACCTTCGGATGGACCACGTGGGTGCAGGAGGATTCCGCAGCGTCGCTGTCGTCGTCGGGCTCTACCACGTTCATCAACGCCGCACTCTCCGGCTCGCTGCGCGCCGCGACCCGTGCGCCGGACGAGTTGATTCTTCTGCTGGCGACGCTCAGCGACGGGGTCTCTCGCGACCTCGGCAAGCTCGAGCGAGGGCGAAAGCTGGGCCAACGCCTCACCATCCTGGTAGCACGAGCGGACAAGGGGGCCACACTACGCGTGCGAAACGGGTCGGCCTACGGTGTTTCGCTCGGGTCGCAGTCGTCGGTCACGCTGGGCAACGGCGGACAGCTCCACCTGTTCTGGGGCGGATCGACCTGGCGCCTCCTGGCGTGACGTCACTCGCGCAGGCATCCTCAGTCGGCGACCCGTCGCCAGAACTTGAAGCCGACGATCTCGCCCTCCAGCTGATAGGACCCGGTGACGAAGGCATCCAGCTGGGGAAAGTGATCTTTGTCGGGTGGGCACCAGTTCGAGATGCCGCAGGACGTCGGCGACTCGACGATGAGCGCCGGCGGGCGTGAGGCGATGTCGTTGAAGTACTGCTGCGGAAGGCCACCGTACGCCTGCTCCACGGGGAGAGAGTACGTGATGGGGGTCGGCGAGAGCCGGTCGGCGGCGGCGAGGATCCACGTCTCGGCACCGTGGACGAGAACGCGGTCGTCGGGTGAGGTCTCGGCGATCACGCGATCGATGATCTGCTGCTGATACGACCCCGCCACGAAGGCTCCCGCGTCCGAGCGGAACCACAGGCCGTACACGGTCGCCGCGACAGAACTCGACAGTGCGAGGGCGATCACGGCCGTGATCGACACGGTCACCGGGAGAGAGCGTCGGGTGAAGGTGCGAGGGATCAGCCCCGGTCCCACCGGAGGCACCACCTGCGCCCCGACCATGACCAGCGCGACGGCGAACCCGGCTATGGCGACCACGAGGTAGTGGGGGTACGGACGACCGGAGACCATCTGCGAGAGGGCGTCGACCAAGCCCACCCCGAGGAACACGACCGTGATCGTGCTCGCACGAGTCGGCACGGCATCGCTGCGATACCGGTGGACAGCCCCGGCGACGAGGACGAGCGCCAGTACGGCCACCACAGCGCTCGAGACCAGGATCTGCGCGAGCGCCGTAAACGCGGCGAGGCGTTCGCTCACGGGAGCGCCGCCCGAATAGAACAGGTTGTAGCGGAGATACTGATCGGCGGCCGCGCGCAGCGCATCGCCGCTCCACAGCCACAGGACGAGTGCTCCGCCGATCAGCAACACGACGGCTGAGACCACGACGGCGAAGAGCACGCGGCGACGGCTCATGATGACGATGAGCACGGTGAGGGCGAGAAGACCCAGGACGTTGTTCATACGGGTGAACAGACCGACCGCCAGCGCCAGGCCCACGACCACCCCGACGAGGGCCGTGAGTCGTGCCGACGGTTCCTTTCCAACGCGCAGAGCCGCCTCGGCGACGACGGAGTAGGCCACGATCTGCACCGGGAACAGCCAGGTCTCGGTGAAGTTGCCCCCCTCGAACACGGCGAGGTAGCTCACTCCCGTGAGAGCGATCACCGGGACGACCCACAGCCCCAGACGGCGAGACCAGAGCACCCCGGCCACGGCGAGCCCGAGGGCCAGGGCGAGCCCCTCGAGGAGCGGCGCGCCCACGACCCCGCCGCCGACACGCCACGCCAGGGCTTCGATCGCGGCCAGCAGCGGACCCTTGTGGTCCCATGAATCGACATAGGGCATACCGCCCCGAGCCGTCACCATCCCCGTATAGAGGAAGACCCCCGAGTCACGACCGAGGTTTCCGGAGACGACCATCGGCGCCGACGCGAGAAGCGCCACCAGGACCGCCGTCACCATCGCGGCGACCGCGGCGGGAGCGCGCAGAGCCTTCATCGTCGCGCCTCGTCGAGGGCGATGACGTGGCGCTCGCGCCATCGCGCGAGCACGCGGCGGTCGCGCTCATGGACGGCGAGCACGATGAGGGCGGCGACGGCGACGCCGATCCATCCCCCGAGAGAGTTCGCGACGACATCGTTCAGGGTCGCGAAGCGCGCGGGGAGGAACAGCAGTTGGGCACCCTCCAGGCTCAGCGAGACCAGCGGGACGAGCGGGAGCGCCAGCCAGAGCACGCGCGTCGGGAACACGAGGGCGAGGAAGAAACCGAGCGGGATGAACATCAGCACGTTGGCGGTGGCCTCGAACCACCGGTAGCCGTACCAGGCGGGGACCCCGTTTCGGTGCAGCACGGCGAGCAGCCGCTGGATCGCACTCTCGTACCCCTGGTCGATCGGAGTCGGCCAGAGCGTCGCCAGCAGAACGACGGTGAGACAGATCGCGAGGCCCGTGGCCGCGATGAACAGACGCATGTCAGCCGCGCGTGGGGGCGGTGCCGGCGGCGCGCGTCCGGACCCCCCGGCCCACCGTCACGATGTCGACGCGCCACAGCTCGACGAGGGCTCGGGCGGTGAAGCGGATGAGTCGTCTGGGCGGGAGCACCTGGCGTGATCGCCCCTCACCCCACATCGTGCCCTGCACCGCCAACGCGCGGCGGGGGATGCTCTCCACTCCGACGTAGCGCATGCGCAGTCCGGAGCGCGCCTCCGCGATGGAGAAATGCACGTGCGGAACGAGGGCGTCGGCGGGAACCCCGTCGACGAGGGTGCAGAGAGTGTCCGGACGGTAGGCACGCAGCGGGGTGTTCACGTCGGGCACCGATCGCCCGCACAACGCGAGCACAGCGAGGCGGACGAGTCCGCTCAGCCCCCGGCGGAACCAGGGGTCGGTACGCCCGCGACGAACGCCGTGGACGACGTCGGCGTCGACGTCGTCGAGGGCGAGCGCCACCCGCGCGATGTCGTCGCCGTAGAACTGCCCGTCGCCGTCCACGTGCACGATGATGTCGGCTCCCTCGCGGAGCCCCTCCGCGTACGCCGCGAGCGCAGTGGGTCCGTGCCCGCGGTTCTGCGATGCTCGGACCACCTCGGCGAGGCCGTCGGCCGCCGCGGCCGTCTGATCGGTGGATGCGTCATCGAGGACGACGATCGACACCGGGGTGTCGACGGCCGCGAAGGAGGCACGGATCTCGGCGAGGAACGAGGGAAGCGCTTCGGCCTCGTTGTAGGCCGGTATCACGACGACGACCCGGTCTCTCTCCCGCACCCTGGATTCTCCGCTCTCTCCCGAGCGCAATTCGCCCGGTGTATCCCCCGAACATGTAGCGTATGACACTCGTGGGGCGCAGCCGGAATCTTCGTCGTGCCGGCGCACTGTCGGCACGGTTCCTGGTCGTGGGTGCGATCAGCACCGCGATCGAGGTGGCGGCGTTCAATGTGCTCCTCTTCATGGGGGTCGGCCCCGTCGCAGCGAAGGTCATCGCATCGCTGATCGCCCTGATCAACGCCTACGTCGGAAACCGCCAGTGGGCGTTCCGTTCTCGGTCCCGCACCGGCGCCGGTCGTCAGATGGTGCGATTCCTGTTGGTCAACGCCGCCTGCACGGCCATCGGCGCCGGCTCGGTATGGCTCGGCGTCCAGTCACTGAACGCCTTGTTCGGCGATGCAGGCCCCGCAGGCCTCAACATCGTGAACCTGGCATCCATCGCCGCCGTCACGGTGATCCGGTTCTTCCTCTACCACTACGTCGTCTTCCCTCGGGAGACGACGATGCCGGAGCCGGATGAGGGGTCGGGTAGGCTCGCCCCGTGAAAACGGCCCCCCGCGTCCTCGGCATCCTGTCCCTGCTCGCGGCTCTGGGCGCGGTCGGTGTCCAGGTGCTGGTGGTCGGTCTGCTGTGGGCGGCGTTCCTTCAGCCGCTCCCTCTTTCCAGCACCCTGACCCTCGGGACGGGCGGAGCCGTGCTCGGTTTCGCGCTCGCTGTCGTCGGCGCCATCGTTCGCCGCGGGGTCGGCCCCCTGCTCGCGATCGCGGGACTGATGAACCTCGGCCTGCTGGCCGGGTACGCCTACCTCTTCAGCGTTCTCTGACTCTCACCCCGGCGGGCGTCGACGCGACGCTCCGGCCGGCTCAGCCGCACGACACCTCGGTGATGTGGGAGGGAACCGGATTGACCATCGGCGTGTGCACCAAGGACACGTCATCACTGTTGTCGGGCGATCCCTCGAACGTCACGCTCAGCGAGTGAGTCGTCTGCGGGTCGTTCGTCGAGAACAGTCGGGCGACCGGACGACCGAGGTGCTCCCCCGTGGTCACCGGGACGTCGACACCGTCGAAGCTCGCCTTGACGAAGGTCGCCCCGCTCGGCCCGTAGAACTGCATGTCGGTTCCGATCGTGCCCTTGGGGAAGTGCTTACCCCCGTCCACGTAGCGCACGAGACCGTCGGAGGTTGCACGGTCGAGCGCGTTGGTGAACGTCACGGTCGTCGTGTACGTCGGGACGGCGGAGCAACGGTTCACCGAGACGTCGGCCGACATCCAGGTGTAGTAGCTCAGCTTCGCTTCCGTCAGATCGTTGATGAACACACCGAGCGTCGTCTGCTGAGCATCGTCTGTCGAGGGCAGAGGACCGAGAAGCCGCGAATCGGCGAAGGCGGCACGGGTGGTGTCGTCGAAGGAGTAGAAGTACACGCGGTTCTCATCGACGGCCCGCACCAGCGCGGTCGCGAACGAGACGGGGGCGAAATCGCCGGACGACACCGCGTCGAACACCTCGACGGCGGCCGACGCGAAGAACGCGTCCTGGTCGGCGTTGTCGGGGTAACGGGCGTAGACATCGCTGAGCAGGATCCTCACGGCATCCGAGGACGTGAGCTGATCACCCGTGGCGAGGGTGATCGGACCGGTCGCATCGAGGAGGTACGACAGCGTCACGGGATCGATCGACATGACACCGTCGACGGGCGTGCCGAACGACTCCGCCCAATAGGCACGCGCGAAGTCCGCCGACATCGCGAAGTCCGGCGTGGACGTGATGTCCTGCGAGTAGCGACCGATCTTGTCGTCGTAGAGCTTCACGACCTCGGGGTCGAGCGGCAGGATCGACTCCTTGCGCGTGTTCTTGAAATCACGACTCGTCGCCTGCTGCGCGATCTCCATCTTGCCGTTCTCGACCTTGAGAAGGACAACGGATGCCGGGATCCCGCCCGTCCCTCGAGCTTCGGCATTGTTCTGCACCAGCAGGAGGTAGTTCTTGGGGCCTTCAACCCCCATGAGCGACGGGAGCACGGGCATGAGGTCGACCGCGCGGGAAAGCGCAGGTTGGAGCCCTCGCACGACACCGGTCACCTGGCCGAGCGGGCCCTGCAACACGCCCGGAGTGTCCGCGACATCGACGTCGCGGACGGCTGCCGCGGCCCGATCCGCGGCGGAAGACGCCTCAGACAGCGGGCCGGAGAGTTGCTGGATCGCCGCAACGTCGAAGGCGCCGTCCGTGGGACGCAGGAGGGCAGGGTCGACGTTCGACAGCGCGGGGAGCGCGCCCTGCGCGAGTTCATCGATGGCCACGGTCGACTCCCGCACCGCGTGCAGGGTCGGACCGATGAAGGGCGCCTGTTCCGTGAGCTGCCACATCCAGGTGTCGGCTGCGCCTCGGGCGCGCGACGCATGCCCCTGGAGTTCGGTGATCGAGGACGCCAGCGCCGCGCGGTCGTCGCCGCCGAACTGGCCCTGCATCTTCGACACGAGCGGAGCCGCCGCACGCAGCTCCTTCTGGGCGACGAAACCGCCGACGGCGACGGCCGCAGCGAGGGCGATGAGCACCGCTGACAGCGCTCCGAGGGCGAGCCAAGCGATCACCGCGGGGCGGAGTCGACGGGGCGTGGCAGTTCGCGACATCTCATTCCGTTCACGCCGCGAGTTGGCACCCGGCGTAGTGCGCGACAAAGTCCAGACGCGCAGATGGGTATGCTACCTGAGACGGGTGCAACGTCTGCTGGGCACATTCTGGTGCGCGGACCCCGCTCTGCGCTCGAACTTCCTGCCCCCCGACAGACGAGGAGACGAGTGGGATCTCGACGTACGCCCTCCGTCGCCGTCATCGGGACCCGCGGCTACCCGAGCTATTACGGCGGTTTCGAGACCGCTGTCCGGCGGCTCGCCCCCTACCTCGTCGACCACGGGTGGGACGTCACCGTCTACGGACGCCCGGACACGACCGATCCTGCGGATCCCGAGCGTGACGGTCGCGTTCACACACGCGTGACCAAGGGCATCGACTCCCGCACGCTCAGCACCCTGTCCTATGGATTGACGTCGACGATGGATGCCGCGCGCCGGCGCCCGGACGTGGCCCTCATCATGAACGTCGCAAACGGCTTCTGGCTCCCATTGCTGAAGCTCCGCGGCATCCCCACCGTCGTCAATGTGGACGGCCTGGAGTGGGAGCGCGAGAAGTGGAGCGCCCTCGGCAAAGCCGTCTTCCGCGCGGGAGCGCGGGTGACCGCTCGCCTCTCGACCGAGCGGATCGTCGACGCCCGCACGATCGGCGCGGCGTGGCAGACCCGCTTCGGCGTCAACGGCACGTTCATCCCCTATGGCGCCGACGTCCCGCCGCCCCTGCCGATCGAGCCCGGCCTCACGCACCGGGGCTACGCGCTGGCCGTCGCACGATTCGTCCCCGAGAACACGGTGGGCCCGTTCTTCGACGCGGCAGAACGCCTGGCCGCCGACCACGACGTGATCGTCGTCGGCTCCTCCGGATACGGCGGTGAACTCGACGAGCGTGCGCGCGCGCTTTCGCAGCGGCTTCCCCGCTTCCACTGGCTCGGACACGTGCACGACGATCACCGGCTGCACAGTCTCTGGCAGCATGCAGGAGCCTACTTCCACGGCCACAGCGTGGGAGGGACGAATCCCGCTCTCGTCCAGGCCATGGCGTGCGGGGCACCCATCGTCGCGCGCGACACCCCGCACAGTCGCGAGGTGCTCGGCGCCGACGCCGGGGAGTTCACCGGCCCCCAGCCCGCGGCCATCGAGAGCGCCTTGCGCAGCCTCCTCTCCGATCCCGCCCGCCAGGAGCAGCTCAGCGAGGCCGCCACGCTGCGGGCTCGCGAGGCCTACTCGTGGGAGAGCGTGAATGCCTCCTACGAGGCGCTGCTGCGCGCGCAGCTGCCGGACGCGGCTACCCTGACGACGACCACAGAATCACAAAGCGACCGGGAACGCTGAGACGACATGGGCATCGCCGCGAAGATCATCCACGAGCAGCGCGAGCGTCTGCGCGAAGCCGGGAGCGACCGCTGGCGGATCGTGAGCGCCCAGCTCGCGGCGAAGGTCGGTCCGATGGCCGTGCGCGGCGCTCTGCTCGCCCCGCGACTCGGTTCGGCGCGCGGAATCCCGCTCATCGGCCGGGGAGTACGCGTGCGCAACCCGCACCTGGTCCACGCGGGAGCCGACCTCCTGGTCGAGGACTTCGCCGAGATCCAGGGGCTCAGTCGAGACGGCATCCGTTTCGGTGACGGAGTGTCGATCGGCACCGGCACGCTGATCCGTCCGAGCAGCTACTACTCCCGCGCCATCGGCGTCGGACTCACGATGGGCGACGGCAGCAGCCTCTCCCCCGGGTGCTACATCGGCTGCTCCGGCGGAGTGACGATCGGCGAGGAGACCATGCTGGGTCCCGGCGTGCGCGTGTTCGCCGAGGACCACGTCATGAGCGATCCGACCGCCGGCGTGAAGGAGCAGGGTGTCGAGTGGTCTCCGATCACGATCGGCGCCGGATGCTGGGTCGCCAGCGGCGTGACCATCACCTCGGGCGTCACGATCGGCGACGGCGCGGTCATCGCCGCCGGAGCCGTTGTGACCCGCGACGTGCCCGCCGGCGCGGTGTACGCCGGCATTCCGGCGCGCCCCCTCGGCACGCGGAGCACCCGGTGACGAGACGACGTCGCCGCGCCGTCGTCGTTCATCCCTCCGACGAGATGTACGGGGCCGATCGCGTCCTGCTCGAGGTGCTGCGCACCGTGCCCGAAGACCTCGATCTCGAGGTCTGGCTCCCCACCGACATCGACTACCCGGACCGCCAGCTCTCGCGGGCGCTCGCTGAGCGCGGCATCCGTGTCCGGTATCTCGGGTTGCCGATCATGCGACGCGCATACCTCACCCCTCGCCGACTCCCCGGGCTTGCCCTGCGTGCTTTCGTCACGGCGGTGCGGGTCGTGGCGGCGCGACCCGACCTCGTATACCTCAATACCGCGGCTACTGCTCTCGTCGCCCCGGCCTCTCGCCTGTCCGGCGCCCGAGTCGTCCTTCACCTGCACGAGCACATCGACGCGCGCTCCCGCGCCGTGGTGCCGTTCCTCCGGTTCGCCCACCGCATCATCGCGGTCAGCGCTGCCGTGGCCGACGCGTTGCCGGCGGCGCTGCGCGGACGCACGCGCGTGGTGCACAACGGCTTCGAGGTCGCAGCCCCGGCGGCGCTTCCCTCCTTCGACGACGGCATCCGTCTGGTGATCGCCAGCCGCTGGAATGCCTGGAAGGGCCACCGCGTGCTCCTGGACGCGTGGGACAGGACGGTCCGCGACGACCTCCACCTGACGATCCTCGGCGACGCGCCCCTGAGCGGCGAGGCCGTGGACGTGCGGGAGATCGTCGCACGCTCCCCCCGTCGTGCACGGCTCGAGGTCATCGGCCGAACCGATGACGTACGCGGCCATGTGGACCGCGCCCACGTCGTCGTCGTGCCCAGTGTGCTGCCCGACCCGTTGCCCACCATCGCGATCGAGGCCCTCGGCGCCGGCCGCGCGGTGCTCGCGAGCGACGATGGCGGCCTCCCCGAAATCGTCGGCGACGAACGCTTCCTCGTCGCTGCCGGAGACGTCGCCCAGTGGACCGCCGCCCTCGAGGGGCTGGATCCGGAGACGATCCGGGATGCCGCGGATGCCGCGCGACCACGCTTCGAACTCCTGTTCGCCCGAGCGGCCTTCGACCGCCTCATCGACGGCGAACTGTGGACGGAGGTGCGCACACGGTGAGATTCCCACGTACCGCCGCCGACCCCGTCCTGAGCCCCCGCGTCCGCATCGTCACGTCGGTCCTCATCGTGGCGGTGCTGGTGAGCTCGTTCCTCGGACGCTACGACGTGCCGATCGCAGGCTTCCGAGTGCGCATCGAGCAGGTCGTGCCGCTCGCCCTGGCCGCCTGGATGCTGGGGCACCCGGTGCTGCGTGGAGCGTTCCTCCGGGCCGCCCGGCATCCTGTTCCGCTGGTCTACGCCGCGTTCGTGGCGTGGAACGTGGTGACCACACTGGTGTTCTCCCCCAGCCTCGCCTGGAGCGCCTCGATCCTGATCTGGCTGACGATCGATCTGCTCCTGCTGATCTCTCTGATGGCGCTGTCCGAAGGGGCGAGCCTTGCCGAACGCCTCGGCCGCCTGTCGGTCGCCCCCTGGGGCCTGGTCGGCTTCGCCGCGTTCGCGGTGGCCAACCTGACGCGGGGCCGGGTGTCCTTCGGTGCCGACTTCGACTACCTGTACGAGGTGTACGTCGCGCGCGCCACCGCGATCGAGGCGAACATCTACGCGTCGATCCTCGTCTTCTGGACCCTGCTCGCGATCACCCGGCGCGGCCTTTCGCGCGTGGAGATCGCCGCGATCGCCATCGCCGTGCCGCTCGGCCTCATCGCCTCGCAGACGCGGACGGCGGTGTTCAGCCTTCTGCTCGGACTCGTCGTCTTCGCCGTCTACGCTCTCGTCGCTGATCGCCGCCCGATGCGAGAGCGCTGGCGCCGTATTCTGCCCGCCGCGATCGTCGCATGCACGGTCATCGTGTCGTATGGGATCCTCGCCGCATCGGGCGGGACCGCGCCCGCGGACCGCACGCTCAGCGCGACATCCTCTCCGTCGCCCGGCGCGACGCGCGAGCCCGATCCGACCAACCCCGAGCAGCAGAACAAGATCGGTGACATCGACTTCGACGGCGGCACGATCGGCTTCCGCATCACGGTCGCCGAGCTCGCCGCCGAAGACATGCACGGCGTCAACCTGTGGTTCGGCAACGGGACGAACACCTTCGGGCTCCGCCACGAACAGCCGGGCACTCCCGGAGTGAGCGGGCACATCATCATGCTCCCCGTCCAGGTGCTCTACGACGGAGGCATCGTCGGGCTCGGGTTGCTGGGGGCTTTCTTCGCGACCGTGTTCGCGTGCGTGCCCAGGCGACGTCGGCCTGTGGCGGCCGGGCTGCTCGCGGCCTACGTGCTCTCGGCCACACTCACGAGCATGTTCTGGTTCGCCGTGACCTGGATCCTCGTCGCCGTCCTCGTCCGACCCGAACCAGCGTCCGAACGTGACGTCGGCGACGCCTGAGCCGCCGCGGCCCCACCGCGCCCGCAGCGTGATGCTGCTGACCGCGGTGTCGGCTCTCTCGGCAATCTCCCCCCTCATCGCGTTGCCTCTCATCACCAGAGCGGCCGGCCCCACCGGCTTCGCCGAGATCGCGATCGGCCAAGCGCTGGGAACGCTGGCAGCCACTCTCATCACGTTCGGCTGGGCCGTTCGCGGCCCCGTCGAGGCAGCGCGCTCGACACAGCCCGCCCGGGTCTTCCGGGCGAGTGTGGCGGTGCGCGGCGCGAACAGCATCGTGGCCCTCCCCGCGGTCGCGGTGATCGCGGCGATCGCGAGCCATTCCCCCGACCATGCTCTCGCCGTCGTGTCCGCGCTGGCCTTCGCCCTGCAGGGTCTGTCGCTGAGCTGGTATGCGGTCGGCGTCGGACGCCCGGCGCTCGCGCTGGCCTTCGACGCTCTGCCACGCATCGTTCTCAACCTCGCGGGCGCGGCGCTCGCCCTCGCTGTCGGTCAGGCTCTGGTCTATCCCGTCGTCCTCCTGATCGGGACGCTCGCCGCGTTCCTCGTCGCGACGTGGATCATCGGTTTTCGGGAACGGTTCTCGGTGCGCGTCACTCTCTCGGATGCGGCCGCGTCGTATCGGGGCGGGTGGCGCACGGCGACGGCGGCGGCTCTCCTGACCTTCTCCGAGACGGCGCCGCTCTCGACGCTCGGCGTCGCGGGCTCACCCGCGGCGATCGCTTTCGCGCCCTTCGACCGCGTACTCAAGTACGGCTACATCGGCGTCTACATGATCTCGTCGTCATTCCAGGGCTGGGTGTCGTCCGCTCACGGAGCGGCGGGTCTGCACCGCATGCGGCGCGCCGTCGGCATCCACGCGATCCTGGGCCTGGTCCTGGGAACGCTGTTCGCCACTGTCACCCCGTGGGCGACGCCCGTCGTGCTGGGAGACGGATTCGCGATCGCTCCGCTCACCGCTCTGTTCGGTGGGATCGCGCTCGCGGCGATGACCGTGGGTACGGCCTTGGGCGTGTGCGTCGTCCTCCCGGCGGGGCGCGACCGTTCCTACCTGCTGGCGGTCGCGGCCGGCGCGCTCCTCGTCATTCCCGCCGTGCTGACCGGCGCAGCGCTGGCCGGTGTGGCAGGCGCGGCGGGAGCCGTGGCGGTCGTCCAGCTCGCCGTCCTCACCGCGCTCGGGCGGGCCGCATTCCCCACCCTCCGCGGACGCTGACGCGGACTACGCGAGCACGAAGCCGGCCACCGACATCGCGATCCACACGGTCGTGAAGACGATGCCCAAGACGATTGCGCCCCACAGACGCCGCGACAGAGCGACGAAGATCCCGGCCGCAACCCCGAAGACGACGGGCAGCGCCACCGGCATCCCGCTGACGTCGCCGCGGAAGACGATCGGGATGATCGCGAACGCGACCGCAGCCACGACAGCGGCGATCGCCCGGGACCAGACGCCGGGAAGGCGCGGCTCGGTGACGCGCAACGTCAGCGTCAGGACGAATCCCGAGGCGAACACCGTCAGCATGCCGATCATGATGTACGGCACGAACATGCCGAGAACGAGCCAGCGCGGCGAGAGCGCGCCGAACGCGGGCCAGCCTCCCCCGCCCGCGAAGATCCCGGCGAGGAACGGCAGGATCGCGCCCAGGACGACGCCCCAGAGCACGTCGAGGCCGCGCAGGCTCAGGAAGCCCTCGGGGCGGAATCTCCCGAGAAGCGCGATGCCGGCGATCCCCACGATGACGGATGCCACAGCACCCCCGAGACTGTGTCCGGCGGCGCCGTCGAACGCCACCGTCACGAGAAGACCCACGACCACTCCGACGACCAATGCCGTCACGGCGAGGGCCGGGAGAATCCACCACCCGTTCCGCTGAGCAGGGCGGTCGCCGACCGATGTCCGTGACGCGGTCAGACGCGCGGGTGCCTCGACGACGTCCACCGTCTGCGCGTCGCGGGCCTCTCGACGGGAGCGGCGGCTGGGCTCGGCGGGGGCGGTGTCCATCAGCCCAGTTTAGAGGGACCGATCATCCCGCCCGAGCTCCGTACCCCGCGCGACGGCATCCGGGAACGACGAAGGGCCGGGCCCGAAGGCCCGGCCCTTGCCGAGTGGAGTCTGGAGAGACTTACTTGAGGATCTTGGTGACGGTGCCGGCACCGACGGTGCGGCCACCCTCACGGATCGCGTAGCCGAGGCCCTCTTCCATGGCGATCGGCTGGATGAGCTCGACCGACATTTCGGTGGTGTCACCGGGCATGACCATCTCGGTGCCCTCGGGCAGCGTGATGACGCCGGTCACGTCCGTGGTACGGAAGTAGAACTGCGGGCGGTAGTTCGTGAAGAACGGGTTGTGGCGGCCGCCCTCTTCCTTGGACAGGATGTACGCCGTGCCCTCGAAGTTGGTGTGCGGGGTGACCGAACCGGGCTTCACGACGA
>Ga0308156_1001043_pt1 | contig 38110 bp, 35 predicted proteins | sample PhyAR2_FD_201041 | JGI IMG/M metagenome (GOLD analysis project Ga0308156, IMG submission 201041) | Phyllosphere microbial communities from UC Gill Tract Community Farm, Albany, California, United States - DLSL A.R2 | ecosystem: Host-associated > Plants > Phyllosphere > Unclassified | place: USA... | reverse complement strand
AAGTGCCTTGGCTGAACAAATAGGCTTAGATACTTTACTTATTATTGAAGAAGGACATTCGTATCTTGGTGTTTGGTTAAATGAGACGCCAAATGTTGACTTGATCATTGATGATATCCAAGCTTTAAGAAAACGTTATGATTTGGGTGAGATCGTTTTTATAGAAACGACGTTACTTACACAACAAGCAAAATTCACTTCCGCACTTGAAACTGCAAGACAGTATATTAAGGATGAATCTCGTCAGAATAAATTTTATCTTGCAATTGATGTTCGTCAGTCTCGATTGCGTGGTATTAAACCAATTTCTGCACATCTGGAAAAGAAGAATCACCTAGATGAAACAGAGATTGAATGGGCATCTGCATCTATTCCTAATTACGATGTTGACCGTTCTGTTGAAAGTAAAACTACAAGGGTTGATCGTTGGTTACGTCGATTATTAGATTTAAGTCTTCGTAATAAACTCTTAAATTTTAAAGATAACCGTTACAGTATTCCTTTACAGTGCTCTGAGTTAACACTAAGCAAACTTGAAGATGCGCTTGCAAATCAGGAGGGTTTCTTATTTAAGAGTATTGATAGTATTTCGCTAAAAGATGTCCAACGTGAAAATGAAAGCCAACATATCTATCAGTACGTTGATGAAAGCCTTTCTAGAAAATTATTATTTAGCCCTTTAGATACACCTTTATTAGAAAAGCGCTTGATTGAAGTCTATCGGGCTTCGCGTACTGCTTTAGAGGAAGGCGGGGCTAATACATTATTTCTGGCGGTTGGTTTTCTTGAATGGAAAGAGTCAGAACGCTCGAAACGTACTTTTAAGGCCCCATTACTACTTATTCCTGTACAGATTACGCGTGAGACAGCTAAAACAGGCTATCGTCTATTTATGTACGATGATGAGCCACGTTTTAACTCCACTCTATTACAACTATTAAGACAAGACTTTGAACTTGATATTGCTGGCTTGAATCCCTTACCAACTGATGACTCCGGTGTGGATGTTAATCAGGTTTTACATATTGTACGGAAGGCGATTGTAAATATAGCAGGATGGGAAGTAAAAGCTGAGGCTGCTATTGGTCAATTCTCATTCTCTAAATATTTAATGTGGCTTGATTTGTCTTCACGGATGGATGAACTGAAAAATCAAGCAGTAGTAAATCATCTAATTGAATCCCCAAGGGAACCTTTTATTAAACAAGATGAATTCCCTCAACCGGCTCAATTAGACCAACAATATAAGCCACAACAATTATTTACTCCTTTATCATCTGACTCTTCGCAGTTAGCTGCAGTCATGTCCGCAGCTTTAGGACGCACCTTTGTATTGTCAGGTCCTCCTGGTACAGGTAAGTCACAGACCATTACCAATATGATCTCTCAATGTTTGGCCGATGGTAAATCTGTATTATTCGTATCTGAAAAAATGGCTGCTTTAGAGGTTGTTTATCGCCGTTTGACACAAATTGGCTTAAGTGAATTGTGTTTGCAGTTACACTCATCAAAATCTCAAAAAATGGAAGTATTAGATCAACTGAGAGAAAGAGCGCAGAAAAATAATGATCCTTACTTTTTAAGTGCTCAACCTAAAACAACAGAATGGCAGAAACTTTCAGACAGATTAATTCAAACACGAGATGAGCTGAATCAACATGTAAAAAATCTCCATACATCACACCCTATTGGCTGGAGTTTGTATGCCGCAATGAGTGATGAACTTCGTTATCGGGATACACCGCATTTACGTTTTCCTGATATCAATATTGCGACATTAACAGCAGAAAAACGTGAGCTACTGAGTGAGAGCGTGACACAAGCTGTAAGTTTACGTCAGCTCGTCAATGAAAATGTTAAAGATGTATTGAATGGTTTTGCGGAAGGTTTGTCTGAGCCGATTTGGAGCCTAGCATGGCAAGAACAATATCAAATATTGCAAGATCAACTTGTAGATCAGATACAGCGTTTGCAAAGTTCAGTTTCTATTTGGCAAGAAGTCTATGGATTTGGTGAAAAGCAAAATCTGAGTCAGGTTAAACATGATGTCTCTATTTTTACGGCATTATCCGATCTTGTTCAGCAAACTGATTTAAAATTATTAAGTGTTATTAAAGATTTAGATTTAAAAACGATTATACAAGCGAAGCAGTTAGTCCAAGATTTAAAACAGCAGCGTTCTTCGTTAGTTGGACAATACCAATCTCAAGTGTATCAAGCAGATTTAAATCAAATTTCCTTTAAATGGCGTGAAGCAGAATCAAAAATTTTCCCATTCTCATGGTTCGCTAAATTCCAACTAAGAAACTTAGTCAAAACTTATCAAAACTCAACTCAACGTCCTACAGCTTTGGCAGTTGCTCATGACTTGCCAATATTGCAACATATCCAAAGTCAACAACGACAATTCACTGAATGTGAAAATCAGTTGGCAAGTAAATTGGGTTCTTACTGGCAGGGTGAAGATAGTGCATGGCAAAGTTTTGAAACTATTCACAATCAATGGCAAGAAATTAAGCAAATCGTTGCATCAACAATTACAGATCAAGCAACTTTATTAAAAGCTGTAGAGTTTAGTAAAAATAATAGTTTGGATGAAATAAAACAAAATATAGCTCAGGTGGAAAATACATTCGGTCAATTGTTGAATGATCATGCACTGAAAGGCGATATCCAACTTACTCCATATCTAGATATTAATTTTAGTGAAATTCTTGAAAGACAAAAGCAATTACAGCAACACAGTTCATCTTGGAGACATTGGTTAAATTGGCAAGCTATAAAGAGCCAGTTGATTAAACAAGGATTAAAACCCTTCGCCTTTGAACTTTTAAATACCCGATTGGAACTGGATGCTGCTTTAAAAAGCTTGAATATTAATTTAGCAAGACACTGGATTACTCATCAATTTAGTCAACATCCAGAATTAAATCAATTCAATAGCCAGCAACATGAACAGAAAATCCAGACTTTTACACAGCAGGATAGAGAACACCAGCTTGCTGCGAGCCATGAGATTATTCATCGTTGGAATGCTATTTTTAGTGAACAAGATAAATATAAGGCACAGTGGACTGTTCTAAATAAAGAATTGGGCAAGAAACGTCGTCATATTCCTGTACGTGAATTAATGCGCCAGATTCCTGATGTATTAGTAGGGCTAAAGCCATGTCTATTAATGAGTCCGTTATCTGTGGCTCAATATCTGGATACTGAAGCAAAATTTGATGTGGTGATTTTCGATGAAGCATCACAGATTCCAGTATGGGATGCGATTGGTGCATTAGCGAGAGGTAAGCAGTCAATTGTGGTGGGTGATAATAAACAAATGCCACCAACAAGCTTCTTTGGTAAAGGAGATTCTGAAGAAGAGGTTGATGAAGAAGTCACTGAAGATTTAGAAAGTATTTTGGATGAATGCCTTGCTGCTCAGTTACCTGAATTGGCTTTGAACTGGCATTATCGTAGTCGTTATGAAAGTCTTATTCAGTTTAGTAATCAGAAATACTACAAAGGTGGTTTATTTACTTTCCCTGCACCTGTTGCTAAGGATACCGCTGTAAAACTGCATATGGTTGAGGGTATTTACGATAAAGGGGATACGCGTACCAATACGAATGAAGCTAAAGCAATTGTTGAATTTATTATTCAGCATTTACAGTCACAGTTAGGACAAGAGAACCCTTTGACCTTAGGTGTTGTGACTTTCAATATGACGCAGCAAAAGTTGATTGAAGATTTGTTGGATAATGAGCTAGCAAATCATGCTGAGTTAGAGACACTCAGTAAATCAGGCATTGAACCTTTATTCGTTAAGAATTTAGAAAATGTGCAAGGAGATGAACGCGATATTATCGTTTTCTCCATTACCTATGCAAAAGATCAAGATGGTCGTTTATCAATGAATTTTGGTGCGCTTAACCGCCAAGGGGGGCAGCGCCGTCTAAATGTAGCAATTACTCGCGCCCGTCAAGGTTTACATGTTTTCTCTGCCTTAAGTCCAGAAGAAATTAATTTGGCACGCACCAATAGTGAGGGCGTAAGAGATTTAAAAGACTTCCTAGTTTTTGCTCGCAGTGGTCAGTTGCATTTAAATTATGTTGATCAAAGTAAAAAGCAGACTAAAAAAGAGTTCGTACAGTACCTACAAACTAAGCTACAAGAACAAGGCTGGAGTGTGGATCTTGGAATAGGACAGGGTGATAGCTGTGTAGATTTAGCTATTAAGGATGATTTGAATTCGGGTAGTTATATTGCAGGTGTTATTGTAGATGGTGAAAACTATGCTAAAGCTGCTACTGCACGAGATCGAGATCAACTTAGACCAACGGTTTTAAATGGATTAGGTTGGGAAGTTCTATCGGTTTGGACAGTCGATTGGTGGTTAGATCCAAATCAAAACTTAACTGAATTGGTAAAAATATTAGAAAAGATAAAAGTGAATCAAAATGTTGCTTAATTAAATTGTCTAGGAACAGATAGGGGTTGGCCTTATCTGTTCCTAGTCTTATTGAATAACGGATTACTAAATTTTAACTGGTAGATTTAATACCACTTGGGCATCTTCAACAACGTCTAAACGTAAGATAGTCGAGGCACCTAGTTCATTTAGCAACTTTGTTAAAAGTCCATCGTTTTTCTTTAGTTGAAATTTTTTAGAAACTATAAGGTTGAAGTTAACTTGAAATTCAAGGCTTTAATTTTGGTATGTAAAATCTTTGAAATTAAAAAGAAATAAAATAAAAACAATTAAAGATTAAAAAGATACAAAGTTAATTAGAGTCTTCATATAAATTTTATTTTTAAAATACGATTAAAATGATTGGCCTTAAAGTTAACTTTAAGCTTGATATAAATATTCAAACCTTAATAACGAACCTATAAGCAGATTTTCAGCAGGAGAACAAAGATGGGATATGTAACCACAAAAGATGGCGTAGACATTTTCTATAAAGATTGGGGACCACGCGATGCCCAAGTTTTATTTTTTCATCACGGTTGGCCTTTAAGTTCAGATGATTGGGACACACAACTACTTTTCTTTTTGGGACAAGATTATCGTGTTGTAGCTCATGATAGACGGGGACATGGTCGTTCTAGTCAGGTATGGGATGGTCATGATATGGACCACTATGCAGACGATGTTGCAGAGGTGGTTAAACATCTGAACATTAAAAATGCAATTCATATTGGCCACTCAACAGGCGGCGGCGAAGTGGTTCACTATATCGCTCGTCATGGCGAAGAAAATGTTGCAAAAGCTGTGCTTGTCAGCGCAGTACCACCACTGATGGTTCAAACTGCAAATAATCCCGAAGGTTTACCAAAAGAAGTATTTGATGACTTACAAAAACAGGTTTTGAATAACCGTGCACAATTTTACCGAGATCTTCCATCTGGGCCGTTCTATGGTTTTAACCGACCTGATGCAAAACCATCTGATGGGATAATTGCTAACTGGTGGCGTCAGGGTATGACAGGCAGTGCAAAAGCACATTACGACGGTATTGTGGCGTTCTCACAAACTGACTTTACCGAAGATTTAAAGAAAATCACGATTCCTGTTTTAGTCTTGCATGGTGATGATGACCAGATTGTGCCTTATAAAACCTCTGGGGTGAAATCGGCAGAGTTGCTTCAAAATAGCCAACTCAAAATCTACCCAGGTTTTTCTCATGGCATGTTAACCGTGAACCATGAAGTGATTAATGCGGACTTGTTGGCGTTTATTCGTGAATAATTAAAAAATAAAAACAACAGATTTTGAAAAGAGGCATGCTGAAGGCCTCTTTTTTTTAGTTCATAACTTTACTAAGCACACACTTTCAGTAACAGGTTTCTATGCTTTGATAAATCAATGAACAGAATTATAAATATCAAAAAAGAGGTGAAAAGATGTCTAAAAGCATATTACATGTCGTGACCAATGTTTCACGTTATAAAGATGTAGATGAACCCACAGGTCTATGGTTAGGTGAACTTACCCACGCCTATGATGAGTTTGAAAAACAAGGATATATTCAGGATATTGTGAGCCCGAATGGCGGAAAAACACCTATTGAACCAAAGTCATTAGGTGCATTGGTTGCTGATAAATCGGTAAAAGCGAGAGAAGATGATCAGGCATTTATGACCTTGCTGGCCAACACGCATAAACCGTCAGATATTAACTGGCAAGATTATGACGTGATCTATTACACGGGTGGTCATGGGGTAATGTGGGATTTTCTCGATAACCCTGAACTTCAAGAAATCACCAAAAATATTTATGAAAAAGGCGGTATTGTTTCAAGTGTATGTCATGGCTACTGTGGTCTATTAAATGTAAGGCTTTCCAATGGTAAACGGCTTATAGACGGGAAGAAGTTAACTGGCTTTGCATGGAGTGAAGAAATTTTGGCAGGGGTAGCAAAAAAGATACCTTACAATGCCGAAGAGTTAGCAAAAGAGTATGGTGCAGACTATGAAAAGGCTTTAATTCCATTTGCACCGCATGTGGTCCAAGATGGAAATTTAATTACAGGCCAAAATCCATTTTCTGCTAAAAAAACGGCTTTAGAAATTATAGAAGCTTTAGAAAAGACTTAAGTTTTATATATTAAAAATAATCCCCAAAAGAGAAGTCAATCATGACTTACAACTTTTGGGGATTGGCCTATTTTGAAAAGCTAACTTCAAGGAACAATAACAAAATCAGGATTTGCTATCGCAAACACAGCATCACGGTCTGCCGCAGGTGGATAAATCCAGACAGTATTAATTTCCTGCTTAATTTTTTTGGCTTCTTCACGAATAAATTGAACCTGACGGTCCCAACCTTCGCTATAAAGAGCACCCCAAGGGCCTAAATCAACACAAGTCACATACTTTGGTTGACTATATGCATGTAACGGTAAATCAACCAATTCTGCCGCAGCATTGTAACCCGCCACACGACCTAGGCTCATGGCATGTTGGCAAGACATCACGTTAAAATTACCGAAATCATCGGTTGGAACTTTTACAGTATCTCCCGTCACAAAAACATTTTTTGCTTCAGGTGCATGTAAATAAGCATCGCCTAAAATACGGCCTAAATTATCTTTTTCACCAGCAATTTGAGAGGTGAGCGAGTTAGCACGCATGCCAGCAGTCCAGATCACGGTTTCTGTTTCAATTTTTTCGCCATTAGAAAGCGTTACCCCTGATGCATTGAGTGCTGTAACTCGTAGGCCAGCTTTGCCTTCCACACCCAGCTCGCTAAGAGCTTCTCGAATAACGGTAGCAGCTTGGTCACCCATTGCTGCACCAATTTCTGTAGATGAGTCTACTAAAACTACACGCACATCAGTTTCACCTAAAATACTACGTAGACGTTCAGGCATTTCAGTGACTGTTTCAAGTCCAGTTAAACCGCCACCTGCAACCACCACAGTATTACGTGCTGCATTTGCAGGTTTATTGGCTAAGTTTTTAAGATGTTGATCTAGTTTTTCAGCATCTTCTAGTGTACTTACGCTAAAGCCATACTCGGTAAGGCCCGGAATGGGCGGCATAAATGTGGTACTGCCTGTTGCCAAAACAAAACGGTCATAGCTTAAGGTTTGTTTGTTGCCATCGGTGGTTGAAACCTCAATGGTCTGTTGATCGGCATCAATTTCATTTACCCAGCCTGCCAGAAATTTAACTCCAACCACGCTTAATAACTCTGAAATATCAGGGTTCATATTTTCAAGTACGGGTTCATAAAGACGAGGACGAATATCAACATTGGGAGTAGGGGCAACCATCAATACTTCAATATTTTGCTCTTGAGCAGCCAAATGAATTGCTCTTTGTGCAGCAAGTGCAGCCCATAAACCAGCAAAGCCAGAACCTGCAATAATAATACGTTTACTCATTTGATTATCCTTTTGATAGATTTTCCGGACAATAAATTCCAACTCATCACAAATTTAGGGTGAGCGAATCCTTTCTCTGATTGTCCGAAAAATCTGAGAAGGCATTTAAAACGATTAGGGGAGTTTTATGTCAGGGTTTGAGGCCCTATCAGCTCGTTAGTCGGGGGTGTCCCGAGATATTTTATTTTTCCGCATTTTTGCTGTTCTTCCTTCGATGCGTTCATTGATCCAGCCATTTACATCACTAAAAAATACGTCGGGTGCATAACGGCCAAAACGGTCTGCAATATCACCAAGTGTATGAGCACCTAGCGCATCTCGCATGGCTTTTTCGGCCTGTAGCATAACTGCATGTACTGCACACACACCGCTGGTTGCCCAGTCTGGTGGAGCATGATTAAAGACCGCGCATTTACCGCGAACTTCTTGGCATTCAAAGAGCGGTTTTTCACCTTCGATTGCATTCACGATATCTAAAAAACTGATTTCATGAGCGGATCGAGCGAGTAAATACCCACCACGAACACCTTCTTGAGCAATAACGAGACCTGCCTTTTCAAGTTTAGGAAAAATCTTTGCCATAAAACTTGGAGAGACTCCTTGTAATTCAGCAAGATCCTTACTACTCAAAGGTTTATCTTCATTATTCACAAGAAAAAGAAGACAGTGAATCGCATACTCGACGCTACTAGTGATATAAGCCATTTAATTTCATAATTGATCAATTACAAACACAGACTAACTCGGTCTGTGTTTTTAGTCAACAATAAAACTAAGACAAAGTTAGTCCTAGTTTTATTGTTGAGTGATTTTGATAAAGAAAATATTAGTTATATTAATGAATTTAAAAGCCTTTAATGAAATATTAAGAGAGAAAATAATTTAAAACTAGCGAGAAAAAATTATGAACGCCACCAATAATTTTCGACATTTGGCTCGTTTAGATTTAGGATTTCACCCATTTGCGGCGTGCTAATGCCTAAACCTTTTTGTTTAGCCAAACCTACAATACGCTCAAATGGATCGTCCCAAGCATGAAGCGCTAAATCAAAAGTACCGTTATGCACAGGCAACAAATGACGTCCTTTTAAATCGATATGTGCTTGTAAAGTTTGCTCTGGTTGCATGTGAACATCAGGCCATTGATGATCATAAGCACCAGTTTCAATCATGGTAAGATCGAAAGGTCCATAACGATGTCCGATGTCTTTAAACCCATCAAAATATCCCGTGTCACCGCTAAAAAATACACGTAGATCATTATCAATAATCACCCAAGATGCCCACAACGTTGCATTACTGTCACTCAAGCTTCGGCCCGAGAAATGGTGAGCAGGGGTAGCAACCAGTTCTAAACCATCAATATGTGTGGTGTCCCACCAGTCGAGTTGTTGAACTTTTTCTGCTGGAACTCCCCATTTAATTAGGGCATCACCTACACCAAGCGGTGTTATGAAATGCTCAACTTTGTCTTTAAGTTGCATTACTGCGTGGTAGTCCAAGTGGTCATAGTGGTTATGCGACAAAATCACGCCTTTAATTGGCGGTAGTTCGGCAATGCTGATTGGTGGTTGGTGAAAACGTTTTGGTCCAATCCACTGAAAAGGAGAGGCGCGCTCCGAAAAAACAGGGTCGGTTAGCCAAAATTCATTACGCAACTTTAATAAAATGGTCGAGTGCCCCAGACGAAAAAGAGAGCGGTCAGGCGCACTAAGAAGTTGTTCTTTCGACAAGCTTAAAACTGGAATTTGTTTATTTGGAACAGTATCTTTCGGTTTGTTAAATAGAAACTTCCACATCAACTGAAGCGACTTACCAAAAGAAGGCTTGTGCTGGTTCGGACGTGTATTTCTAAATTTGCCATCGTGCTGTTGTGACGGCAGTAAGGGAGAAGGCAAGTCTGTTGTGTTTGAAATAGTCATCATGTTTTTCCTTTAGTGGAATAAACCTATATGTGCAAATAAGAACTTTAAGAGTGCTTATTAATATCTATATAAATGAGTATTTAATCACTCATTAATTGGTTCAAAAATAAAGACGCCGTAGGTCCTTATCTTTTATTTATATTGAAACTGCATGCCAAAATGCTTCAAAACCCGATTTGCGATAACGCTCGGTTTGAGAAGGGTCTTGGGCAATAAAATTCAGTGTGACTTCGGCAAGCGCCCCCAAAATTGAAGCAATAAATAACGGTGGGTAATCACGTAGTGTTCCACCATTAATATGTTCTTGAATATTTTGGGTCAGATCGCAAAAGGTTTGCATACCAATTCGTTTGCTTTGCTCGGTAATTTGTTCAGAGGTTGAAAGCTGTGCCATTACTTTGCGTTTGAGTGGAGCTTCTAAACTCCAGTCCAAATAGCTTTGCCAAATATGAGACATTTGTGTTTGTAAATCGGAGTGAGCAGGGTAATTGAGAATCATGACCTGACGAAGTTCAGCCTTTAGAGAAAGATATAACTGATTAAGCAACTCTTCTTTGCTACTAAAATAGGTAAATAAAGTACCTTCTGCCACTCCAGCGACTTTGGCAATTTTTGAGGTAGACGCACGTTCGCCAAGCTCTGCCAACGTTTCAATAGCAGCACTTAAAATTGCATTACGTTTATCTTCACTACGAGGACGAGCCATATACAAATATATTAATTGAGTGATTACTCAATCATACCTAGAAATAGATAAAGAGCAAGTTTTTTAGATCTCTTTTAAAAAAGACTTAATTATTCTTGTAAATAGAATGAGAAATTGAAATATAAAAAGAGACCAACTTATGGTCTCTTTTTAGTTTATTAGATCGCGTCTCTGGTCATCTCACCATTTACAAGTCTTAAAATCTGCAACGGGTTACTGTCTTTTAAAGCCTCTGGCAATAAACTTTGCGGATAGTTCTGGTAACACACCGGACGTAAGTAACGGTCAATTGCCAAGGTTCCAACGGAGGTGCCTCTGGCATCTGAAGTTGCTGGGTATGGCCCACCATGCACCATAGCGTCACTCACTTCAACACCCGTTGGATAGCCATTTAACAGTAAGCGGCCTGCCTTTTCTTCGAGCACCGGAACCACTTCTGCAAACTCGGTTAAATCGGCTTCGTCAGCAATTAAAGTCGCTGTAAGCTGACCATTCATGCTTTGTAAGGCTTGCAGAAGTTGGGCTTTATCTGCAACTTCAATAATGACAGTTGCCGGACCAAAGATTTCTTCTTGTAAAAGCTGATCACCTGCCAGTAAAAGTTCAATATCAGCTTTAAACAATTGTGGCTGAGCCTGATTACCTTGCTGGGTTTGGCCTGCCAAATGTTCAATACCTTGATGCTCGGTTAAATGCTCAAGACCAGCAGTATAGCTTTTTAAGGTTCCGGCATTCAGCATAGTTTGAGCAGGTTTGCCGCCCATAATATTGGTCAGATTAGTAATGAGCTGAATAAACTCGGCTGATTTGATTCCCAAGATTAAACCCGGATTGGTACAGAACTGACCGCAGCCAAGAACAACTGAATCTGCCAAGTCCTGTGCAATTTTTTCACCACGGTTTTTTAAGGCTTCGGGTAACATCAGCATTGGGTTAATACTGCTCATTTCAGCAAATACGGGAATCGGTTGTGGACGTGCTGCCGCCATGTCACATAAAGCCCGTCCACCACGGAGTGAACCGGTAAAACCTACTGCTTGAATGAGTGGATGCTTAACCAAGGGTTCACCCACACCATTGCCATAAATCATGTTAAATACACCTTTTGGCATATTTGATTTCTCTACCGCACGTTCAATCGCCTGAGCCACAAAGTCTGCTGTCGCCATATGTCCGCTATGGGCTTTAACCACCACAGAACAACCTGCAGCGAGTGCAGAGGCGGTGTCGCCGCCGGCAGTTGAAAAGGCCAATGGAAAGTTACTTGCACCAAATACAGCAACGGGGCCAACACCAATTTTAATCTGGCGCAAGTCTGGACGAGGCAGAGGCTGACGCTCTGGCAAAGCAGTATCAATACGAGCTCCTAAAAAGTCACCACGACGCAGCACTTTAGCAAACAGACGCATTTGTCCACTGGTACGACCGCGTTCACCTTGCAAACGTGCAAGTGGTAAGGCAGTTTCTTGTGAAACGACCTCTAAAAAATCTGTGCCTAAAGCATCGAGTTCATCAGCAATGTTTTCTAAAAAGGTTGCACGCTGTTCAGGTGAAGTGTGGCGGTAAGTCTTAAAGGCTTGACTAGCTGCTTCACAAGCCTGATTCACTTCCTGTTCGGTTGCATGGTGGAACTCATAAGGCAGAGATTCGCCAGTTGTTGCATTCACGCTTTTTAATAGTTTTGTACTTTGAGCACTGCGAGAACCGCCAATAAAGTTGTGTCCAATGATGGTCATAACGAATATCCTGAAATTAATGAGAGTGTCTTGGAAGATTATTTTGGTTGACTACACGCATGTATAAAGTTGCTGGCTCTAAGCAGCCGCCCGTTGATAATTGGCCTACCATGTTTCGATACATTTCTTGCCAAGGTGTTTGAGATGTAGACACAGTGGGTTGCCATTCCTGACGGCGTTTTTCTAACTCCTCATCAGAAATGAGTACATTGACCGAACGATTGTTCAAATCAATGCGCAATCGATCGTTAGTTTTTAATAACGCAATTCCACCACCTACCGCTGCTTCGGGTGACATATTTAAAATAGAAGGGCTGGCAGAGGTTCCACTTTGACGGCCATCTCCTAAACAAGGCAATGAGTTAATTCCCTTTTTAATTAACTGTGCGGGTGGGGCCATATTAACGACTTCGGCACTGCCCGGATAACCGACTGTTCCAGCACCTCGAATCACTAAAATACAACGTTCATCAATTTCTAAAGCAGGGTCGTTAATTCGTGCGTGATAGTCTTCGGGGCCTTCAAAAACAATCGCTCTTGCTTCAAAGCTATTTTCACTATTGGGGTCAGATAAATACGTTTTCTTAAATGCTTCACCAACGACAGACATTTTCATAATGGCGCTGTCAAAGAAATTACCACTCAGCACAATAAAGCCTGCACCATGTTTAAGTGGCTGTTCATATGGGAAAATGACATCTGCATTTGAGGTTTTTGCATTTTTAGCAATTTCACCCATTGTTTTACCGCTGACCGATGCACAGTCTTCATGTAAAACACCTGATTTTTGTAATTCATGCATAACCGCAGGAACACCACCAGCGCGGTGAAAGCCTTCACCTAAATATTTACCCGCAGGCATACAGTTCACAATTAATGGAATATTTTCTCCAACGCGTTGCCAGTCTTCTAAACTCAGTTCAATGCCCATATGGCGGGCAATTGCAATTAAATGGGGAGGACAGTTACTAGACGCACCTAGAGCAGACGCTACGGCAATAGCATTTTCAAATGATTGTTTGGTCATGATTTTAGATGGACGTAAATCTTCTAAAACCATTTCGCAAATTCTTTTTCCTGTCATATATGCCATTTGCCCACGCTCGCGATATGGCGCAGGAATGCTTGCACATGTGGGTAAAGACATCCCCAAAGCTTCGGCCAAGGCATTCATTGAAAGTGCAGTGCCCATGGTGTTGCAATGCCCAACCGAAGGTGATGCCGAAGTTGTCATTTCCATGAAGCCTTCATAGTCAATTTCACCTGTTGCAAGTAAATTGCGTGCGTGCCAGAGCACTGTGCCAGAACCAATTAACTCGCCCTTAAAATGACCGTCTAGCATTGGACCACCAGATAAAACAATGGCGGGTAAATCTGTTGTTGCAGCTGCCATTAGACAGGCTGGTGTGGTTTTGTCACAGCCCGTTGTTAGTACCACACCATCAAGCGGATAACCATGCAATATTTCAACTAAACCTAAATAAGCTAAGTTTCGGTCTAAGGCAGCAGTGGGGCGTCGAGACTGTTCTGCAATTGGGTGAACTGGAAATTCCATTGGAATACCGCCCGCATCACGAATGCCTGCTTTAACCCGTTCAGCCAGTTCTTTGTGATGACGGTTACACGGGGTTAAATCACTACCAGTTTGCGCAATGCCAATAATTGGTCGGCCCGACTGTAATTCGGCACGGGTTAACCCATAATTCATATAACGTTCAACATAGAGTGCTGTCATGTCAGCATGTGTAGGATCATCAAACCATTCTTGGCTACGTAAAAAAATCCGTTTATCTTGATCATTCATTTTTAGATCCTTTCACTCATACTTTTTAAAATTTAACTTTTTCACGAAATGAATATTACAATTCAACTGATCGATAATACGTGAAAATTATAATAATTCTCGTTGCTTCAAATTACGCATTAATGCATTTATTCCAAAATTCCAAGGCGTTGCTTTGTCACTGGTCATGACCGTGTTATATAAAGTGCCTAATTTAGGTGAATGAATACGAACGACATCACCGACCTTATGTGTAAAGCCTGCGCCAGCTTGTTCTCGATCTTGAGTCGGGGCAAATAGAGTTCCCAAGAACAATACAAAACCATCTGGATATTGGTGATTTTCATTAAGCGTTTGCTGAATTAAATCTTCTGGGTCACGACTAATTTGAGACATAGAGCTAATGCCGTTCAGTACAAAGTTATCTGTACCGTGAATTTGCAGTTCAACATCACAAGCACGGATATCATTTAAAGAAAATGTCTGATCAAAAAGACGAATAAATGGGCCAATTGCACACGAAGCATTATTATCTTTTGCTTTACTTAAGAGCAAAGCACTACGACCTTCAAAGTCCCGTAAATTAACGTCATTGCCTAAGGTTGCGCCTAAAATTTTACCGTGGCTATTTGCAACCAATACCACTTCTGGTTCTGGATTATTCCACTCAGACTTAGGGTGAATACCAATATTTTGACCCGTTCCCACAGCTGCTAAAACAGGTGCTTTGGTAAAAATTTCTGCATCTATTCCTATACCTACCTCAAGATATTGAGACCACATATTTTGTTCAATTAAATATTCTTTCAGCTGAAGCGCTTTATCCGAGCCGGGTTCAATGGTTTTTAAATTATCGCCAATCACATTTTGTACAACTTCACGGATGGATTGAGCTTTTTGTGCATCGCCACCAGCTTGTTCTTCAATGACGCGCTCTAACATGCTTGCTGCAAAGGTTACACCAGCCGCTTTAATCACTTGTAAATCAATAGGGGCTAAAAAATACGCTTTATTTGTATCTGGTTCAGCCACCGTATTTGCAAATAACTCATCAATTGACCCGATTAATTTCCCTTCAATTTCAGATAAAGCGTTTAAAGGATCTGAACTTTCAAGCAACTGAGAAATCGTGTGAAACTTCTCTGAAATATCAAAAACCTGATTACCTTTTAAAATAATAGGTGAAGGGCCGGCAATTTGATTTGGGATCCACGCACGACCAATTAAACATCCTTGGGTAGCATCGTCTGGTAATGAGTTCTGGGAATTTAAGGTAAAGTTCATTTAAAGCATCCTTCTTTTATTTGAAATCATGATATGTTTCTTATTTAATAAACACCAATCGTAATAATTTAATTATTAATAACGAAAAGTTATCGAAAAGGAATTTTATAAATGGCGGATTTGACTTACGCAAGCTTAAATAATTGGTTGAAATTCAAACACTTGGTTTTGCTTGAAACTTTAGCTCGAACCAATAATATGCATTTGGCTGCCGAGCAGATGAACTTAAGTCAACCTGCGGTCAGTAAAATGCTAAAAGAAATTGAAGGGTTGCTTGGTTTTCCTGTTTTTGAACGATTGCCCCGAAATATGCCTGTCACTGCCTTAGGTGAACATGTCATTCGTTATGCACAGCGTGTGTTAAACGATGCAAAGCATTTCGTCGAAGACATTGAAATTTTACGATTGGGTGGACACGGTTTTTTAAAAGTAGGCGGTATCTTTGCGGCAACCGCTGTGGTGATCCCAAACTCAATTATTGAAATCAAGAAAAAATGGCCATTACTTTCTATCGATGTGGTTGAACAAACCAGTGATCATTTAATGGAAATGTTAAGCGAACATACTTTAGATTTAGCGATAGGCCGCTTTACCGATGTGACTCAAAGTCAGTTTTTCGATTTTCAACCTTTAGGACCAGAGCCGTTTTGTATTGTTGTGAATAGTGCCCACCCATGTGCTCAAAAAAAATTCTGTACCTTAGAAGAGTTACTCAACTGGCCGTGGGTGCTTTACCCTAAAGGCACTCCAATTCGAGAGCGTATGGAAGGTGCATTTGCCCGAGCAAAAGTCAAAATACCTTTAAATACGGTGAATACCATGTCTATGCAGACCTTTTTACAGATATTAAAAGGCGCGCCAATGGTTGGAATGTTGCCAGAAGCGATGGTGATTGATCAGGTAAAAGAAGGGCAACTGCAGATTTTAGAAACGGATTTGATTTTAGATGCACAAGATTATGGAATTTTGACACGTAAAGGTGAGCCTGTTTCTGACATTGCATCGGCATTTATCAATATTTTATTAAAAAACGCAAAACGTAAATAAAAAGATACGCCTCAAACCAGTAAAGCATTTGGGGCTTTTTTATTAAAAAAATAAGAAAAATAACTGGTTATTGATGATTATATAAACATAAAACTGATATTAAAAAGTTATCAATATTTAGAAATTATTCATTGGAAATTATTGCTTGGACTCCTTATCGTTTAATTCACGATGATTAAAAAATTTTTAAGTGAATAAAAATTAGGAAAGGATCCCTGTATGAATGTACTAATCACTGGTGGAACTGGTTTTATTGGAAAACAAATTGCGAAAGAGATTCTAAAAACCGGTAGCCTTACTTTAGATGGTGATCAACCTAAAGCCATCAATAAAGTTATTCTTTTTGATGCATTTGCTGGTGAAGATTTACCGCAAGACCCGAAAATTGAAGTTATTGTTGGTGATATTACCGATAAAACCACTGTGGCAAATATTACAGACAATATTGATGTGGTATGGCACTTGGCCGCCGTAGTCAGTTCAGCAGCTGAGGCTGATTTTGATTTAGGAATGGATGTTAACCTTTATGGCCTATTAAATTTATTAGAAGAATTAAGAAAAAAACAGACACGGCCTCGAGTTATTTTTGCCAGTGGTTGCGCTGTCTTTGGCGGTCAATTGCCAGAGGTGGTAACAGACGAGACAGTAGTTACACCAAAGTCTTCTTACGGCATGCAAAAAGCGGTAGGCGAATTACTGGTGTCTGATTATTCAAGAAAAGGCTTTATTGATGGCCGTATTTTGAGACTACCGACCATTGTGGTTCGTCCCGGTAAACCAAATAAAGCAGCTTCTACCTTTTTTAGTTCAATCATTCGTGAACCGTTAAAAGGCGAAACGGCAGTTTGCCCCGTACCGTCAGATACCCCAGTTTTTGTTACTTCACCACGGCGCTGTGTTGAATCGATGATTAAGGCCGCCACCATTTCAACAGATGCACTTCAAGATAATCGAATTATTCCCTTACCGGGATTAACCGTTACCGTTAAAGAAATGCTTGAGGCGCTTGAAAAAGTTGCAGGCAAACAAGCAACCGATTTGGTGCAATGGCAAGAAGACCAAACCATTCAACGTATTGTTAAAAGTTGGCCCGTTCAGGTGAAAGCTGAATATGCTGAATCTTTAGGTTTCCAAGCAGATGAAAATTTTGAAAGCGTCATTCAGGCACATATAGAAGATACCCAAAATTAATGGCAGTGATCGCCAGTTGATGTGAGAGTTATTATGGAAGATATCAAAAATGTAACTGCTCTCGAAGAGCAGACGATTAAGCGTGTTTCGAGTCGAATTATCCCGTTTCTCATTATTTTATTCATTATGGCATTTCTAGACAGAACCAATATTGGTTTTGCTGCGCTACACATGAATGATGCACTTGGCATTACTCAAACCATTTTTGGTTTAGGTGCGGGCGTATTTTTTCTTGGTTATTTTATTGCAGAAGTACCGAGTAATGTTTTACTGCATCGGTTTGGAGCAAGAATCTGGATTGCCCGAATCATGATTACTTGGGGAATCATTGCCGGACTTATGGGTTTTATCCATAGCGGTACTCAGTTTATTGTTTTACGGTTTTTACTCGGAATTGCCGAAGCGGGTTTCTTTCCGGGTGTTATCTTTTATTTAACTTTGTGGTTTCCTGCAAAATATCGTGCGCGCGTTTTCGCAACCTTCTATCTTGGATTACCAATTGCTCAAATTATTGGTGCCCCAATTTCGGTAGGCCTTATGCAATGGGGTAATACCATTGGCTATGAAGGCTGGCGCTTAATGTATATTTTGGAAGGTATTCCTTCAATTATTTTAGGATTAATCTGTCTAAAATATTTAACCAATAATCCTAAAGAGGCTGAGTGGTTAACAGCAGAGCAGCGTCAATGGTTAATGACCACGTTAGAGCGCGAAGAACGAGAAAAAGAGCAATCTACAGAAGTGGCTTTAACCAAAGGTGAAATGATTAAGCAAGTGTTTAAAAACCCATTGGTCTGGATTATGGCAATGGTTTACTTTGGAATTACTTCTGGTTCAAATGCGATGTTTTTCTTTTTACCGAGTGTATTAGAGTCATTCCGCAATACCTTTGGTATGGAAATCAGCCTCATTCAAAATGGTTTACTCACCGCAATTCCATATGCTTTTGCAGCAGTCGGCATGGTTTTATGGAGCCGCCGTTCTGACCGAAAACAAGAGCGTTATAAACATGGAGCTTGTGCTGCACTCATGGCTGCTTCCGCAATCGCTATTGCCTTAATTGTGAATCAGCCTTGGGCAATTATTATAGGTTTTATTCTTCTTGCGATTGGTGTGTTTAGTGCAATTAATATTTTTTGGACCATTCCTGGGCAAACTTTAACAGGTGTAGGCGCCGCAGCCGGAATTGGGTTAATTAACTCGGTCGGCAACTTAAGTGGTTTTACTGGTCCGTATTTAACAGGTTATTTATATACAACCACTGGAACCTACACAGTGGCCTTTCTTGTGATTGCTGGATTTGTTGCAATGGGTGGTTTAGGGTTGTTGTTATTGGCTAAGTTAAAATCGAATAGCTTAAAAGCAGAACAACAACAATTCAAAGTTCGAACTGCGACGGAGATGAAATAATGGCGACCATCGGATTTGTTGGTACGGGCATTATGGGTTTGCCAATGGCCATGAATTTATTAAAAGCAGGGCATCACGTTAAGGTCTGGAATAGAACCCTATCTAAAGCAGATATTTTAAAAGATGCTGGTGCAGAGGTTTGCAGTGAACTTGAACAAGTCGGACAAGATGTAGAGTTTTTAATTTGTATGCTCAGCGATGGAAAAACTTGTGATGAAATCCTGTTTAAAGAACACGGTGCTATCTCGCAGTTAAAGCCTGAAAGCACGGTCATTGTGATGAGTTCGATACCGGTTGAAATTGCAAAAACACAAAGTGAAAAGTGCAAAGAAAGAGGTCTTAGATACTTAGATGCTCCAGTCTCTGGCGGAGAAAAAGGTGCTCAAAATGCAAGCTTAGCCATTATGGTTGGCGGTGAAGCTAAAACATTTTCACAAGCTGAAACTATTTTAAGAGCGATGGGCCGACCAATTTTAGTGGGTGCGGCTGGCTGTGGTGAGCTTGCAAAACTCGTCAATCAAATGATTGTGGCAACCACCATTGCAACCGTAAGCGAAGGCTTATTGCTTGCTAGTGAAGCTGGAGCTGACCCCGTAAAAGTCAAACAGGCATTAACAGGTGGTTTTGCAGACTCTCCGATTTTGCAGCAGCACGGAGAACGGATATTAACGCGCAATTTTAAACCCGGAGGTACTGCTCGCACCCAATATAAAGATATTGATACCGCCATTAGCTATGCCAAATCACTTGAGTTGAATTTACCAATTGCTGAATTGGTCAATCAACTCTTTCAGAATATGGTTGGGGCGGGAGACGGTGAGCTTGATCATTCTGGTTTAATTCGTGAGTTAGAGCGAATGAACCATTTGGCTCTATAACTTGTTATAAACTCACTACGAATGGTTGAATAATCAAAATGTTTAATTAACCATTTGTAGTGTTTTTATCTTCACATCATCATGCTCAAAGTTCAGCTATTTTTAAAACAACTTTTCCTTTTGAACGACCAGTATTTACATATTGGAATGCTTCTTTAATTTGAATAAAGTCGTATGTTTGGTCAACTATGGGCTTAATTTTTCCGGCTTCAACTAATTCGGAAATTTTTGAGAGTTGTTGACCATTCGGCTGCATAAATAAAAATGAATAGGTAATGCCACGTTTTTTTGCTTTATGGCGAATTGACCAGCTTAAGAGCGGGATAACACATTTAGAAATCGGTTTGGGTTAACTGCTTCTGCAAAAGCTTGGTCGGGTGGACCTGAAATACTAATAATACGCCCACCACGTTTAACCACATTCAAAGATTTCTCTAAAGTTTTTCCACCTTGCGTATCTAAAACCACGTCATAGTCTTTAAGCTCTTGCTCAAAGTCTGCCGTTTTATAGTCAATAATGATATCGGCGCCTAGTTCTCTAACCCAACGAGTGTTTTTACCACTTGTTGTTGTGGCAACAATAGCTCCTAGGGACTTGGCAAGTTGAATCGCAATTGATCCCACACCGCCAGAACCTGCATGAATGAGCACTTTTTGTCCTGATTGAACTTTAGCAATTTCAACCAGTGCTTGCCATGCAGTCAATGCCACCAGAGGCAAAGAGGCCGCTAGTTCCATCGAAATATTTTGAGGTTTAAGGGCAAGTGAAGACTGCTGAACCACTGTATATTCAGCAAAAGCGCCGTTTAGATCGATCTTGGCATAGACTTCATCACCAGCTTTAAATTGAGTAACGTTTGACCCAACCTCTACAACTGTGCCTGCAAAATCATTGCCTAATATGAACGGAAATTTTACTGGAAGAATTGCTTTAAATTCACCCTCTAAAACTCTTATGTCGAGAGGGTTAATACTCGCTGCATGCACTTTAACAAGCACTGCATCTTCTGACAGAGAAGGTTTTGGCTGTTCACTGACTTGTACATCATCAATATTGCCATAACGGCTAATGTAGGCTGCTTTCATTTGGAACCTCTATTTTTTGAAACTTGTTTTCATGTTTTATACGTTTAAGTTTGCTCTAAACTTTCACGCTGCGTTGAATTAACTTGTCAAAAATCTTTGCAGGCGCAAATCGTCTTAAAGCTTTTAATTTTTGTGCAGTTTTGCCTGCTGTATAACGTGGTACCACATGTTTACTTTGAATCACGTCTAAAATTGCATGGGCAACAACGCTTGGCTCATCTGACTTATTCATTGAATGAATCATTTGTTGATGGAGCTTTTTACGAGCTTGATCATAAAAAGAAACTTTATTGTCAGGTTCGAGCAAGTTTGCTCCTAAAGAGGTATTGGTATACGCCGGTTCAATCAAAGAAACACGAATGTTTTGAGATCTTAATTCATGGTCTAAAGATTCAGAATAACCCTCAAGCGCATGTTTTGACGCAGAATAAAGTGCGCCAAATGGCATAGGCACAAGTCCAAGAATTGAACTGATATTTAAAATAAGTCCTGATTTTTTCTGACGCATGTGTGGAATAACTGCGCGAGTCATTCGAACAGCACCAAAAAAGTTAGTATCAAAAATAGCCTGTGCTTGCTGCATTGAGCTTTCTTCAGCACCAGCGGGTGATATTGCAAAACCAGCATTGTTAATTAAGACATCAATTCGACCTTCATTTGCAATTACTTTTTCAATGGCCTGCGTTACCGACTCGTCTTGGTTCACATCTAACTCAATAAGATGAAATTTATAGTTTGATGAATTTTTTGCTTGTCGGCTTGTGCCATAAACAATAAATCCTGCCTCATGTAAAAGGTTTGCTGTTGCTAAACCAATACCAGAAGATGCGCCTGTAATGAGAACCACTTTGCTGGTCATATCATGTTCCTTACTTAAATTTTGTAGTCAATTAACGAATGAATTTCGACTTGATTTTTTAATCATAATCTAAAAATAAAATAGTTACTACTAAAAAGATAGTGACAATGTATTTTTGCCTGTGTATAGTGAGTATTAAATCGATACTTACTCTGTTTTTATCTTTTCTCCCTTTGAAAGATCACTCATAAAAACAGATGAATCAGATCAATGAATTGAATTTGAGGATCAGAGAAATGAATTTTTTATTAAATACAGTTGCTATGAGTTTGACGGCGATATCTATTTTTAGTGCTCCCTTAACTCAGGCAGAGGTTGTGCCATCGGTTTCTTTTAATGAACCATCAATTCAGGCACATAAAGTGTCATCAAGTGCTGTTAGCAATCCGCAAGCAGGGCAAAATGCTCAACAAGATACAAATTGGAAGAATGTACCAACTCAATTTATTAGTGCAGGTGGCGTTAACTTCGCCTACCGAGAATATGGTCAGCAAAACGGTGGAACGCCTGTCATTTTCTTAAATCATTTAGCGGCTGTTCTAGATAACTGGGACCCACGAATGATTGATGGAATTGCGGCTAAACATCATGTTGTCGTGTTTGATAATCGTGGTGTTGGGGCTTCTACAGGTAAGCCAGCCCAGTCGATTGAGCAGATGGCAGACGATGCGATTGCTTTTATTCAGGCAAAAGGATTTAAAAAAGTTGATTTATTTGGCTTCTCGATGGGCGGCATGATTTCACAAGAGATTGCTTTGAAGCAGCCGAATTTAGTGCGAAAAATGATTTTATCGGGAACTGGCCCTGCGGGCGGTACAGGAATTAGTACAGTAGGACGAATTTCAAATTGGGATTTAGTCCGTGGAATGGTTACCCACCAAGACCCTAAGGTTTATCTTTTCTTCACTCGTACAGAAAATGGTAAAGCTGCTGCAAAACAGTTTATTCAACGTATTAATGAACGTACCGAAAACCGCGATAAAGAAATCACTATTTCTGCCTATCGTGCCCAGCTTAAAGCACTCAAAAAATGGGGAAGTAAGACACCAGCCGACCTTTCTGTGATTCAACAACCTGTGTTAGTTGCCAACGGTGATCATGACCGAATGGTGCCAACAGTAAATACTTATGATTTAGCAAAGCGTTTACCGAATAGCTCACTTGTTATCTATCCAGATGCTGGCCATGGTGGAATTTTTCAGTTTCATGATGATTTTGTAAAACAATCACTTACATTCTTAAATAAATAAAAGCTTAAATTTAGGACAATGACGATGACAACAATTACACACCAAACAGCCGAGACCCAATTCATTGAAGTAGATGGAGCAAAATTTGCCTATCGTCGATGGGGTAATGCAAATACAGGGAAACCACCGCTATTTTTTCTTCAGCATTTCCGAGGCGGTTTAGACAACTGGGATCCACTCATTACTGATGGTTTAGCAGAAGGGCGTGAAGTCATTTTATTCAACGGTCGTGGCGTTGCTTCCTCTACAGGCCAGCCCCGTACTCGCATTGAAGATATGGCAGACGACGCGGCAGCAGTCATTCGTGCATTAGGCTTAAAGCAGGTTGACCTATTAGGCTTTTCACTGGGCGGGTTTCAGGCACAAGATTTAGTACGCCGCCACCCTGAACTCGTCAGAAAACTGATGCTTTTAGGTACAGGACCAAGAGGTGGTAAACCACGTGGAGATGATCCAGAAGTCGCTGCTTTGGTATTGAAGCATGCAACAACTGCTGTGCCATCTGAAGAAAACTTCCTCTTTTTATTTTTTGGCCGATCTGAAGCTGCTATTCAGGCGGGTCATGAATTTTGGCAACGTCGCCATGAGCGTACAAACCAAGATCCAGCAAGCTCAGTTGAAGTCATGCAGGCACAGATAGAAGCCAATATGCATTTTTTACCTAAACTTGATGAACAAGATCCTTTTGCACATTTACGTGAGATTAAACAACCTACTTTCATTTTAAATGGTGTCGATGATGTGATGATTCCGACCATCAATGCATATCACATGGCACTTAACATTCCAAACGCTCAGCTATTTATTTATCCCGATGCAGGACATGGTGCCCAATTTCAGTACCCTGAACGCTTCGTAAAACATGCAATACAGTTTTTAGATGAATAATGCCCATGAGTTCGGTCCATTCAATTTGATGAATCAAGAAGATAAAAATGATGAAATTTAAATTATTGCTGTGGATGCTGACCAAGCTCATGCAGCGTGCTGTAAAAAAGAATCCGAAATGTGCAGCTTATGTGAAAGATAAAAATGTCATCTTTCAGATTCAAACAGCAAGTGGTGAAGGCCGCTATTTCGAAGTGAAAAATGGCAAGATTAACTCTTACTCAGGGCTAACCAAGTCACCAAATTTTACCTTTACGTTTAAAACGGGTAGCAAAGGGTTTGCCGTGTTGTCAGCGAAAGACAGTGTAAACACTTTTTTAACTGCACTTAAAACACAAGACCTTGTGATTAGCGGAAATTTTGTGGATGTGATGTGGTTTCAAAGTTTAGTGGACTTTATTCAACCTCATTCAAAACCCTCTTTAACTGTGTGAGATAAAGCCATGAATCAACTGCAATTAAAAACCAATCTTTTGAATCAGCCTTTAACTTTGCCGAATGGTGTCATCATTCCAAACCGTTTAGCAAAGGCTGCAACCAGTGAAACTTTAGCCAGCTATTCAAATAATCCAAACGAAAAACATGTTCGGCTATATCAGCGTTGGGCTGCATCAGGAATTGGGATGATCATAACTGGCAATATTATGATTGACCGACGTGCCTTAGGTGAGGCAGGCAATGTGGTGGTTGAAGATGAGCGTGATTTTGAGACTTTACAGAAATGGGCAAAATCCGTGACCGAACAGGGTTCTCAATTGTGGGCACAGTTAAATCATCCGGGAAAACAATCACCGAAAGGGCTAAATGTCCGTAACATTTCTGCATCGGCAGTGCCATTTGGTGTAGAAATGCAGTCTTTATTTGCAACACCACATGAAGCCACACACGAAGAGATTTTAGAAATTATTCAGCGTTTTGGTCGTAGTGCTGCGATATGTAAAAAGGCAGGATTTAGTGGAGTCGAGATTCACGCTGCACATGGTTATCTCATAAATCAGTTTTTATCGCCTTTGCATAATTTAAGAAATGACGAGTGGGGCGGTACACCAGAAAAACGTCGTCGTTTTTTAATGGAGGTTTATGCAGAAATCCGAAAACAAGTCGGTAAAGCGTTTCCAGTTGCAATTAAGCTTAACTCGGCAGACTTTCAAAAAGGCGGCTTTACCGAACAAGACTCGTTAGAAACAATTCAGGCTTTAGCAAATGCAGGAATCGACCTGATTGAAATATCGGGTGGCACCTATGAGTCTGGCGTGGCCAAAGCACCACAAAAAGCATCGACAATTGCGCGTGAAGCTTTCTTTATTGATTTCGCAGAAAAAGTGAGAACACTCGTAAAAACGCCATTGATGGTAACGGGTGGATTCCGAACTGTAGAAGGTATGAATCAAGCTTTACAGTCTCAAGCGTGTGATGTTATTGGGATTGCAAGAATTATGGCAATTGAACCTGATGTACCTAAATATTTGCTAGCAGGCAAAAATGGACTTCAGTCGGTGCAACCTATCAAAACTGGCATCAAAAAAATTGATAGTCTTGGCGTGATGGAAGTACTTTGGTATACCCAGCAACTTAAACGGATTGGAAAAGGTAAACAACCAAAACCTAAAGAAAGTGGCTTATGGGCATTTATTAAATCGATTTTACGCAGTGGTTGGGGAACATATGCCACCCAACGTAGCCGAGCAAAATAACCAATTGATTTTAAAGAGAACCAATAAAAAGCACTCCAATTGAGTGCTTTTTCTAATTTAAATTATTCGCTATTTTTGACTAATCGGACGGGTACCAATTTCTGCGCCAGTCATTTGGTCAATCACAATAGGCTTAATTTCCGTACCTTGTTCTGCATCAATGAAAGTCACCATTTTTTCAGGCTGTTCATAGGGTTTATATTTTCGGCCCCATGCACCAATCACAAATAAAACAGGTAAAAAGTCTTTACCCGCTTGAGTTAATACATACTCTTCGCGTGGTGGATGTTCAGAATATTGTCTTTTTTCGAGCAATCCTTCATCTACTAAAACAGACAACCGTTTTGTTAGCATGGTTGGCGCAATACCTAAACTTTTACGGAACTGATCAAAACGAGTGAAACCCGCATGAGCATCTCGCAATATCAGCATGCTCCATGCATCGCCTAGCACTGAAAGGCTTCGGGCAATGGGACAAACTTCAAGATTGATATTTTTACTCATAGGAAATGAATTAACTTAATAGTGACTACTAAAAAAATACTAACATAATTCTGTTTGATAAGCTATTACACTCTCGTAATGCCGATTGATAAGTTTTAGTTTAAAAAACTGTGTAATTAAAAGAAAAATTAATTCTGCCAATAAGGTGGCGAGCCGTAGACCTCAGCAAAATAATCAATGATTACCCGAATATTTAAGGGCGGATGACGCACATTAGGATAAATTGCTGCGATGTGCTGTGGTTGCGATTTAATAGATGCTTCATATTGCGGTAAAAGTTTTATTAATTTGCCATGCTTTAAAGCCTCACCAATTAACCAGTCAGGAAATAAAACAATTCCCATCCCATTGAGTGCAGCCGTCATTAAGCTCTCAGCATTATTTGAAGCAAGTAAAGGCACAATTGGATAATGTATCCACTCCTCATTTGGCTTTCTAATTAACCAACGGTTAGGGCCTTCAAATCCTTTATAGACTAAACATTTATGGTCATTAAGTTCTTTGGGATGATCAATCGCGCCGTTTTTAGCAATGTAGGTTGGAGAGGCTGCCAAATGATATTTTTGTGTGCCGAAAATACGCGCATGAAATGATGAGTCTGTCAGGGTTCCAATACGAAAAATTAAATCCGTACTATCCCGAAGAGGGTCTATAAATTCGTCTGTCTGAATCAGTTCTATTAAAAGCCTTGGATAACGCTCTGATAAACCCGCTAACCAAGGCGCAATATGCCTTTGACCAAAAAATACGGGTGCATTAATTCGGACCAATCCAGTGGGTTCTACTGTTTTATCTTGCAATGCCTTTTGAGCTTCATCAAATTGTTCGGTAATTCTTTTGGCATATTCAAAAAATAATTTACCCGATTCGGTCGGTGTGATTGCTCGTGTATTTCGATAAAAAAGTTGCTGCCCCAATGCATCTTCTAACTGTTGAATGGTCCGAGAAATCATTGATGCCGACACATCCTCTTTTCTCGCCACCATAGAGAAGTTTTGAGCATTATATACACTGATAAAAAAGCGAAGGGTACGAATATCAATCGAATTAGTTAAATTCATCTGTGCAATTTCTGCAAAAGTGATTCATGAATTATGCTGTTTTTCTGATGAATTAGCTACCTTAGTATTCATTGCCTAAATAAAATGAGGCAATGTTTGATGCAAATTCTATTACTGTTCCTCACCATTTTGGGTGGAATGGGTCTATCCATAGAAGCTGGGCTTTTAGGGCCATTAGGTACAGAAGTTGGGGAGTTGTGGGCTACTTTTAGTATTTTTGGAGTAGGGGCAGCCCTTACATTTTTATTGATGTTGTTTTTTAGTCCACGTAACAGTCCTTCATTTTTCACTCTTCCATCTTGGCAGTTATTGGGAGGGGTTATTGGTCCCATCTACGTCATTATTCTCACCATTACCGCGCCGATTATTGGTATTGCCATGACCATGATTGGAATTTTGGCTGGTCAAGTTTTTAAGAGCCTTATTATTGATCATTATGGGTTACTCGGAACTCCGCATAGAAAAGTAGATCGTAAACGTGTGCTTGCGCTTGTTTTTATTGTGGTCGCACTTTCATTAGTCGCAAAAGCATAAGAGGGTAATATGACAATATTTATGATTTTATTGGCTGTCATCGGCGGTGCTTTACTCAGTGTTCAAGCCGCAATTAATGGTCAGCTTGGCAGTAAAGTTGGTGTATTTCGTAGTGCATTTTTGACGTTTTCGGTAGGCGCTTTAATTACAGCATTGCTTATTTTTTATTTCGAACCAAAACAAACATTAACACTGCTAGACGTACCTAAATGGCAATTGCTCGGAGCAATGTGTGGCGTTCCCTATATTGTAATTATGGTTTTAGCTGTGCAAAGAATAGGGGCGGCAGTTGCTACGGTTGCAGTGATTTTTGGGCAACTTTTAATGAGTATGTTGATTGATAATTTTGGTTGGTTTGGCAATGAAATTCTGCCTTTTTCAACATATCGATTAGGCGCGCTCATCTGTTTAGCGATTGCGCTTTATTTTATCTATTCAAGTAGTAAAACGTCTCAAGTTGAACCTAACAGTTAACAATGCTTATAAAGCAGGAGCGTTTTATTAAGTTAATATTTAAGGTTTTTCTTAATTGTGTAATTAAATGAAAAACAATAAATTAATTAAATAATTTCTAGCCAATTTCACATTGACACCTTAAATATTGCAGATTACCATTTGCGGGCTGGCCTACATTGCCAGTCGGTTTTGACGGACCGTTATTTGAACCACATCAGGATTATTTCTTCTGAGGAATAGTTTTGTGTGCACACCTCGTTCCCTCCCGTAGCGGTAGGACGGGAGTGGGACACTTTCGAGTGTGCTGGAGTTCAAACCAGTCCGTCAACCTGCTTCCGTTCTGCCACCATAATTTATAATGTTTCGGCAGAACTCCCAATAGAAGGAGTTGGCTTTGCACATTCATTTTTTCTTGGCAGTCTTTGCCAAAAGCTATATCGACACCACTTAAACTTTTAAAGCAGTTTGATCGCCATTAGGCTTATCGGACTTTAAATCGCTTCGACTAAAAACTTAATCAACAATAAAACTTGAGATGTGCCAAGCACAGTCTTTATGGCTTTGCTGTGCCTTTTTTTCTCCCAGAAAAGTATCTCTTTTAGAAACAACAAGAATTTATAACGGTAAAACTATGCCAACTTTAGAAACATCTTCCAAAAAATTACAGGTAATTCATACCGCAATAGAGCTGTTCAATATCTATGGATTTCACAATACGGGCGTAGACTTAATCGCCAAAGAATCCAAAATTCCTAAAGCTACTTTTTATAACTACTTTCATTCAAAAGAGCAGCTTGTTGAAAGGTGCGTATCCTTTCAAAAAAGCCGACTAAAAGAAGAAGTGCTGGCAATTATTTACTCAAGCCGTTACCGAACCTCAAGCGATAAACTCAAAGAGATTATTGTTTTACATGTCAATTTTAATAGTCTGTACTACCTTTTACTAAAAGCTATTTTTGAAATTAAACAGATTTACCCTCAGGCCTACTATATGGTAATTGAGTATAGAAAATGGCTGCTTCGAGAACTTTTTGATCTGGTTTTTAGTTTGGAAACTCATGCATTAAAACCCGATGCGAATATGGTTTTAAACTTAATTGATGGTTTGATGTTCCAGATTTTAAGCTCAAATAGTTTGGAGGAGAGGGATGTAGTGGTGGAGAGGTTTTTAATTTCGCAAATTAACGCTTGCTCGAGAGTTTCTTGAGCTTCGACTTTAGCACCTGAGAATTCATACTTATGCTTCCCCTTAAAGGCATATATAATTATCAAAACTCAAATTGGGTTCTCTTGATTTTAATCAATGGCCGTTAATGGCCGTCTATTAAATTTAAATAAAAAATTCCATTGGCGAAATTGAGGACACTCAATAGGACTGTAATCATTCATAATATCTAGGAAAATTTGATTAAATCCAGCGTCTTTAAAAAGCTTTAGTTTTGAGTTAAAAGACTGTTCTCCATAATGTTCTTTAGTCGCTTGAGTCCCGTAAGCAGGTAACCATTCATAAAACTCTAGCAGGATTTTTACTCGTTGATTAGTCTTCATCCCACATTTAAGTGTTCTCTCATAATTTTTATAATAATTCAAAAGTTTGGCCTGAATCCAATTTCCATTAAAGAAAAGGTGGCCTTCAAATGAACCAGATTCGAAACTACCTTCGATAATGGTATTGTTGTGTGTCCCTTTAAAAGATGTAGCTGGTAAATAAGTACTAAAGCTCATATTATTTATGTTATTCAATGATTTATTTAATCCTAGCACTTATAAAAATATGAGTAAACGTAACTATAGGTAAAATATGATAAAAAGATATTTAATTAGTGGGCTATTTGCTATAAGTCTCAGCATGAATATCCATGCAAATGAGGAGACTCTAAGTGCTCAAACCACTAAACCAGGACCAAAAGATCTAACAGCAGAGGCACGTATAAAACTATATAAAAATGGTTCGTTCGAAGTAGTTCTTACAAAGAGTAGTGGTGATCCGGAGCAAGATGAAAAAATTTTAAAAGCGATAAGAGCTGCAAATTTTAAGAAATTTCAAGAAAAGCTAAATCTTAGATATAAGTATGTCGATTATCCAATTTACTTCAGTCAACCATTTATAATTACGCCTGCTACAGAAGAAATTAAAACTAAAGAATAACTATTCTTTATCTTTTATTGAGAACTTGATCCTATACAGGGTAAATACTATTTTTGCATTATAGTGATCAAAGTGTAGGTAAATTGCACTATTATCATTAAAGAAAACTCACAAAGATAGGGACTTTTTTATTACACATTGATTAAAAAATACACAGAAACCTCTCTAAAACGAGTTGGAACGCTACAAACGTGGATGATACTTTAAATTCCACTCTTCCCAATAAGTGAGGTGAGCAATGAAATTGTTAGCTTTGATTAGTATGGGGGTTGCAGCGAGTTATTGGTATCAAACTATAAAAAATGGCAAGCCAACTCTTCAAAAACCAAATTTTGATGAAATAGTAAAAAAATTTGTATTAGCAGAATTTAAAGCCTAATACATTTAATCATCTTAATTAAGAAGCTCATCGGAAGATGGGCTTTTTTATTGGAGTAAAGTTTGTTTCTTAATTATAAGTACCAATACTGAATTATCTAAGTTCGTTGAACATGTTTTGGTACAGAAATTTTTGCTAAATATTGATTATTATTTGGGTTTTGTTTTTATACAAAATATTCTTCAATTTACAAATTCGTGTGTATGTATCTGAGTTAGATGAAAGTATATATTGTATTTATTAGCTAACTTATTGTTTACTCTGCTGGAAAAATATTCATTCTAAGAAGTTAATAAAATGAAAAATTATTTAATAGGGTTAGCTATTACTTTGGGCATGGCTGGATGTGTGGCTATACCAACCATCGACTACTCAAAGCAAAAAGTTGAACAGTTTAATCCCGTTAAGAATTGGATTAGTGTAGATTCTGCTTCAGTTAAAGATATGCCTAATGGTAATGAAATCTTTAAATTAAAAGGTGGTAGCGAAGTTTATGTGTTTAGATATCAAGATGAATGGGCATTATTAAATCCAAATCCTAATAGACAACAATGGATTGATACTAAGTATCTATGTAGCTTTACTGGTTGTTTTACTCCACCAAGAACACATAGATACACTAAAGGTAGTTTTGAAAACAGGCGACCTATTTACCCAATTCAGCAACATGCATCTAAAAGTTATAGCAATACCAAAACTAGAAGTCCTTCTAGTACCACTCGCACTTCAAGAAGCTATAGTAAAACGACTAATATCTCTTGTTATTGTACATCTGGAACATATTGTGTCGGGCCGAGAGGTGGGCATTATTGCCTTAATAGTACTGGTTCTAAAAGATACCTTCCACGATAAATTTAGTAAGCCCCACTAAATATCGATTATTGACGGGCTTTTTACTTTATGTGTTAAGCTGATCTTTATAATTTTATGGTTTCTTACAATGTTCATTTGTATTGGTGGTGATTTAGACGGTGAAGTTGTTAATAACCGTGAAGGAACGTTCTTTAAAGCTAGCGAAATAAATTCCTCAAAAGAATCAACATACAACCGCCAGAGCTATATTATTGGTGAAGATATATATCGATTTTGGCTGTGTGCGGAGTTGAGCTATGCTGAGACAACAAAAATAGCGAATGATTACTTGGCGCAAAAACATCCATATCTTTCATAATTCAGATATTAAAAAATAAGCCCGCCAATTTTGGTGGGCTTAATCTATCTAGAGTAAGTAGGCTAAATACTGGTTAAGTGAAAAACAATTAAAAAAGCCCCTCATATCTGAGAGACTAGTCATATCAATTTTCTGGAATGAATGGCTGCAATTTCTTAAATAACTAAACAAATCAAATTGATAAAAGTAATTAATAGTAGAGTAAATCAGTGCACTAATTTATTCTTTATAGTCGCAGAGCCTCAAAACAACTTCCAAGGCACTGTTAATAAGAAATTATTTGTTATTAGGATCAGGTTGTTCATTATTCTCAGGCAAATCTTTTACAGTGCCTGGAACTTGTGAAGGCTGAGTTTCAGTAGGTGGTGTTGATGCAGAATGCTTGTTCATTTGAGCTTTAATGATATTGGCGTGGTTAGTTGTATTTTGAGAAAAACTTTTAAAACCTGTCATTTTTATCTTCTTATCTTTACTAGGGAGAGTTCATAGTACGCTTTAAAAGTCTTTACATTACGGTAGTTGTAAGACTTATATGTATTGATATGTCCTAGAAAAGAGCTTTATCTCGACGACTTATTTCATAAATAAAATCAATTATATATAACCTATTGAGTCTTATCCTTTAAATTTTGAAATTAGGGTATCCAACTTTCAAGGAGGGGTACATAAAGTACACATATATAAATTTTCTCAAGATATGGGATTTATAAAGTTTTAAAAATTAATTCAATCTAGTTCCTACAAAATATTGATAGTATAAAAATATCGTTGGGCATAATATGTAGGATTAAATTGGAGCATATTAATGCTAAAAGACATTACAATTATTGATTTCCAAGGTAAAGAAAAAAAAGCGCAGGCAAACTATACAGAAGTAAATACTAATAAAATCAGTCATTCATCTAGAGTTCAGAGACCCAAAGTTGAATATATTTTGTTAAAAGGTGAATGTATTTACCCTACTTTAAATTTGGTTTTCAACAGTTCCGATGGCAACAGCTATTATATAGAGTAAATATGACCCACTTCGGTGGGCTTTTTAATGGGTGAAATATGAAAAAAGAAGTTGGCTTTTATGTTCCTGTTAGCCTAATGCCTCTGGAATAGATTTTTAATTTAAAATTGGCTTTGATCCAAATACAAATAAGTTCATCGGAAGATGGGCTTTTTTTGAATCTATAAAATCCCATAGAAAAGTCACTCATATTGTATATTTTTCAACCAATTAAAATAATTTATATAAAATTAATATATTGTTTTATAAAACTTTTTATCGGAAAATTTTACCAAAAGTTAAAAAAATCTTTATTTTAAATGAAGAGGTTAATGGAAACCTCTTAAATAAAATAAAGGAAATTAAATGGATATTTTAAAATTAATAGGCGGGAATCTGCTCGCCGTGGCATTCATAACGGGAACACAAACAGCACATGCAGAATTTAAACGGTTTTCTGTATCTGCTGGATGGTTACATGTCATGCCACAAGGAAAGGCAAATCCATTCAATATAAATACTGCTGTAGCAAATGGAACCACTGCCAAGGTGGGAGCTATTTCTACTTCAGCATTTATGAAATCAATTGACCCTAATGCGACATTATCAACTGGTGAAAATGTCAAAGAAGTTCTTGATATGGTATTTAGCCATCCAGTCGATGAAAACGGTAATCAACAACAATCGGTTGGTCAGCTATTAGGGCTTGCAGATGAAAATGACATGGTTTCGCCAGATATCACCGGTACAGCAACGATTAAAGGACTAGAGCAATGGGAAGCTCAAGGGTCAGGTCTTGAGGCTGATGATGTAGATACTTTGGGATTGATGTTTAATTATTACATTAATGAAAATGTGTCATTACAGCTCATCGGCGGGATTCCTCCAAAGGTTGATATTAAAGGGAAAGGGGAAATCAATGCACCGTTGTCTGGTTTTGCAAATCCGGAAGGGCTAGCTGCTTTAGTAATTGGAGATAAATTAGATCTACTGCAAGATATTCCAATCACTAATCTTGGCAATAAATCTAAGGCTGCTTCAGTACGTGCCTGGACTCCAGCATTAGAGGCTCAATACCAATTCGGAAAGGCGGGGGTAAATAAATTTCGCCCATATGTCGGGGCCGGAATTATGTATTCACGCTTCTCTAACATTAAATTAAACGATCAAATTAACTCGGACTTAATTGCTGCGGGGCACATGATTCAGAATGTTTTAGATAACAATGCGGGTGCTGCATTAGATGGCAAAACTTCGAGTGCAAACCCTTATGTTCGAGTTAAAACGACTGATGCAATAGCACCTATTGTTAGTCTGGGGGCTACTTATGACATTACTCCAAATTGGTATGCAGTTGGTTCAGTGTCTTATGCGAAGCTAAATAACCGCGCAAATATTGATGTAATAGATAGCAAAACAGGTAAGCAGTTAATCCATGCATCAACCAAAGTTGATATTGATCCTTTAATTACATATCTAGGAGTAGGTTATCGTTTTTAATATTTCCATTTAAACATTAATTTCTCATTTAGGAATTAGACAATTAACTTGCCGTATTTTTTCGGCATAGAAAGCCCCGCTAAATATCAATTATTGGTGGGGCTTTATTTTTAAGATGAATTGGGAGAACTACTTATAAAAAATACTAAATTATTCAAGTAAATCACTATGCTATCCATAGTATTTATGAATATTAGCCAAGAAGACTAAAAAACAGCTATAAAGCAAAGCTCCTAAACATGGGCTTTTTCTTTTCATGGAATGATAAATTAAACTGAATTAAAGGTCGTCGTGATATGGTATAAAAGCACCTCCAATAATAAGGACTATATATGTCAGACAATTCAACAAAATGGCTTTGTGTGGGTGGTGTTCTAAGTGGCGAGTGGCGAGAGCAGCAATTAGAAGCATTTGATGTTGATCCCAATGATTTAAATACTCATAGTTATGAAGCAATGAAACTCATTAATCCTGTTACCAAGGCAGAACAGGATTTCTATGTATATACTGAGCTACAAGAACACGCATATGACAGGGCAATAAATTTTGCCTTATCCAAAAATCAATAAGATCAAAAGAGCACTTAGGTGCTCTTTCTTTCTCTATAAATCTCTTTATTTTATATTCAAAACTTAAACCACATTTTGAACCTTTTGCACTTTTGGTAAAGTTGGTTTTCTTCCCAAATACAACGCAATCATGGCACCCGTAAATGTAAGAATACATAAAGGTAAAAGAGAAACAGGGAAACTGCCTGAGTAATCTTTTACTATTCCCATAACAGAGTTCATGAGTCCAGTACCAATATGCGCAATGGTATTGACCGCTGCGATGCCAACAGCCACCAGAGTTGGCGGTAACCTTTCAGAAACCAACGCCCAGAAAGGCCCTTTAATGGCATAGTTACCCATCAAGACTATAGAGAATAAAACTAAGCTCAAGGTTAAAGATGAAGTAAAAATAGTAAGAAGCAAACCAAAACTCGTCACAAATAAGGGAATAGCTGTATTTAGGCTTTTATTGCCACTTTTATCGGCATGTACGCCCCAAACAATCATGAAAACAGCAGCCAAACCAAATGGAATCATATTTAAGAGGCCTGTTTCCATGGCAGTCAGATGGAAAGCCTTTAATATTTGTGGCATCCATAAAGATAAAATATTGCTGGTTGCTGAGCTTCCTGCATAGATAATTGCGAAGAACCATAAATATTTATTGGTAATAAGAAGCTTGAACTTACTCTTTTTCTGGTCGGTAGTGTCTTCTTTTTCAGAATTTAACAGTTGGTTTTTTTCAAAAGTTAAGGTGCTTGATAGCCATTCCTTCTCTTCTTTATTTAACCATTTAACATTATTTGCGGTATTAGGCAGCCATACGAGACACAATAAACCCAGTAGAATCGCGGGCAATGCTTCAAGAATTAAAAGAACTTGCCATCCACTAAACCCAAATAAGCCATGTAAACCCAACAATAAAGCAGACAAAGGCGAACCAATAAAGTTAGATAAAGGAATGGCAACCATAAATACAGCAACAATTCGAGCCATATATCGTTTAGGGAACCAGAGTGTTAAATACAGTAATACACCTGGGAAAAATCCAGCTTCAGCAGCACCGAGTAAAAATCTTGAAATGGAATAAGAAATAGGGCCGGTAATGAAGGCTGTACAGCAACTCACAATTCCCCAAGTAATCATGATTCTGGCAATCCAGATACGTGCACCCAGCTTTTCCATTGCCATATTACTTGGAATTTCAAATATGACGTATGCAATAAAAAATAAGGTAGCACCAAAACCAAAGGCAGTTGCTGTTAAACCAATTTCTTGGTTCATGGTTAACGCGGCAAAACCAATGTTGACCCGATCAATATATGCGATGAAATAACAGAGAATGAGGAAGGGAAGAATACGAAAAGAAAGTTTACGGATCGTTGACTTTTCTACTTCCGATATAGATATATCATTTTTCATACATACTCCTTATGTACGTGAGAAACCAAACAGCTCGGTAGGGTTCTGGTTTAAAATTAAACATTGCTCGTGTTTATCAAACACAATCTGTTTAAAAGCATGAATTGCATCTTCATAAGTCACATATGATTCATGTTGTGTATGCGGCCAATCACTTCCCCAAATGAGCTTGTGTAAAAAACCTTTTTCTTTAAAAATGTTATAGGCCTGTTGGGCTGTGTTTATGCTGTTGGGTGTAGCGCCCAAACGGTAGAAACCAGACACTTTAATCCAGTGCTGTTTAACGTTGAGCAAGCTTAAAAATTTCAGATAATCTGGATCATCAATCCCTTTAATAGGATCAATTCGACCAAAATGGTCAATCACAACATTAAAGTTGTATTCACTTAATTGAGGCAAAAGCTGAACCAAATATCTAGGTGGTGCATGTAATTCAACTTGCCAGTTTAGACTTTCCAAATGTCGTAAAAAATTTTGCCACTCAGCAGTATTTAACGCAGGAGGGTTAAGACCGAATAGATTCAAACGAACACCGATGATACCTTGTTGTTTAAGTTGGAATAGCTCATCAAAGGTTGCGGTATGTTGAACGACAGCGATCCCTTTTAAACGGTCAGGATATTGCTGAATCGCATTTAACATCGCTTGGTTATTTGTACCCAAAAAGCTAGGTTGAACCAAAATGCCATGTGTGAACTGATACTGATCGAGATGCGAGATAAAACTTTGCACAGTTGCATCATAATTCGGCGCATAACGTGCAGTTTGGATACTGGGATCTTGTGTCGAAAAAACATGTGCATGTGTATCTATACAGTTCATTTCCATCTCACATTACAAATTTTAAAGCGAAAATAGCAATTAAAGCAGCGATTAGTCCTACAGGAATGGCCTTAAATAACAGCTGATTAAAGAATTTGGTTTTGTCGATATCTGCTGGTGCAGAAGCCATAATGAGACTACCGCCAGATGAAAAAGGAGAAATAGCTGTGGCTTGTGCACCCACGACAATACAAATGAAAAGTACAAGCGGATTTAGGCCAGAACTCAGTGCAAGTACCGGAACAATTGGGAATAAGGTAGGAGCAACAACACCTAGAGTGCTTGAAAAGACAGACATGATGGCACTAATCAGGCATAACAGCACTGGAATAAACCAGACTGGAACGTTGTGGGCTAACCATTCAGAAAGTGTTGTAATAATGCCAAGTTTTACACCTAATGCGATGAGCATACCGACACCGCAAATCATGATGAGAGTTCCCCAAGGTACAAGTGCCACGACCTTTTTCTCATCGGCAAGTTTCATGAGTAAACTTATGAGAGAAAAGGTAATGGCAAGGAAAGCAATATCAATTTTGGAGTTTAAAAAGCTGATAGCTTTTGCATCTGGAAAAACAAGGTGCAAGATTGGAAAAACTAAAACAATCGACATCATTAAAATAATGAGAAAAATTGATTGTTTCTGCTTTTTGTCGAATGGCTCAGGCTTTTGATCTTCAATGACAATAGAATTACTTTTTCTATTCCAGAGAGTGTAGGTTCCCAACACTGCAATTGGAATAATCAAAGTTAAGACAAAAATTCCACTACTATATGAAAAAGCGGTTTGTGAGCTAATGCCAGTATTTTCCATTAAGCTTCGGAAAATAATGCCACTTTGTGATGTCATAAAATTTGCGCCGGCTAAAGCGCCGTAATTTGCAGCCATCCCACCAATAACCATATTCATATTGGTTTTTTTACACAGCAGCAGTGTAATCGGTGAGATC